>Ga0315330_10000122_pt1 | contig 39297 bp, 60 predicted proteins | sample M140m34915metaG_FD_203453 | JGI IMG/M metagenome (GOLD analysis project Ga0315330, IMG submission 203453) | Ammonia-oxidizing marine archaeal communities from Monterey Bay, California, United States - M1 40m 34915 | ecosystem: Environmental > Aquatic > Marine > Intertidal zone | place: USA...
ATACGAAATACAAAAAAATAAATAATGAAATACTTAATTTTAATTTTAATACCATTTATATCATTTGCTCAACAAGATGTTCCAGAAAAATATTGGATAGATGATTCAAATTTTGAAGATAAAATAAAAGAACACAAAGCTTTTGGTGATGATCAATCACTACCTATTGTGGTAGAATTTTGGGCTAAGTTTAATGAAGCTAATTGCTTTGCTGAGTGGGAAGAAGTAAAAGATGCCACTTACTATAGAATTGATATAGCTAAAGCTCCAAAAATAAAAAAAGAATATAGGGTTCGTATGGCACCCACGATTTTAATATTTAAAAACGGTTCAGTAGAAGCTAGTTTTAAAGCTGGTTTAGATTTAGAATTGCCTACTGATTTAGAAGAAATACAAGAAACAATTAACGAAATAAATAATGCAAATAAATTTTAAAGATATGTGTCCAATATGTAATGGCTACTGTGGCCTTTGTTAAAAATATAAATTATGTGTAAATTAATTAAAAACTGGTGGTCCAAACTTTGGAGTAAAACCACTGTAGACGAAAAAGCCATAGCAAAAGCTAAGGAAATAAAAAAAAGAACTAAAGCTGTTTTAGATGAAGTAAATGACGTAGGAGCTGCTATTAAAGAAGTTGCTAATCAAGTTGGTGATATAGCTGACGCAGCAAAAGGAAAAGCTAGAAAAGGAAGGAAAAAGAAAAGTGATAAGGTTAAGTAAACACGTTAGCTATCGTGAAGGTGTGTATAGCAGAACAGCGGAAAGACTTGGTTTAAATAATGATCCTAATACGTATCATTTAAACAACATGAAGATTATATCGGAAAAGATATTTGAGCCTCTTAGAATGCACGTAGGAGGTCCTATAAAGATAAATTCGTTTTATCGTGGACCTGAACTTAATAAAGCTATTGGAGGATCAGCAAAATCTCAGCATTGTAAAGGCCAAGCAATTGATATTGACGATACATTTGGTCACGCTACAAATGCAGAAATGTTTAACTGGATTAAAGAAAATTTAAATTTTGATCAAATGATATGGGAGTTTGGTACAGACGAAAACCCTAACTGGGTTCATGTATCATACGTTGATGATGAAAATAATAGAAACAGGTGTTTAAAAGCATACAAAGATAATAATAACAAAACTAAATACATGGTAATATGAGTTATATGAATAAAATAATGGCTTCCTGTAAGCCATCACCCGCAAAGTTTACTAGTAAAACTGTTTATCACGGTTATAACGACAGGAAAGATCCTCCTGTAAGATCTGGGGATAAAGGTTCACCTAATAAACATATAAATAAATTTATGGATGCAAACCATCAGCATAATAAAAATCACGATGAAAGACCTTTGCACTCACACGGTCCATTTAAACCAAAGAAAAAAAGTTCACCTGCTAAAAAGAAAGGACCTTGCTGGTCTGGATATGAAATGATAGGTATGAAGAAAAAAGGTGGTAGAACAGTACCTAATTGTGTGCCTAAGAAAAAATAAATGGCTAGAATAAACGAAATTTTAAAATCACCTTTAAAACATTGTGGTTGTGGAATCATTGGACCTAATAAAATAGGTGCAATGCCATATCCTAAGTCTTCACCTGCTAAAAAAAGTAATGAGCCTAGAAAAACAACTACAGGTAAAGGAAGAAATTTTAGAACAGTAGAAGAAGGTGCTGGTATGACTGAAAAAGGAGTAGCATCATATAGAGCTAAAAATCCTGGTAGTAAACTACAAACAGCAGTAACCGGTGATGTAAAACCTGGAAGTAAAGCTGCTAAACGTAGAAAATCATTTTGTGCTAGATCTCGTAACTGGAAAGGACCAAGAGGTAGAGCTGCTAGACGTAGATGGAAATGCTAAAAAAATACCTTTACGGTATTGCAATGAAGTCACCACTACGTAAATGGGCTTTATCTTTAACAGGTTGGAAATGGTGGTTCTATCAAATAGTAGTATGTGGTATAATATTTATATTTATAGAATATTTACTAAATAAAATAGGTATGACAATGATACCGTGGAAATAAAAAAAGGGGCAAAAGCCCCTTTAATTTTTATCCGTCACAACTCATACAGTCCTCACTCATAGCTTGTTCAGCTATATCTCCCCTTAGTACTGACTCAGTACGCATATAATACAAAGTTTTAATACCTTTTTTCCAAGCTTCTAAATGAACTTTATTAATCCATTTAGGATCTGCTTGTGCAGGAAAAGCTAAATTTAAACTAACAGCTTGATCTATATATTGTTGTCTTATACCAGCTTGATGAATTAAATCTAACTGATTTATTTCTTTAAACGTCTTGTATACGTCTTTGATTGGTATGTCGTGCTCTCCGCAAGTAATTTTGTCTAATGCTTTTATACCTTGTATAGAGCCTCCGTCTCGTAATATTTGTTCCCATATTTTATCAGTGTTTAAGTTATGTTTTTGTAACTCATCTATAAGTGTAGGGTTTTTCCTGATGAAAGTTCCTTTTGCACTTTGGTCTGTAAAGATGTTAGCCGCCCACGGCTCAATACCCGCCGAAATATTACCAGCAAGTTTGCTATTGCTAACAGTAGGAGCAATAGCCCGTAGGTGAGTATTACGAAAACCAGTTCCAACACACCAGAGAGGTTCTCCATAAGCGTCTGCCAGTGCCATACTAGCCCTTTCGCTTTCAATTTTAATTTGTGAAAATATTCTTCTTGTTTCATATTGTGCTAATAATCCTTCAAAGGGTAATCCTTTTTGTTGTAAGTATGTATGCCAACCTAAAACACCTAAACCAAGTGCTCTACCTTTTTCAGCAGATCTTACAGCGTTTTCAAATCCCCTTCTGTTTTTTGCTTTTTGTATAAACTCTTCTAATACACCGTCTAAAAACCATACACTATCATATATTAAGTTTGAGTCTTTCCACTCATGATACTTAGCTAGATTTAAACTAGATAAGCAACATACAAAGCTATGGTTTTCATCAGTGTGTAACACTATCTCTGAACATATATTTGTCATAAATACTTTCAGAGCATTATCCTTATAAGATGATGGGTTGTTTTTATTTACATTACCCTTGTACATTATATAAGGCTCACCAGTTGCTTTACGTTTTTGAAGTAGTTTACCCCATTTACGCCTTGCAACTTTATCACCGTCTCTAAGTTTACGCATAAACTTATCACCGATTATAGTACATTGATGTAGGTTTAAAGACTGTCTATTAATATCACCTTTAGGTTCTCTAATTTCTAACCAGTCTTCCCAATCTTTATGATCTATATTTAAATTAACTGATGCTGCTCCTCTACGTACCGCTCCTTGATTAGTAGCTAATATGCTAGAGTCATATATTTTACAGAACGGTACAACACCATCTGATGTTCCGTTCATTGTAATCTCAGCGCCAGAGGGTCTGATCATATTAATACCTACACCTACACCACCACCGTGTTTAGCTAACAACATCATCTCTAGATTTTTTTTACCTATGTCTTGTATGCTATCAGCTACATCAATACCAAAACAACTAATAGGTAAACCTTTTTCAGTTCCAGTATTTGATAATACAGGTGAAGCTAGACACAACCAACCTTTCCATATGTAATCAAAGAAAACGTCGGCCATATCAGGTTTTTTTAATCTCATCGCAATTGTTTTAGCAACGCGTTGATAAGCTTCTTTTGGTGTTTCACCATTATACAGGTAACCACCTGTTATTGTTTTTTTGTATACGTCAGCTTCTGCCCACTCTGGGTAGTCCTGACCTTTTTTCCATCTATTACTCCACATTATAAATTTGTTATTAAGTGCTTAGTCCAAGCAATTAAACCGTTAATATTTAATACTACTAAGTTCCACTGCTTTCTACTAGCAACTTGTATTAACACGCAGATAAAACCAGCTATATATAACCTAGGTTCTAAAGTCCAGTGCGCTGATAATAAGCAGCCAGCACCAAAGTAACCTATTCTACTAGCTAGTTTTTCTCCAGGTGTTAATCTTTTAGTTCTTACTAAAGTTTTTAAAAAATTTCTTTTTATTCCCATATGTCTTCAAAGTCTTCTCCTTCGTTTGCTTTTGAATAATCAGTTGGACGTATTGCAAAAAAATCAGTATGAGTATGCCCGCCGGTAAGATGATAAAACCAATCAAGATTACTTGCTGCTTCCTTGTCATACTTGAAATGTTTCTTATATCCAAGTTCAATAAGTTTTTCATTTGCTCTTTTTCTTATAAATTGTTTAAGGTCGTAGGCTTTTATACCTTCAATATCACCCATTTCAAACATTTTATCTATATACTTCTCTTCAAGATCGACCATTGTTATAGCCGCGTCGTATACATGATCTTTACATTTTTCTTTTAAAAAATCTTTTTCTTCACACATGTGTCTAAATAATCTACAACCCATGCGACTATGTAATGATTCGTCTCTTACAGACCATTTCATTTGTTGCCCAACACCCTTAAGTAGATTACGCAACTGAAAAGAATAAAGAACTGCAAAAGCACTATATAAAGATACTCCTTCTGCGAAAGCAGAAAAAACAGCCAATGACTTTCCAATACCCACGGGATCGTTGCCATCATATGCAACGAGATTGTCAAAACGATCAGCCGTAGCTGGTTCATGTAAAAAAGCTTCAAAGTCTTCAAGTCCCAGTGTTTCATTTAAATAACTATACGCTACAGCATGTATTGTTTCTTGTGATCCGAACATCATGGCCATCTGCTGTATTTCGTGTTTAGGAAACCATGATACTACTTTCTGAGTCCAGTAATCAGATACTGCACATTCAGTTTGAGCAAAACCTAATAATATATTTCCTACTAAGTTTTTCTCTTTACTGTCTAGTTTTTCATTCCAGTCTTTTACATCACCTGACATAGGTATTTCTGTATGTAGCCAGAATGCTTGAGCTTGTTTCAACCAACCCTCAGTGTAATACTCAGGGTACTCAAAAGGTTTATAAGGTATACGTTCGTCAAATAATCCCATATTTTTAATATTGTAAAGTTAAACATATATCAAAAATAAAAACGTAAAACACGTGATCTATTTTTGAATTTTCTAAGTCGGGATAATTTCTATATCCAAATAATATTCCTTCAAATAATCCAAAGGATAATTCCCATTTTTTTATTTTCATAATTTATCGTCCTTGTCCGCGGTAAGGTCCACCTGAGTAGTACTTACCTGTTTTTTGTTTAGTATTTCTATTTTTAGAGTGTACTCCAGGTCTTTTCTTTCTAGTCTTTAACTTATAAGCTTGTAATATTATTTTAGCCATGTTTTAAAATTAGTTTAACTGTTTCATCACACTCTTTTTGATTTTGAGGTTTATATAAAACTGAGTTTAAATTATGTTCAGCATAATGCTTAAATAACTTCCATCTCATTGGAAAAGCCTCATTAGCTCTACCTTTTGTTTCTATTATAAAACCTTTACCGATAAAATCTGGAGTATATTTAATAGGTAATATTTTTTTATTACCTCTGTCTTTATAATCTCCTTTACCGTTAGCACATCTTTCGTAGCAAGTAACGTTTAAATCAAAACCTTGAAATATTGTATAAGTGCTACCTTCATAAGCTGCATCTATATTTGCCTCTTTTAAAGCTTTGTACATATACGCTTCAAGGCCGCTAGCGAACTTAATCCCGTCTATAGTAATTTTCTTACTAACAACGGGACCTCGTTTTTTTCTTCTATAGTTCTTCTTCCTCATGTACTTCGATATTATCATAATGCTCTCCAGTATTACCGTTTTGCCCTATGATATTCATTCTGTTTAACATAGCTTCTTCTACTTCATCTGTTAAACATCTTTTTGCGGCTTCGATATAAAGTAATGCATCCATTATTTCTTCTTGCACATCGGTTAAAAACATATGCAGATCTTTTTTACCTGTTTCTATTTCGTCTTGCATAGTTTGACCATATTTCTTTTGGCCAATTAAGCTACGATCGTCCATCTTCCTTAGTACAGCTTGTACTATCTTGTCTTCTGTTTTAATCTGCATCTTTAACAAATGTTCCGTTAACCATTTTACCCGTACGTTTAGATATTACGTTGTACGCCTCTGCTATACACGTTTCTATATGCACGCCGTTTAAATGTGCTAAGTTAGTTAATACTACAACCATATCACCAATAGCATCTATAATCTCTGGCTTATCGTTTTCTAGAGTAGCTTTAGCTAACTCACCTAGTTCTTCTTGTAGTTTGATTAATTGCGTTTTAGGATCACCCTCGTGATATAAACCTCTATCTTCGGCCCATTGTCTAATGTTTGAAAACATTTTTAATGGTTTTTTAGAGCATTTAACAGAAGCTGGTTTTTCAAAAACATTGTTGTTGTCATAAAACCTTGCAAATGCTTTATTGTATACATAACTTCTATCGTTATTAAACATAGAAGTTTTTACGTTTGCCATTATCCAGTCTATAGTTTTAGGAGTTATATCTAGCTTACCGTGTTCAGTTTGCCATGATTTACCTATATTATCAAACAATTGTCCTTTTAACTTATTTACTGGACATGGAAACGTAGTTGTTTGTTCAGTTACATTTATATTCATACTTTTTTTTGGTTTAAGGTTTCTGTATGGTACCATATCAACTTTGTAACCATACTCTCTTTGTAATTCTATCTCTTTAGAAGATATATAATCTACATCTTCAGAGCTTTCTAATACATCATACTCACTTGGCTCATAACCTTGCTGAACTGTAACCCGGTTATTAAGATCACAGGTAACACCAATTTTTTTACCAGGAATATGATAAATATAATACGTCATAATTTATCGTTATATATATGCATGTTATGTGCGTGATGGTAATACCATCCCATGTCCATAGACAATCTCTCTGCAACTAGTTGTTGTAATGATGCAAATTGATATTGATCGTTACAAAAACCGTACCAGAGATCATTAGAACGCATATAAACAGACATATTTAATTTGTCATTTAATATTGTAAATTGAACAGCATATGTACAAGGGGTATCTTTCTTGTATTTATCATGCTCTTTACAATCGTATATACTAATAGCAGCGTGTCTAGTTTCTTTATGTTTTTTAAGCTTGTGAACAACATAATCTAATTGATTTTCACGTTGCCACTGCCAACCATAATTACTATTAACTTTACCCTTGTTATTAGCCATCTTTACCCATATTGGTGGTATTTTACCATATATAGACCCTAGCTTTGATATGCTATTGTCACCTGATAAATACCATTGCCATTCGGCCTCTGCATATTCTAATTTCCAATCACGTCTTGTTTCAGTGATTATTTTATCTGCAGGATTTTCTAAATAAAAACCGCAATTAAATATAGCTTTTGTATTATCAAAATCTTGACCAAAGTCAATAATAAAATGATACAAATAGTCAAATGCTTCATTTGCGTTTTTAAAGTTTCTTTCCATATTTTCTATAATAATATAATTGATATTCTGACACCTTTTCCCATATAGTTGTTGGACCATATGGTTCTGATGTCCCTAATAATTTACGGTTTGGATATTTACCTTTTTCAATATCTACAACCCATATTCTTTCTCCCCATTTAATAGCTCTAGGTGTTATACACATATCGTTTTTTATACACCATATAGCGGCTTTATCTTCTTCTATTGTACGTTTGTACGTACCCATTCCATATTTCTTATTCCCACGGAAGGCCGCTGTCATCTTCTACTAAGCTTATTTGTGGTACAAAAGAACCTGATCTTGGTTCCCATGTAAAGAAAGACTCTGCTCCGTTTTCACCTAAATTTTGAAACTTAACTTTTAATACTTTAACTTTAGTATTTTTAGCTTCATAATCTCTGTGAACTAACAAACCATGATAACTAGCATCGTACCATTCTCCACCACCTTTTATATTATACATTGTTGGTTCTTGTATTTTACCGTTTTGATCTCTCATCATTTTAGTTGGATGTGCTACTATAAACGTTAAAACGTCATACTTTTTACAGAACTGTTCTATCTTTGATAGATAATCCATAGTATATCTATTAACATCATCTGATACCGCGTTTGCGTCTCTTATTTTATTATAAGGATCAATAACTAAACATTTAATACCTTTACGTTTAACTAGCTCAGCGCCTTTTTTTAACACTGATTCTAAACTATACTTATCCATGTCTATAAAATAGTAGTTATCATCTACATGATTAGAAACCTCTTTCCATTTACTACCACCTATATCACTTGGTGAAGGCATGTCACCCCATGTTTTACGCATTAGTTTATGAGCATGTAAATAAATAGGTTGGTTTTCAGGACTAGCAAAAGCTGTCTTCCAACCATACTGTTTATTATAACCTACAACCATTTGGTCAACAAAATCAGACTTACCGCTACTAGGTATCCCAGTAACAGTAATGAACTGACCAGTGTATGTGCTGAATACTTTATCAAAGTTTTGTAAACCAACTTGAAAGCCTGGTTTAAAACCGTGTTGTACAAAGTCTTTAAGATCATTTTCTACTGTTTTAAGTGTTGATACATTTTCTAATGGCACTTGTGTTGCACTGTGTATAGCACTGAAAAGCGCTTCAGCACCGTGTTTAACTAAGTATTCATTAGCATCTTTACAATCTGCAAAATCTACTATATAACAATTTTCAGCACCAAGCCTACGTATAAACTCTTGTTTTAACATAGTGCCTGGTTCATCAGCATCTACAGCTAATATTATTTTAGTTTTATCTTCAAAGTAATCTATACAGTTGTCAAGATAATCCAAGTTGTTGTGATTTAACGTAGCACCGTTAGGTACTGATATTACGTTAGGCACACGGGCCTGGTGTAATGATAGTGCATCTATTTCACCCTCAACTATAACACAGCTTTCGTGTCCTACAATACTATTAATATTGTAAAATACTTTTTCAGCACCCTTGTATAGTTTAAAGTTTTTAGCACCATCTCTATATTTAATATTTATAAGTTGATTACCTATATAATAATTAAACTTTATCGTATTCTCAGTTTTACCAGTTTGAGGCATAAACTCAGGACCTTCAGAAACATTTAATTCTTCTAACGTGTCCTGAGATATTCCTCGTGACTTAAACCATTCTACAACTTTACTACTGGGTGCTTTATGAGTTTTTGTAGAAAAACTCGGACGAACATATTCACGTTCGCTAGCTCCCTTACGTTTGTAAGTATGTAGTTGATAAGTTGAATTACAGTTGTGGCAAGTACCGAGACCACGTTCCCAATCATAACTAGAGCATTTAAGCTTTTGGTTTTTGGGTTTCCTTGTGTGAGAACACAGAGGACAAATCCCCTGTGTCTTACCCACTTCAAGGCCATGTTGATTGAATTCATCAATCATAAATCCATTGATCTCTTTATCTTCTACTTGCATTTATTATATTTAAAATGGTAAATCGTCACTAACTGTTGCGGCTGCAGCTGGAGCTGCTTGAGGTGCCGCTTGTCCTTCTTTTGGAGCAACGCCAACGTTGTTGTCGTTAGTCCATACCACTTTTACATTACCTAAGTAAACTTTTTCAGTCTTAGCGTCTCTTTCCTCTTTCGTTTGTTGAACGACTACAGGACCATTGTTGCCAAACTGATCAAGCTCATCATTAAGTGTAATAGTGATCGGTAAGTATTTACCTTTAGCACCATCGATAATTTTATCTTTTGGTATTTTATTAAGGTTAATACTTGTAGCTATTATACTCGCCATATTAATAAGTATTTAATTGATTAAACATTCTAGACAACTGTGTTTTATTAGCTCCAGTTGTTCTTCTTAAATTGTCTACAGCTTTGACATGACTTTGATTTGCATAAAAGTTGTTAACGCTTGTAGTTACACCTGATACATCACAGGTTCTCTTTCTTGTTCTTGCCATATTTATTATATTAAAGTGTTTTGCTTATGAAATATTGCTTTGGATTAAAATCCTTGGTTTTATAGAACAGCTCATAAGCTTCTTCTGCTCTATCAACCTTGTCTTTACCTGAAGCATAAAACTCAGGTGAACAGTCAAACATACCTATTTGATGTGTTGTTTTGTCTATTACTATAAATAACATATCATAGTTAAAAAGTTTTCTATATATATAAGCTTGTGAATCGTAATTGTAACGATAAGCAGAGCTTTTAAATTTATGTATATCTGCTGTAGTTTTTAAATCTACTACTAATTGCTCATTGTGACATACAATATCTGCTTTGCCTTTCCACATGTACTTATTAAGCTTTGATATACCAGGTACTTCAAACTCATTACCATTATCATTTATTATACCTGAGCAAACTTTATTACCTAACATTTTTTCTGTCATTAATTCTATATGATCTACTTCGTGTTGTAATAAACACAACTCACCACCTGACATTTCTTTATAAACCTTTGTGTTTCTAGTTGTTGCTGGTATTATCTTATACTTCTTGAGTTTATCTGGCTCAAGTATTGCTGTGTGAAAATAACCACCTACTAAAAACGCTGAGCTTGGTTTGCTAGGCTCTCCAAATGCTAATGGGTTTTTAAGTAATGTACTAATGTCTGAATTGCTTAAATACTTCTTACCAAATGCACCGTAATAATCTTCGTCATTACGTAACTTTTGTAAGATCTCTTGTTTTTTCATTTATAGTGTTGTTAATGCCTTCTCTTGATCAGGAGTTAGCTGATACTTTTTTTTGATTGCATCTATTTTACCACCAGACTTAACATAATCTAAAGCTTTATTAATATCTTTTAGTTTGTCTTTGTTGTGTTTATTAGTTGCATCACTGTCTTGAGTATCATCTATTAAAAATAAGTTTCCTAAAGCATATTTCTTACCATATGAAGAGGCAGAACCAAACTGTTGTGGAACTTGCATACCCTTCTGATTTAAGTCTACTCCTACTATAGCCGACGTAGATAATTGTAATCCTTTATCGTCATGAATAGTTGCAGTAGTTTTAATCACAGGTACAGGACCTTCAACGATTAATTCTTCGTCAACAGTTACGGTAATACCGTACTTCAATAAAAATGGTTTGATTGCTTCTAAGATGTCTTCGGCTGATCGGAAATAATATTTACCGAAGGAGTTAAATCTACTTTTTTTCGATTTGAACTCAGTCTGGACTTGTGCCAGTTTCTGTTGTAAAGTCATATTTAATTTAATTTTAGTCTTTATTATAATTACACATTAGCGAACAACATTTAACTAATTGTTCACTCTATAACTTAAAGATAATCAAGCACTTGCGAGTGATCTACGTTATCTATTAGTTTCTGAACAGCTTGTTTTTTTAACTGTGATATTCTTACATAAGAACTACTTCCAACTACACCTAACTTAGCTGCAATTTCTTTAGCTTTCATCTTATCACAATTTAAACCATAGCTTAATCTTAGTACCTCGTATTCTTTTTCACTTAAATACTTTTTTAATAAACCATCTAAATAAGCATTTAATAAATGCATGTTATATGGTTCTGATTTATCAGGTATTTGATATATCATATCTTCATCTTGACCTTTTGGTTTTTCATCTATACTTAAAAATATAGAGTTAAAAAACATTTCTACCATCTTTTTATCTTTGCCAAAGTTTCTACGTATTTCATTTAGCTTATGTTCAGGTATTCTCATGTTACCACGATTAATATCTATAGCTCTACGTATTTGACCTTTTATTCTTTTAGATAAGAAAGATTTTAATGTTTTTTCTTGATCATCAGATTCTTTTAAAACCATATAATCTAATCTATCAACAGCTTTAGTTAAACCTGAATTACCTTCTTGTATTAAGTCTAGTATAGTCATGACACCTGAAGCTTGTTGGCTTGTGGAGAATTTTCTAGCTAAGTTTTCTACTAATGGTAAAAAACAAGTTATCATTTGTTCTCTGTTGTATATAGTATAATCACCATCTTCAACTTTAGGTAATTTCCATATTTTATATTCAACTTCTTTTTTCCATCGAATATAGTTTTGTATATTATACTTTTTCATTTAATACTTTTTTTTCTTGTTTTAATTGCTTGCTCATATTTCTATGAATAGTTCTTGTAGAACAATCAAGTAAGCCAGCAATACGACCTATAGTAATTTTTTTACCAAGATCATTTAAATCTAGCATGCATTGATAAATAAGTTCTTCATCAACTCGTGACGATCTACCTATTAATTTACCTACAATACTTAATTTTTCACTCAAGTTTAACCCAGAGTACGGTTTAAATACTACTTTACGTAGCTTGTTTGCAGGTGGATCACCACCTTGGTTAAATACATCTTCTATCATAGAATATAATAATTTCTGTTTAATAAAAAAAGTAACAAAACCATTTTCTTTATTTGCTATAAATTTAAATATAGATGTCATGTCATCATATAGTGATACTTCATCACCTTCAACACCATCTATGTTTAAATAATATAATACAAGCATGTGCCACTTCAATGATTTGTATGTAGTTATCTTAGCCTTGCTATTAAACAAGTGATAACACTGATACGTACCATTTTCGTAGTATTTATATTGTTTGGTTTCAATAGTAGGTACATCTGTTGTAGGATCTCTCCTATATACAATGCGTCTATTATTTAACCATTTTAATTTTCTTTCCTGTGACATAAGCTTATTACTAATTATATTATATAACCTATTGTCATATTAATCTAATAATTTTAATTCTACATATTCCCATTTACCGGCTGATATGTCTTCTCCTACTAAAAAATCTATTCGGTTTTCCCATCTTCTATTCATTCTGTCTTGTATAGTCCATACACCATCAAGATGTCCAGCACCTGTAACTAAAACTTGTTTACCGAAGGTAAAACCTTCAACTTCTAAGTCTCTACTTACGGCTATCCACCTATGACATATAGGACAGTCTGCATCTATATATGCTCCTGATGCAGTTATAAAAGGAGTATTATCTGTTTGGTCAGGAGACGCATGATAAATCGTCGCAGTAACCAAAATTACTTTTAATATATTTTCTATCATATAATTGTTCTTTGTTATGCGCTATATGTTTTTTGTCATACACATAGTATAACCAGTACGCGTGTATAGCACAATCACGCTTGTATTCATCTGGCATAGCTTGTGGTGGTTGTGTGAACTCGTCACCCTGTATATACACCGGAGGTTTAGCCAGAAAGTCTTTACATTTAGTTATGGTCAAATGTACTTTACCATATCTTTTTGTGTACTCGTGGCCCAAAGCTATCATATGCTCATACAACCACATATAAGTTGATCTTGACTTCCTAGCCCATATTGTTGATGGGTGGTTCAAGTGTGCTTGCTTATATGGGACGTTCTCTTTCTGGTATCTATCACCATAACAGTGATGAGCAGTACAAAGCATTTGGGCTGACTCGAGTATCATTTTCACTACATGTTTATTATACTGTAATCTTGCAGCTTTAGCTGGATTACTATGTAAATAAAATATATTCATTTATACCTCTTGTTAGTTAATCTATTGTAATGTGCATCTAACAATATATGAGCAACTTCTATGCTTATCATATTATCGTTATATAATTTCCATATTGTTTTACTCATAATTACGTATACATTTAAACAGCGGGTGTCTGTATGAACCTGCTTGTGTTCGTTGAAAATAAGTAAAGGTTGCACGCTTGCCAATATAAGAATTAATATTCTTGAGCATATTAGCTAAATCACTGTAGGTATAACCTTTACCCGGCGGACAGCCGAACTGTATACCTTCGTCATCTAGCATAATAAACTTGCCTAACGTGCCTGTACGTTTACCTTTACCTAATTCATAACCTATGATTGTTGCTTCAGTATCGCTGAAGTCTTTGAATTTCATTAGATCGTAAGACCTACCGTGTTTGTATAAGCCATTTAGCCTTATGATAGAGCCTTCGTAACCTTCATCAAGATATTGTTTGTGTAATGTTCTAGCATAATTGTAGCTATCTACAAGTTTTGCAGGAACATACCTAACACAATAACTATATATGTCTGAAGTTACTAGATTATTCATACGAGTTTTGTAGCTATTATACTTGCTATCGATATAATCGTAGCAATGAAACTGAGTTAGATTTTTAGCATCTAATCTGTCATCATCGGTAGGCTTTTGCTTACGAACTAATGATATAATTTTTTCGAAGTCATTTTTCAAATCATGATTGTATAACTCGCCATCGAGTACTGTATCAGGATTATGAAAGAAAAAAGGTTTTAAGCTTTCTAATATATGTTTTATATTTTTAAATTCTTTACCTGTTCTTGAGTATGCTTTCACGCTGAATGAAGCTAATTGTTCTTGGCCAGGAAAGTCTGACACTCGTTTTATTACACAGCGAACGCCGTCTAATTTAGGTTGTATGTACACAGGTTTAGACCAGTCAACCCGACTGTCTTCATACTTGTGTGCTAACATTGGTTTTATCATAAGTTATTAAGTTTATTTTGTATTATATCTAATTTTCTTTTTATTATTGCTGCCTTCATATATTCTTCTTGGCTTTCATAAAGACTCATTAGTGTATGTAGTCTAGCCATTTCAGATACTAAGAACTCTTCTTCTGTTTCTTTAAAAGGCAATTGTCCTTTTATTAACTCACCTATAGTCATAGGCGTATTGTACTGATGCCAATGAGGGCTTTGTGCTTTTTGTATTAGTTTATCTAATACTTTATCAGCTAACTCATCTAGCATTTTATTATTGTAAAAATCTTTTGGCATCATATCATAATTATTATCCAACTACTTTAGTATTTATTTTGTAAATAAATCAACTAACTTCTTAGCATGATACAAAGCGTCTAATTTATCTGCTTGATTAAATCTAGTTTCACCGTTAGAAAAATCAGTGTAATCCATAGGATCATCTTGACTCATGTATACAGATATAATTTTTTCAGGTTTTGCTACAAATACATTTCTGCTGCTATAATTATCCCAACAGCTTACCCATCTGTCTTCTTTACCTGTAAATATAATATAAGTATATTGGTGATCTATATGAGCAGGGTCTGCATATAAATAGCAACTGTCATAATACATATCATGTACTAATTTTGCTGCTAGTCTACTACCATCTTGAGTAGGATTTGCGTGTAGCCAATTTGCTATTTGTACACCTTGCCACTCAGGATAACCATCGTGATGTAAGTACATATTTACATAGCTTTTGTCACTGAACCAAGCAGGGTTTTCTGCAAAACCTAGTTCAGTATCCTCTGCGTGTCGTCTATCTACGACCATAGTTAAATTTCGTGTTGCCATATTATTTTCTTTCTTTGAATAATGCATAGCCAAGCTTTGCATAGTTAATTATATCACCGAACCTACTAATCATAGGCTCAGCTTTACTTAAATCTTTGTTTTTGATATGAGCAGCGATTGAGCTACATTGTTTATCAAAATAAGTATACCACACAACTAAAGGATCTATACCTAGCTTTTCAGCTGTAGCTTTAAAATTATGTAGCACGTCATCATCACCTGTAGTATATTCAGGTCCTTTCTTTCTCATAGTATCTCTAGCATATTCGTCTAGCTTACCTATTAGTATATCGAAGTGTGTATCTTTCATTTTAGTAATCGTTAAATTTAGAAGGGTTTGATAAGTAGTATCTAATACTATGTTGCTTATCTTCTAGTTCTTCTATTCTTTCTAGTAATTGTTTTAATGTGTAGTCTTGCTGTTCTTTGTCAGACGTAACTACTATTTTATCTATATCCATATTAATCTAGTAATATTAAATAAGCTCTAGCGTTAGCTTTTCTAAACCAGTCTAAAGCTTTTCTCATTTCATTTGCTAATTTAGCAACAGTTGGATCTAGTATATCATCATTATAAGTTACTGATATAGTATATTCAGCACCTTTAATAAAATCATACATCGCTAATTCATTTGGTGTTAGTATTGCTTGCTGACCTGTGAAAGGATTAGCAACAAGATCACCGTCTTTATATGCGACACCTTTAAACCACTTTGGTAATTCAGTGTCTTTTATTTTTAGCTTAAGTTCTTTTCCCATTATTTCTGTAGTATATTTTCACCGTACATAAAATCATAAGCTGACATTTTGTAAGATTGTAGGTTACTATAGCTTATCAAGTCATTAACTTGATCAACAGTTAAACTTTGCCATATAGTTGTAGACATAAGTACATACTTAAGTCTTTTAGCTGTACTGTATTTTCTAGCACTAGCTTGTAACTCTGATTTGAGTCCTGGTTTTAATAATTCGTATATTGTTTTCATATTATTATTATCCTTCTTTGTTCGTATTTACATTGTATTTTTCATCTAGTGTATTGTAGTTAGACATAATGCTTATACACTGATCTCTATTTAATCCGCTAATAGCAGATACTGTTCTTACATCAAACATATTAGTTACGCCTGATTGCTGTACGTCTACGTACGACTGAAATTGTTCTTGAGTTATCTCCATTTTATTTAATTTAAAAGTTAGTGGACGTGGCAGGAGTCGAACCTGCGTTTGCTAAGATTTATGTTCAGGACTTAGCACTAACCATTTCACGCCCATATCCCTCACTTGTTTTCAACACGAAGCTTACCGTGTATTCCCGTGAGGGAGACAAAGATAGAAGTTTGGGACTGGTAGTTACTAGATTGTCATTTATACCCAACTTTCTGTTTTGCTTAGACGACCGCCATGGATTCAACCATTGCTTCTAGCGGGTATTAAGCTAACGTGACCAGTATGCCGCCACTCTGTCTTATTTCAACCGAAACTAATCGGATTTTCATGCGACTTACTACCTGCTTTGTACCACATGGGTGCATCGCTGCGCATATATTATTTTGTTAGTTGCCATATTCTATAGTTTTACTTGATGTAACCATCCACTCACAGTCATTTACTTTGTGACCTGCGCCATACAAAAATGCTTCACAACTTTCTGTATCAGGATTCCACTTGTTCTCATCAGTACATAACGAGCTAATGTCATATCTATATACTTTACCATCTGTAAAGTCTAGTAGGAATATATATTTAGCTGATTCGTCTGCTACTATTATTTCTTTGTCTTGCATTTCATGCCATGCTTTTATTGTATCACTCATCGTAGTATTTATTAGTTGTTACATCTAGTTTATTAGCGACGTGACGACCAACCAGTCTTACGAGGTAACTATGAGCTTCTGTATATTCATCGCCCTCACAAGATTCTGGTAAAAACTGGCTGACCTGCCAATCGCTTTGTTTGTTTATTTCTTTTATTATATCTGTAGCTATTTCTTCTGCTACTATGTTCATTTGTTTTATTACTGCCATATCATTATCTTAAGCATGTGCCATAACCTCGTCTAGCGGATAGCTTACGTACACGTTTCGCCTGTTCTTGCGGCATAATTTGGATAGTGTTGCCGGTTTTATGGTATGTGATTTGAACACAACCATAAGGTTGAACGGTTGAACATTCGACGCAAGTGGTGTACCCTAGGGCTACCCGCTGCGGAGGTATTATATTGTTTGGATTACATTTGCATTTCATATATATATTATCCAGCTTTATTCGTATTTTGTTTGTAATTCTTTAGATAGTATTCTAACATATAGTTTAATCTAGCAAGTTGAGAGTATATTAAAGCTCTTGCTTTAGTCGTATATTCATTAGTTACTAGTCCGTCTTTAGTTAAATAAGTATGTCTTCTGTTCTGATTATAAGTTTTATTTAACTGATATGGTGAATAAGTACCATTTTGTTTTCTTACATAACCTGATTTGAAGCAAGCTATTCTTAATCTTGGTGTATCTTTTAGTGATCTACCTTTAGATTTTAGCCATCTTTTATAAAATTCATTAGTATTATTGTAAGTAGATACAGGAAATTCAAATTCTCTTGTATCATTTATTGCTTGCCTTTGCGTAGTTACTTCTTTAATATTATATTTAACAAGCAATTGTCTTACAAAAGCGTCTTCAAGTGCTTGCTGTTCTTGTTTCCAGTTCATAGTTATTTAATTAAAATTAGTTGCGGAGGGTAGATTCGAACTACCGACCTCAAGGTTATGAGCCTTGCGAGCTGACCAACTGCTCTACTCCGCCGTATATTCTTTACGCCATGACATATCATCGCCATGCGGTGCGTATTTATTCCAGTGATCTACTAATTCTTTAGTCCAACCACCGTGTTCTTTTTCAACTTTTTCGTTGATTTGTTCTAGTTCTCGTCTACCTTGCTCGTAATATCTATTATCATCGCTCATACAGTAAGTAAAGTCGTGATGTTTTATCATTTTTTTGAGTGGTAACTCGTGAAAGTATACTGGTTTATGCATAGTATATATTATTTATTTTATAAAACTTAGGATAAGAGTGACAAGTTTTGTCAAAACTATCATAGTATTTAGTAGTTATTATTTTATCGAGTACGACTACATCGCCGTTTGCATAGCTAAGTATAGCGTTTTGAGGTATACCGAGCATATTATAATTTGTTAATTTTATCTTATTCATATTGTTATTATCCAACTTTATTCGTATTTAGTTTGTAAACTACAGTATTATATCTACTCCACCATTCATCTTCTATCATTAGAATTTGTTGTTTAGTAAGTTTATTTATTACTTTATGTGTATGTTTTCTATAACGTGCCATAGTATACTTCTGTATATTCTTCAATAGTTACCCATTTTTCTAAATCATGTGAGTAAATCATACCATCAATCACATGCTCGTCTGCAAATGACCATAGTTTTTCATGTGTGTGCTTTCTTGCCATATTATTTATTTTAGCATGGGCAAAATACCCATAGTGAAACGTATAGTGCGTAGAATATCATTACAATGAATAGAAATTCTACTATTAATTTTAATATTTGCTTATTCATATATACCAAAGTTAGCGTTAGCAGTATCTATATTACCAGTTAGTAAACCTACTATCATAAATAGTATACCTGAAATTGCCATTGGCATTAGTAAACCGAAAGCTAATACGTCAAAGATTAGTTCTATTACTGATTTACTTTTTGTGTAATTATACACTTTATTGAAATGAAATTTAAACATAGTTATTAATTTTAATTGTTAGTTGACATGGTGAGAATCGAACTCACATTAACCATTATGTCATTTGATAGATTCAACTTTGTTTAAGGTGGAGAGAACCGTCAACGCCCACCTCGGCTACAACCGAAAGATATGAGTTAGATTATACTAACTCTTTATCTCTAAGTACCATTGGTATATTGTTAGTAGCTGTATAGCTTTTGTACTTCAACCAACATGGTAAGTTAGTTAGTGTATCTTTCATTATTGAAAATACTTTGTCATGATTGTAAGTTATCTTGTCACCTTTTTTGTTAGTGAATTCGAATGTTACATTTTTGCCGACTAGTGATTGTCTTACGACAAATCTTTTTGTGATTAAGTTACTCATAGTTATTATATTTATTTATTATTATTTAGTTACATTATTATTATCCAATTGAGTTAGTATTTACATTGTATAAAAGTAGATACTTTGTTTAGTGTTTCATTTAATGTTAATAGTATTCCGCACTGTCTCATGTTGTCTAAGTTATTTATTTAATTTACTTACATTTATATTATCCATTTGTAGTAGTAGTGACATTGTGAAAATTTAGTAGTAAAAATATAATAGTCTTTTTATGGTGAGCATGTAAATACAAGGTAAACACGGAAAAACGTGGATAATAATATAAAATCAGGGTGGGGCTGGTTAAATAAATTTGACTTTGCTAATACGGTGCAGTGCAGGGAGGAGAGGGGCAACACAGTACCTCTAATTATCTAACGTGTTTTTTTATGACAGTAGCCTTTAAATATATATCTAGTAACCAGCAAGTGTCACACTATTAAATTTTCTATTAACTATGTAATTATACCAATATGGCAGTGAAAAAACCGGGAAACTCCCAAGGATTATCGAGAAGAGCGTTAGCAGCCAAGAGACAAAGAGATCTTGCTGCAGCAAAAACACCTAAGCGTAGACAAAGAAAAGCCGAAAACCAACGCATAGGACAAAGGTCAAACAGTGATCTACACCATACTGCCAGCGGACAGGTGAAACGCACATCGATAGCCTATAACAGAGCAACGCACCATAGAGGTGAAGTTGCTTAACCTAAAAACCAAATAACAATGACGTATTTTTACACGACTAAAACGTGGACTAGTCAACCACAAGTTTCAGAAGAAACTATTAATGGGTGGAAACACCTTGCGGAAAAGAAAAACTGGAGAATAGTTCAGTTACCTAATGGGTTTTATCAAACAGAATATCAAGATCTAAATGAAAATTGGATAGATGTTACAAGAAGAGAAACCATAGAAGGTGCCGAAACTGCAATTGATGGAAGCATCGAACACTACAACAGAAGGTTAGAGTATATAAAAGGACCTAAAGTTGTAAAAACTTTTGAATAATAATTTTAATATAAATTTAATTTAATGGAATATAATCCCCCTAGTCAAATCGTCAAGGATTTAAACTTTGGCGAAGAGGCAAAGAAGAGAGTAATCTCTGGTGTAGATAAATTAGCAGAAGCTGTTAAGTCTACACTTGGCGCTTCAGGTAAGTGTGTAATATATGAGGACACACGTGGAAGACCAGTTATAACAAAAGATGGTGTTACGGTAGCAGAATCAGTTATATTATATGATCCAGTTGAAAATATTGGAGCTACGCTTATTAAAGAAGCCGCTAAAAAAACAGTGAACGAAGCAGGTGACGGTACCACAACGGCGACCGTCCTTGCTCAATCACTAATAAAATTAGTTAATGAACCTGAAAATATGGACGCTAACACGCGTGATATTAAAGATGGTTTTACATCTGGTTTAAATAAAGTAAACGAGTACTTAGATAAAATATCTATACCTGTAGAAGGTAATATGTTAAACAATGTTGCTAGCATATCATGCAACAATGATACAGAATTAGGTGGTATTATATCTAAAGCTTATGAAAAAGTCGGTACAAATGGTATTGTATTGATGGAAGAAAGTGAAACTAACAAAACATACGCTGATGTAGTTGATGGTGTTCAGCTTGAGTGTAAGTTAACATCGCCACATTGGGTAACAGACAAGGATAGACAAGTATGTTCGTTAGACAACCCTTATGTTTTAATAGTATCTTCACCTATACCTAGTATTAGAAAGATACAAAATATATTAGAACATGTCATAAAGAAGAACAGATCTTTATTAATTGTTGCAGAGTGTGAAAAACAAGTCAAGTCTGCACTATTAATGAATAAAATAAAAGGAAATATAAAGGTAAATATAATAGATTTACCTGGTTTTGGGCCAACTAAAGCTGATACAATAGAAGATTTAGCTATAATAACTGGTGCAAAAGTTATGAATGAAGAGTTAGGAGATGATTTAGATCTAATCCAGCCAGATTGTTTAGGTGAAGTGGTCAAATCTGTAACTGACAACAGAACTACAGTCCTAACAACTGGCAATTTTACTGAAGAAGTAAAAGATAGAATAGAAAAAATCAAGAAAAAGATAAAAGAAGAAGAAGATCCTTTTATAAAAAGAAAATTAGAGCAAAGATTAGCTATGCTAAATGGATCTGTAGGTATAATTAAAGTCGGTGCTGATTCTAAAATAGAATTAAACGAAAAAAAAGACCGAGTTGAGGATGCAATTTACGCTGTTAAGGCCGCCTTGAAAGAAGGAATAGTCCCGGGCGGTGGCGTAGCGTTGCTAAACGCGGCTTTAAATATAAAAGAAGAAAATATTGGTGAAAAAATACTTACAAAATCAATTCTTTCACCTTTTAAAACGATTTTAGACAATGCTGGTATAGAAAATATCAAGGTTCCTGAAAAAAATGGCCACGGTATTGATGTAATTACTGGAAAAGAGGTTGATATGGTAGAAAATGGCATAATTGACCCAGTTTTAGTAACAAAAACAGCATTAAAAAACGCTGTAAGCGTAGTTTCTACTATAATTTCTGCAAATTGTGTAATATCTAATATGAGAATAGAGAATGAAAGCGATAAATAGTTTTATAGTAGTAGAAAAAATAAAAGAAAAGCCTAATAAAATTGCTGGTTTAGAAATAACAGAAAATCTAGACCAGGACAATAGGTATATAAAGGCAAAAGTTATTACTGTAGGAAACGAGGTAATAGGTATACAAGATCTTGACACTGTATATTATGATAAACACGCTGGTCATACTATAAATTATGATGATAAGTTGTTTAAAGTAATAAAAATGCAAGACGTTGTATTAGTAGAATGAAGTTAAGTGCATCTGATTTAAGAGAAATACAATTATTTAAGTATTACAGGCTCGTGCGTAAATGGGCCTGTAAAACTTATAACTTAAAAGATGCTGATTTAGAACTTTTAATCTATTTAGATTGCAAATCGCGATTTACGCGTAATAATTTTATAGATGGCTCTTATACTTACAGTTGGGATAAAAACCGCTGGGAGCGACTTCGAAAGCACGGTTGGATCGAAGTTTGGAGGCATCGTAACCGAACTTCAATTAAATATAGTATATACAAAACCTCATTCAAATGTAGTCAACTTATATCCCGTATATACAGAATCTTATTAGGGGAAGAGGATCTTCCAACATCAGAACGTAATAAATTTTTTAAAAACAGATCATATACTGATAAAGTATATAATAAAGCTATTGATGATATGATCAACGACAAAAACAGATAATATGAAAGCTAGTAACATATTCCAGAATCCAGGAATCAAAAACAACTCTGACGTAAAATTACCAATGCTAAAAGCTTTAGGATCTCCATTAAAAAAATACGGTAAACATTCACCAAATAAATTTAATGCTGGTTTAAAAAAAGCTGCTGCAGATGGTAAGTTAGATAACAATCCAAAATTTAAAGCTGCAGTTGAAGCTTCACCTGCTAAAATGGGACACAAAAAACCATCACCAGCTAAAGGATATAAGAGTGATGCTCAAAGAAAAGCTGTTCACGCTTCTAAAGCTGACGGTGGTAAAGGCGCTCCTGCTAAAATGGGTCATAAAAAATCTTCGCCTGCTAAAGCTCATTGCGTAGGTAAAAAGAAATAATGGCTATACCAATAACTAAAAGAATACAACTATCTAAAATTAGTAGTAGTATAGACACACCTATATTAAAAAAAGATTTAGAGCCAGGTATTGAGGCAGAGGCCAATAAAGACGGAACTATATTTGTAGATAAATCTGTAGATGTAAATTCTAAACATGGACAAAAGGTAATTAAACATGAAGAAGTTCACATTGACCAAATGGAAAGAGGTGATCTTGATTATGATGACAATAATGTATATTGGAAAGGTAAAGTAATTCCAAGATCAAAAATTAACGAAGGCTCTAAGGATTTACCTTGGGAAAAAGAAGCCTACAATAAAACTAAATAACTATGGGAAACATATATGAAAAAATAAAAAAATCCTCTCCATTAAAAGATGGTCATGACTGGGTTAAAACCGATGATGAAATACAAGACTCAGCTGGAAACAAACTAATTAATGCTGAAAAAAGAACTGTTGGAGGTTCTGATGCTGAAATGGGTTATGGAGGTAAATCAATGAAATTAACACCTGAGCAACAAGCTTGGAAAGATAGAAGAGTTAAAGAGCTTGGTGGTTTACAACAATATAGAGATTTTTATAAAATAGGTAAAAAAGATGTAGTTTTAAAAGAAGCTGTTGAAGGTACTGATGAATATAGAGGTGATCAAAGTGATAAGCCAGGTGAACCAGGTAAACCACAAGTAAAACAATACAACGCTGGTTTTTATGAGGCTTATAGTGCTAAACTTGCAGCAAAGCAAGAAGATAAGATAGCTAAGCAAAAACAAAAAAGAGATGACAAAGCAATACGTAAATATGAAGAAGGTAGTAGAGGTTTCTTGGGTATTGGTAAAGGTAAAGGTAAAGGTGATTTAAATGAAAGAGTTGTTAGTGGTTATGAAAGTAGAGGTAAGAAAAACGAAAACTTTACTTATGACGCTGATGGTAATATAACAGGTGAAGCCAGTGGTGATCAAGTTGTAAGTAAACAAATGAGGGATAGAGCTAATACGCTTAGCATGAATAAAACAGGTCAAGAACTAGGTAGCACACTTATAACACAAGATGCTACAGCGGATAAAGAAGGTGAAAAAGGTCTTAAAAAAATAGCTGGTACTTTACTTAAAAATTCTCCCAACAAAAGTAAAACACCTTTTAAAATGAGCGCTAAACTTGTAGCTGATAAGGGTGATGGTAAAATTACCGCAAAAGATTTAATGAGAGAGCGTATGTTTGACATGGCTGGTCATTTAGGTCAAGTGGCTAAACATAATTATGAACAAGACAAAGGTGAATCACCATTATCAAAGTTAAAGAAAAATAAAAGAGGCTGCGGTTATTAAAATATAAATATGTCAAAAGTAAAAAAAAAATTTTCTGAAACTAAAGTAGGTGCGTTTTTATCAAAAGCAGCTCCAGGTATATTAGGTATAGCTGGTGATGTTTTACCAGATGCTGGTGTTTTAGGTTTAGTTAAAAATTTAATTCAAAAAGAACCTGATACTGTATTACCACCTGAAGACAAAGAAAAAGCATTAAAGCTTTTAGAAATGGATATGGTTGAAATGCAAGAAGTATCTAAACGCTGGGATAGCGATATGAAATCAGACTCATGGCTAAGTAAAAACACTAGGCCTATGAGTTTAATATTTTTAACTATATCAATGGTATTATTAATACTATTGGATAGTTTTGAGTGGAGTTTTAATGTTTCATCCGGTTGGGTTGATTTATTACAAACTCTTTTAGTTACAGTATATGTAGCTTATTTTGGTTCACGAGGAGCTGAAAAATTTCAATCTATTAAAAAAAAGTAAATGGCTAGAATAAGTAACTATTCTAAAGATACTAATATAACTGGTTCAGATAAATTATTAGGATCTGACACTGGTGGTGCAACTAAAAATTTTGTAATAGAAGATTTACAAAAATTTATAGCTGAAACAAATACATCTGGAAGTAGTAGTAGCTTTACTTTTCAAAACAATACAAGTACTCCTCAAAGTGGGCAGTTAGGTATAACTACATCTAGTGGTTCTACCTTTGCTAATATAACAAGCATAAAAGTTAGTAAATATAATTATAAAAAACCTGATAAAGAAATATCTAATGCACTAGAGTTGTTAAGCGGTAAAGATGTGTTATTATACGATGTTAATGATAAAAACATATACGGTGTTTATAAAGCTGGTGACGTAGCAGTTGATTCAAGTGATAATAATTTTTATAATCTAACACTCGTAATGAAAAAGAACAATGGTTCTTTTGAAAACGAAAAAATATACGGTATAGACGTATATACAGGTGATGACATATACGTTCATCATCAAAACAACTCAAGCACAACTTGGTCTATAAATCATAACTTAGGTAAATTTCCTAGTGTTAGTATAAAATTTTCAAGTAGTGATAATGTCTACACAAATGTAGGTGCTTTTGCAGGAGTTGTATACACAGATGAAAATAACTTAACAATAAACTTAGCGGCTGCTGAAAGCGGTTACGCATACTTAAACTAAAAAACTATGGCAATACCATTTTTAAATCACTTAGACTTACGAAGTGTATCAGAGCTGCAAAACGCTATTTTACACAAAACAACCTCTGGATCTGCATCAGACATAGAAGGTAAAATAATATATGATACAGGAACTGATACAATAAAATATTACTCTGGAACATCTGGATCTGGTTCTTGGATTTCACTAACAGGAGACACAAACACATTTAGAACTGTTCAAGTTGACGGAGGCGCAATTGGTGCTACCGAAACATTAAACTTAATTGGTGGTACAAATATAACACTATCTGAATCAAATGGTGCTGTAACAATTGATGCTGGCGCAGCAACTACTGTTGGTTTAACAAACTCAACACAAAGATCAGGTTCAATAGAACTTATAGCTGGTACAAATGTAGCTATTAGTGAAAGTGGTACAACTGGTCATTATACGTTTTCTTCTACTGACACAAACACTCAATTAACTCAAGAACAAGTTGAAGATTTTGTTGATGGATTACTTACGGCTGGTGAAGGTATAGATTTAACATATGATGATAACGGTGGTACTTTAACAATTGATGCTGAAGATGCTGATGCTACAAATAAAGGTATTGCTTCATTTAGCACAGATAACTTCTCTGTAAGTTCTGGTGCTGTTACAATAAAAGATGGTGGTGTTTCAAATGACGAGCTTGTAAATAGTACTATTACTATTAACGGATCTGCTATTTCACTAGGTGGTTCTGTAACCACACCAAACACAGATGTTGATGTTTCTAAAGCAAATTTAAAAAGCAAGTTAGCAACATTTGATTCAAGTGATACAGTTTACATTGGTGATGCTGATGATGATACAACGGTAATTATTAGAGGTACATTACAAGTTGATGGTACTACAACAACAGTAAATTCTGAAACATTAACTGTTGATGATAATAAAATAGTTCTTAATGATAATCAAAGTGGTTCTCCAACAGAAGATGCTGGATTAGTAATAGAAAGAGGTAGTGGTACTAATGTTGAATTAAGATGGAATGAAAGTGATGATGATTGGGAATATACAGCATTTAATCACGCGAGTACACCAGCATTAACTACATATAAAATACCTACTACTTTTAAAACAACTATTGGTAACGGATCTCTAACTACCATAGCAATAACACACAATCTTGGAACAAGAGACGTAATAGTTCAATTATATGATTCTAGTTCTTACGAAACTGTTAATGCTGATGTTGTTAGAACTGATACAAATAGAATATCTATGACATTTGCATCAGCTCCTGCTAACAATGATGTTACAGTTCTTGTAAGTAAAGTAGGATAAAAATAAAATAAAATAACCATATGGCTAGAAAGTTCCTAAATGGAGTACAATCGTACTTCAATGATACTAATTATACTTTATTGGGATATGACTCGTTAGACGTCGTAGGTGGAGACCTTATACTTAAGCGAGCTGGCAATGAAATGATTCGTATAGGGGGTGACTCTGTAGGTTACAAAGGACATATATTACCAGATGCTGATAGTACATACAACTTAGGTAATAATGCTAAAAGATGGGCTGCTGTATACATCGACAGTCTATCTACATCAGCAACTATAACATCTAGTGGTGATATAAGATTTCAATCTGATTTAGCTGTACTTAACAAAGCACAAACTTCATATATAGATATTGCAACTAGAGATACAAGTGGTAGTGAAGTTGTATATGATTTAAGTAATTTAGGCAATGTTGAAGCGCAAAGCGTAAAGGTTGCCGAAAAAATTATTCATAAAGGTGACGCAAATACTTCTATTAATTTTACATCAGATAATATAGACTTTGAAACTAATAATGTTATAGCATTAACACTAAATAGTTCACAAAATGCAACTTTTGCAGGAGATATAATTGGAAGTGGTAATTTATTTTTAAGAAGTTACAATGACTCAGGTAAAGGAATATTCTTTAGAGATGGTTTTGAATATGGAGATAGTAACCCTTATAATTTATCTATAACAGTATATAATGATGGTGATTCTTCATCTGACGCTTTAGAAATAAATGCATATGATGGTATTTATTTTAATACTGGATCAGGTACACAGAATATAAGAGCAAAGATTGACAGTGGTGGTGCTGCAACGTTTTATGGTAATACTCAAGCACCTAAATTTATAGCTGCTCAAGGCACGACATATGCTAATGGTTATCAATTAACAAGGTCTGGGCATGATACATATAGAATATGTTTAGGTAATTCAGAAGGTTTAAGAATAGTAAATGAAACAGATTCAAACAGAGAAGAGTTAGCGTTTGATGGCGCGGGTAATGCAGCTTTTGCAGGAAATTTAAATGTTCCAGAATATATATATCACGATGGTGATGATGACACATACATAAGATTTGTAGATGATAGAATAGATTTTAGAGCAGGTAATTTAAGTTTTATTGATATAAGAGAAGATACAACCAATTATGGATATTTTAATGTAGGTGGAAATGATATAGATTTTCAATTTAGAGGCACAGGAAATAATAACTTAATTAGAACGGACGCTGCTAACGATAGAGTTGGTATAGGTGGCGTACCATTTTACGCTGTAGATTTGCACGTAGGAACTCAAAACTCCGCAAGACTAAAATCACAAGATGATACTGCTCAACTTCGTATTGAAGATGATGATACAACTGCGTTCTTTGGTGTTAAAGATGCTAAAGCATTTATCTCATTTACTGGTGGTACACCATCCGATGGATTTTTTATTGATTCATCTGGTAATGGAACTTTTGCAGGAAATATTACATTTGGAGATAGTCATTTTATTGGTGATGATTCGTTTGATAATTTGCATATATTAGCATCAAGCGGCGAAAATGTAGTTATACAAGCGCCTAGTGGTAATTCTATAGATTTAAAAACAGCAGGCGGATCTACTTTAAATTTAGATAGTTCACAAAATGCAACTTTTGCAGGTAATATTACAGCTGCTTTTGATAGTAACAACTCTGGTAATAGATTAAGAATTGCTGACACAGAAGGTGTAAGTGCAGCAGTAAGAACATACTCGACCTCAGATGGAACAGGTTTAATATTAAACCATTATTATGCTGTGTCTGGTTCTCCATATATGAGATATTCAGATTTTGTATCTAATATGGGTGATGCAGCTGCTACAACAATGAGATTTTTAACTAAACCTCATAATGGAAATCCTACTGTAGCATTAACTATAGATAATTCACAAAACGCAAATTTTGAAGGTAAAGTAACTATAAATCAACCAGCCGATAATTTAGGGTTGCAAATAAATGGTTATGATGATGAATCTGGTTCTACTATTCAGTTAAAGATGGATGCTTCTGGCCATGCTAGATTAAGCCAAACAACAGATGGTAGTAGTGGTTATCTATTTTTACAAGCAGAAAATTACTTACAATTAATTGCTGGTTCTTTTATATACACAACTAGTACATTTAGAGTATATGATAATACTCAATTGCAATTTGGTAATAGTGGAGATTATAAATTATATCATTCAACTTCAGCAGATACTTTATATATACACACTGATGATAATAAAGGTATTACTATAGATAATGCAGGTAATACAACATTTTCAGATCAAGTAACCGCAACACAGTTAAACCTAGAGAATATGGGCAACTATATTACTTTTTATGGTGGCGGTGAAACACACCACTCTATTACATCTAGACAATTAGATGGTGGAACTGGAGATGATATAAGGGTAAATACTTATGGCTCTTTTATTGTAAACTTAGATTCAAACAACAATCAAGCCTTAGCTGCTAACTCTAGTTTCTTTGTTGGTAGACATGGTGGTAACGCTAGCTCAATATCAGGTTCAAATCTTTTATTTCAAATAGATGGTCAAACTGGTAATGTTCTGCCCGGCGCAGATAGCACTCATGATTTAGGTGCATCATCAAATAGATGGGCAAACATATATGCAGACACATTATATGGTGATGGTAGTAATTTATCAGATATATTACCAAAAAGTATATATCTAGGAACTACAACAACTGGTTTTTTAATAAAAACAAATATAGCAGCAAACGATTATGCTATGTTCACTGCTACTATAGATTTAGAACAATTTAATGTTTCTTCTAAACAAAAAATAGAATTATCAGCAACGGTATTAAACAACGGAACAGTACAATCTTCAAAAGGTACTTCTGACTCAGCTGTTACTGTTAAATTATTTGTATATAACAGTGTTTGGTATATACACGTTCCCACCCCTTCAACCTATGTTACTATATCAGCTTACGTAGGTACACACAATTCTTATCAAGGACAAGCAAATACAAAAAATGAAATAGCTGAAATAACTAATGCAGCTGTTCCAAGCTCCGGTGTTACTGGTTCAACAGATATAGTTTGTAAATTTTCTCAAGGAGATATAGCTATACCAGGTGTAACTACTTTTGAAAGTAATGTAAATATATCGACTGGTAATCATTTATTTTTTGACGGTGGAAATAATGGAACATATATATCAGAAGACATTGCTGATAGATTAAGAATTTTTGTAGGTGGTCAAGAATTTTTTAGATTAACAGAAAGCACAAGTGATTCAATAAATATTTATAAAGATACAACTTTTGCAGGGACAATAACTTCAAATGTTTTAACAGTTGGTAACTCAGGTACGTCAAGATTTACAGATACAAGCGCTTTTCCTTTACAATTAAACAGAGGTTTAGCAGTGGATGTTCACGGAACAAATGGTGTGGTTTTAGGATTAGGTAGTTATTCTACAGGAACTACTTACGTTGATGCAGCGAGAATAGCTGCTAACTTAGAGTCTGCAACATCAGGAGATTTATTTTTCCAAGTGAACAACGGAGGATCTTATACAAATGCTTTAACAATAAATAACGATACTAATGCAACTTTTGCAGGAAAAATAAATATCACGCAAAATAGTGGTAATTTTATTTTAGAAAATACAGGTAGTGGCCATGCTTCTTTAACAACTGGCTCATCAAAAGATTTGAATATAGGTTCTGCTAGTGGTACTGTTTATATCAACAACAACACAACTTTTGCAGGTGATATAACCACTTCAGGAAATATAATACTTTCTGGCGCTTCTAATGAAATAATTAAATCTAATGGATCTATTAGATTAAACATAGACTCAGACAATAATCAAACAGATAGAATATTTATAGTATCTACAGGTGCTAACTCTGAATTATTTAGAGTAGATGAAAGTGGTAATGGAACTTTTGCTGGTGGTGTTTCAGTTTCTGGAACAGCAACTATTAGTGGTCCAATATTAACATTTGAAGGTTCTAGCGATCAAACAAACAGTGCCGACTCTGCTACGGTTCCTTCTACAACAACAGAAGAGTATCAAAGAATTTCTTATCCTACCAGTTACACGGATGGTAGGTATACACACGAGTGGGCTAAAATAGATAGAGGTGGTAATTTACCTTTATATCTAAGACAATCAAAAGGTACTGCAAACTCTTTTACAAACTTAGCAAGATTTGGTGATCATAGCAATTCAATACATGAGTTTGAAGTATTTGGTAGCATTAAAGCAACTCATTTTTATGGTGATGGTAGTAATTTAACGGGTATTACAGCAAGTAATGCCGACACGGTTGATAGTTTACATGCAGCTTCGTTTTTAAGAAGTGATGCGGATGATACAGCCACCGGTACTATAAGAATAGCTAGTTCAGGCTCAGCAGAAGGTAAATTAATAGTAGGTAGTAGCAGCCAAACATCTTACACATTACAACAGTGGCAAACTTCTTCACACGGAACAAACAACGCTTACATAATTGCATATGGTGCTAGTCACGGTAGCGAAGCTGGTAACTTTGCAATAAAAAATACACTTAGTGGTAAAAATATATTTTTTGAAGTTAACGGTGCGGTTCCTTTAAAATTAGAAAACGGAACTTCAACCGTAACTGGTGATTTAACAGTAACTGGTGATTTAAATATTACTGGTGATATAAATTCTACTAGCGTTACTAATTTAGATGTAGACGATAAAACAATAACAATAGCTAAAGGTGCCGCGGATAGTAATGCTGCAGATGGAGCTGGTATAGTTGTAGATGGGGCAAGTGCTTCAATACTATATGATCACACTGGAACTCAATGGGAGTTTAATAAACCAACAGAGGTTAAGGTTAATAACTCAGCTGTACAGTTTACAGAATTCTCTAATGGTGCAACAATTTGGTTAGATGGATCTAACGGTGATTTTATAGGAAGTGATTACTTTGGTATACATGCTTACGGTACTACTGAATTAGCGTTTAGTTATGGTGCTACTACTAAAATGTCTATGGACAATACTGGTAATGTAACAGCAAACAGCTTTGTTGGTGATTCTTATGGAGCAAGTTATTCTGTTGATTCAACAAGTGGTACCACTGCTATAATAGACACTGTTACACTAACAGCTAGCGATGATCACGCGGCTTATGAAGTAATAGCTGTTGCAAATCCTAACGCGGGAGGATCAAGTAAATATAGAGATTATATATTTGGAAAAATAATAATAACAACAGGGTATTCAGGTAGCGCTGTTACAAGGTATATACATTATATGCAAGAAAGTGCTTTTCCAAGAACACTGCATGGTTCCGGTGGTGGTGCTTTAACAATGGAGGCTGTATTTTGGAATGGAAGTTCTGAAACTGAAGAATTTACATCCGGTAGTGGTACACCTATTATAAGGGTTAAAATAGATGGTTATAATTCTAGTCACTCCGGAGCAAATACAAGTGTAAGATTAAAAAGAATAATGTAATAGAATAACTATGGCAAATAAACTAAAATATGTAGTACAAAATGATTCTAACAATACTGTATTAGACGGAAAATTAATTCTGCCTATTGGTAGTTCAAGTGCGCCGTCGTTGACTTTTACCAGTAATGAAGATACTGGAATATTTGAAAACGTATATAGCGGAACGTCTAGGCAATTAAATATAGTTGTAGATGGTAGTACTAAAGCATCATTTAATTCTGCTGGTATTACTTCACATGGAAATGTTTACTCAGCAGCAGCTGGACAATTTAGAAACTACTCAGGTGTTTGGAAAGGGACTACGGGTGTTAGTGGTAATGGATTTGAATTTGTAAGTGCTGACGGTACGGCTATGACTTTGTCATCTACTGGTAATATGATTGTTAAAGGAAATACAACTTCTGAGGGTTATTTACAATCTTATGGTATTCTTTATTTAAGAAATAATATACAACTTTTAAATAAAGCAGGTGATGGTTGGTTAACTTTTGCAACTAGAGACACATCAGGTAGTGAAGCTGTATACAACTTGGATCATATAGGTACAATTGATATTGGAAACGGTGAAATAGATCTTGCTGATGCTAACAACTATGCTAGAATAACAGTTGCAGGTGGTTCTGCTCAATTAGGATTATTTAGATCAGGCAGTAGTGTTGGAGGTGGTTATATTGGTGCAGATGTAAATAAATTTAGAGTATATCAAGATAATTTTGCAGAAAGATTTGCTGTAGAGCTAGATGGTACTGGTGCTCAATTTAGTACTACTAATGTTACAGCTGGTGGAAATACCATGTGGCATGCTGGAAACGATGGCACAACTTCTGGTTTAGATGCAGACATGGTTGACGGTGTTCATGCTTCACAGTTTTTTAGGCGTGATGCTAATTTAGGTTATTTTAGCCATACTGGATCTGGTACGTATTTTCAAAACAACACTAGCTACTACCCATCACCAGCCATGATGCTTGTTTCAGCTGGTATGAACTTAGCTAACAATGGTTTAGTTTTTGACGTAGCTAGGCATAAAACTGTTGAAAGTTATAAATTAGATAGTGGTGTTTGGCAAGAGTGTTCAAGTTCTACAGATTTTAATAATTTGTTAGGTGGTGATTTTGCTCATCAATATAGTAATTTAGATTTAATTAATGGTACTAATGATTACATAATATATTTTGGAAATCAAACAGGTTATACGTTTTTAGAATGGCTTGTTATGACTACTGAAACTAGAGGTAACTCATTTATATATAAATTTGAAACAACAGAAACAGCGCACTCAAGCGTTGCTGATAAAACACAAAATGTTGGTAGTGGCGGATGGAGTGTTAAATTTACATCAAGTGCTCACTCTAGTTGGCCAGGTTATATAGTTGATAGAATATATGAACAAGTTGGTGGTGGTGCGGATGATTACTTACGTATTAGAATAACACCAACGTGGGCTTCTGGAAACACAAACAATATAAGAATAGGTGCTTTAGGTTTAATAACAAGTTATGGTAGCGCGTTTAAACCTATAAACACAAATAGAGCGATGGAAATAATTTTTGCCGACAATATAAAAATAAGTTCAGGTAAAAAATTATTTTTAGATGGTGGTGGTAATACATATATACATGAGGTTGCTGGTGATGATATTGATATAGTTGCAGGTGGAAACAATTCAATTCAGGTTAGAGGCGCAAATACAAATCTTATAGGTGATGTAACAATGTTAAGTGGAACAAGCGGTACAACTAATAAAATAATATTTAAAAGAACAGATAATAGTAGCGTAGCATCATATATAAGAACTAATGCTTATTGGAACGAATACGGATCACACCAAAACGAAGGTCATAAATTTATAGATAACAACAACAACATATTGCTTCAATTAAATGGTGGTAATAGTTCTACTGGAAACGGAGCATTATCAGCAACTTTTGCAGGTAATATATATGCAAATGCTGATATTGTTTTTGGTGGTAATGATACTTATAATGCAACCATAAATTATATTGATAACGGTAGTGGTGACCATTATTTAGTTTTTCAAACTAAACACAACGGAACAACAGATGACACTTTAAAACTGCATGCTCAAACTAAACTAGCAACTTTTTCAGGTGATGTAACAATAGATAATACTTCTAGTGGTGATGCAATATTAACACTAGCTACTACAACAGGTGGCGACCCTATGATAGTTATGAATAGTGATGCTGCAAATAGAAGTGGATTAATTAGGTATCAAGACAATGGTACTAATATAGGTAGAATTGAGTATGTACATAATGGCGACAAATTACAATTTCAAGCAGGTTCAGCAACAGGACAAATTTTAGAATTAACTAACAGTGGAGCAACTTTTGCAGGAAATGTAAAAATAACTGGTACTCAGGAAAAAGTTTTAGAATTAGATACAAGTTCAGATACTGGTGCAATACATTTTGAAGATAATGGTACAATAAGAGGTATATTAGGTTTTAGTAACGGTTCAACAATTACACAATCTGCTTCTGATCACGATATGGTTCTAAGAAGTGAAGCTGCTTTATTATTAACAACAAATACTGGTAATGTAGCTTTAACTTTAGATACTTCACAAAATGCAACTTTTGCAGGTGATATAACCGGAGCAGAAAACTTTAAAGCAACTGGCAATAATATGAAGCTATTTGCTGGTGGAACTCATGTTATAAATATAGATTTAAATAAAAACTTTTATCCACAAACTCATAACGATACTGATATAGGATTTAGCGATACTTTAGCATTTAGACATGCATATTTTTCTGGCACAGGTAAATTTTCAAATGTTAATGCGTCTTCTTATCAGCTAAATGGTACTTATATAGTTGATTCATCAAGAAATTTAGTTAATATAAATGATATTACAGCATCACAATTAACTATAGATGATTACATATATCATGCTGGCGATTCAAATACTTATATTTATTTTACAGATGATAAACAAACATTTAGAACTGGTGGTGATGATAGGTTTATAATAGACAATAATGGCTCGACTTTTTCAGGACATGTAAAGTTATTTAATACTGATGAACAAATTCCTAATCAAAACCTTTTAGATATTGGTAGTATTAAAATAGCTGGTAGGAATGACATTTATGCTAATGCTACAAAAACAACATACGGTGATTATGTAGCTAAATACGTAAATGACGGGACAGGTGGATCAACTATTAGACTATATGTTGATACTAATGTATTAGTAGACGGAGATACTTATATGGTTAGTGTTTACTACGAAAATTTAATTGGTAACTTAACATTAGACTGGGGTGATACAGGTATTACAGGTACTAACGATGTAACAGGTACATCAAGCTCGCCAAAATCAGGTAGACTTTTTGGTTACGCATCTAGAGCAACTTATGGTAGCACTTATAGATTTTTAGATATAAATTTAAGTAATGGTTCAGGAAATGAAGTAACATTACATAGTCCTAAAGTAGAAGCTGGTAGAGTAGTTACAGATTTTGTAGCTACTGAAAGAACTGACATGACTAGCAACAGCAAGCATTTAAAAGATTTAAAAGTTACACATAGCGCTACTTTTGAACAAGGTGTAGATATTAATTATGGTGGTAGTGATAGACTTAGTATTACTGGAGACGTAAATGTTCAAGGTTCTACAGATCTTACAATTCCACAAACAAGAAAGTTACGATTTGATGGCGCTGGTGGTCATACTTATATAGCAGAAGAATCAGATAGTAATCTAAAAGTTTATGTTGCTGCTACAGAGGTTGTAAACTTTACAAATGATTTTACTCAATTTAACGATCCTATTAAACCTACTGGAAATGGAACTCATGATTTAGGAGGTTCTAGTAACAGATGGGCAACAGTTTATGCATCAAATATAAATACTAACACTTCTTCTACCTTTGGTCATGATATAGTTTTAGATGACCACGTAGATCATTCTCCTAATTTGTATTTTTATAATCAAGCTAATAATTATGCTAGAGTATTTTTTAGTTCAACTAATGACTTAAATTTTAAAATAGGTACTTCTAATGTACTATCTATAGATGGATCTTCTACAGTTATTGAAGGTAATTTATATCTTAACAATGTAGATACAAATACATCATCTGAAACAACAGTGCTAGTTATAAATGGAAGTACTAATGAAGTAGAAAAAAGAGATTTAGGTTCTCTTGCTTTTAGTGGTTTAAGTGACTCAGCTAGTGGTAATAGATGGGGTGTAAATGCATTTGTAGCAAGTGATGGTGTTATGGAGGTTGGTAAATATATTGATTTTCATAATAGTGATGGTGATACAAGTGATTACGCTCTTAGAATAACAGCTAATGGCTCAACAGCACAATTTAGCGCTGGTTTAACCTGTACTTCATTTTCGTCTGGTGGAACAAATAACCTTAACGGTATAACAAGATTTAATTACACCGCTAATTCAGTAGGTAGTCAATTTGAATCGCCAACCTCAGCTTTACACACTTTTAGATGTGATTCTGATAAATTTAGAATTTGGATGGGTGGAACTGGAGGCTCTAGTGAAACATTTACTGTACTTGAGACTGGTAGAATAGGTATTAACGATGGTACACCAGATTATACTCTAGATGTAAGTGGTAATGTAAGTAATATATCTATATATGCTTCACACGATATAGCTGCTTATTCCGATGCTAGAGTTAAAGATGAAATAGAAACAATACCTAATGCTTTAGATAAAGTAAATAAACTAAGAGGTGTTACATTTAAAAGAACTGACGAAGGTTCTACTGATAAAAGAATGATGGGTGTTATAGCTCAAGAAGTATTAGATATAATACCAGAGGTTGTTAATAAAAGAGAATCAGATGGTCATTACTCAGTATCATACGGTAACATGGTTGGTGTATTAATAGAAGCTGTAAAAGAATTAAAAGCTGAAGTAGAAGAACTTAAAAAACAAATTAAATAATGGCTTTACCAGGTTCAGGAACTTTATATCTTAATGGGATTAATTCAATTTCAAATTGGTCAAGAGGTATTTTTATAGAAAAAGTTGGAGCACCATCACCTAGTGATGCTATTGGTCAAGCTAATTGGCATAACACACATAATGGAACATATCCTCTTAGATTAAGGGAGCTTTCAGACGGAACTCAATCTGGAACGATTAACATAGTAAATTTAAACGCAAACAAACCAGATACAGATGCCCCGTATCGTATGAGTGAGTTTTATCAATATGATGATGATGCTTCTCTTAACGCGGCTCCAGGATCTTTTTCTGTTGGTAGTAGTGGGTCTACAGGCAACACGGTTGTTGTTAGCCACGCAACTTATAGTAACTGGACAATATTACCAGCTGGTATGCCAGCAAGCTGGGTAACTATAACTACAGGAGCAAATCAATCATTTTTAGGTAATGGTAGTGTTGTTTTTAATGTATCTAGTAATTCTAGTAGTAGCTCAAGAAGCACAACTATAGTTATTACATTTACAGTAGGAACTACTTTTGGTGATCATTATCCAACAGTTGGCGCTAACAGCACAACAACTAGAACTATAAATATAAGTCAGTCAGCTGGATCTGGTGGTGGTAGTGGCCCTCCTCCTCCTGGTGGTAAAGATCCATAGGTAAAAAGTGTGAAAATAGCGTAATAATATAAACATAGAAATAACTTAAAAATTAAAACAATGGCATTAGAAGGAAAATTAACATGGAAAGGTATTGACATTGACAACGCGTATGTTGTTATAAGCTCAGCTTCCGCTAACGTAAACTATCAAAAAAAGGTTGAGTTAGAAGAAGATGCTACATACAACGAAGATGGTTCTTTAAAAACAGAAGCTGTATATAAAGAGTCTTACGAAAAAGTGTTGGCAGGTTCATATAACGGTCATATTTACAAAGATAAAGATTCTAAGGAATTAAATCCAGAAGAGATAATATCAAATGTTAGTGGTCATTATACACCTAAACATACTGCATCAGCTAAAAATGATGTTGCACAAGCTTATGAAGCTTTAAAATTAAAAGAAGCGTATAAAGATCTTGCTGACGCTTAATAGCAAGACAAATTTAAATCAAATAAAATGGAAGACGTAAAAGTAGAGGACATCGCTCAAGATGTAAAAAAGATTTCTGAAGAAGAATTAAAATCAGTACAAGATAAAGTGAGTTTAATTAATCAAGCTCAAATGCAGGTTGGTGGTTTAGAAGTTCAAAAAAATATCGTTATGGAGCAATTAAAAGCTTCACAAGGAGAACTACAGGTAATTCAAGCTGATCTTGAAAAAAAATACGGTAAAGTATCAGTTAATTTAACAGACGGTACAATAAAAGAAATACCTGAAGAAGATGAAACTGATAAGAAAGATTAGTATAGGTAAAGATTATAAAAACGAAGCTATGCACTACTCTGTAGGCCAAGAGGTCTACGGAGGGCATACTATCGTTGATATAGTTGAAGAAGATGATAAATTTGCTATATACATTGAAAAAAATAACGAAGTTTTACCTTGGAAAGAGTTTAATAAAAACATGGCTATTGCCGTTGAATTTAATTTAGAGTATTAGTGAAAAGTGTTTTTAACTTTATAGTTAAGCCTTTAAATGAAAGATATAAAAACTCTAAAAAAATAAACGATAAAGAATTAATATTAAACACTGATATATATCAACATAAGTTTGTAAGTAGAGAAGCTAAAGTAATATCAGTACCCACAGCGTTTAAGAATAAAATTAAAAAAGATGACGTTGTTTTAATTCATCATAATGTTTTTAGGAGATTTACTGATATTAGAGGTGTAGAAAAAGATAGTAAAAATTACTATAAAGATAACATGTATTTCGTATATTACGATCAAATATTTGCTTATAAACGAAATAACAAATGGAAAGCTTTAGATGGTTATTGTTTTATTAAGCCAATATGTAATGATAATGTGTAT
>Ga0315330_10000125_pt1 | contig 39138 bp, 35 predicted proteins | sample M140m34915metaG_FD_203453 | JGI IMG/M metagenome (GOLD analysis project Ga0315330, IMG submission 203453) | Ammonia-oxidizing marine archaeal communities from Monterey Bay, California, United States - M1 40m 34915 | ecosystem: Environmental > Aquatic > Marine > Intertidal zone | place: USA...
GTGATGGCTTTGCGCGAGGGGTTTGCTGTGTGGGCGCGATATCTTCGTGTTCATCTTTGTCTTCTTCTTCTTTGTCGTTGTCGTCTGGTTGGTCGTTTTGCGAATCCCACTCCACGGTTCGCGCGTTCTTTTTTCGTTGAGCCGCTATGTGTACGCGCTTCGGCGGCGAGGAAAAGCTTTCCGGCACGGCGGTTAGAGCACCTAACGGCGGTTCTTGTCGGTGTCTCGTCGCCTCCGCCCTGAGCTTTCGACCCAATCCCTCGAGGTGCGGCTCGAGTCCAATCGAATCCGTCATCGCGCCCGATTGCCGCGCCACGCGCCCGTCTCCCCTCACCTGCACCTTGTACCTCCCGCTCGAGATATCGTTCCTCACGACGCTCAAGAAACTCATCAATTCACCGCTTTCGCACAGATCTGTGAACAACGTTTGTAAATCTTGCGCTATATCCTCCGCCGTGGGCACGCGACTCTCCCAGTCGCTCGGCAACCGCATATCGCTCTCCGCGCGCTCGACCATGTCGTACGTCCTCTTCGCCTTCGTTCCCAACGCGCTCCCATCGCCCAGCCCTCCGTCACCGATCGTCAGCGTTCGCCACCGCATCCAAAAATTCTCCATCGCTTTCCATCCTCGCACCGGGCTCGTCCCTCCCTCGTTCCGCGTCTCTCTCGCCGCCGCGAAGCACCACTCGCCGCGCAGCGCCTCGACGACGTCTTTCCCTCTCCTTTTCAGCGTTTCCGGCGCGTCGCGTCGCGTCGTCACCGCGTGCAGCGCGTCCGCGCACGCGCGCGCGCTGTTTCCTCGCATCGCGCCCTCACCGGCGATCAACGCATCGCGCGCGCGGGATAAAACGTCAAACAATCGCACGACGAGCGAATCGCACGACGCCAGCGTCTCGTCGTCGAGCGACGCCGCGCACGCGTTTTTCACCTCCACCTTGACGTCGAGCGGGATTTCGGGGCTCGACAGCGCGTGTTCTAACGACCACAACGCGCGCTCGCGTCGCTGCATCGCGTCGGACGCCGCGCGGGCGCGGTTCGGCGCCGCGCGCGACGCGATCTCGCGACGCGAAGACAGCTCGAACGAAGTTTTAAGTTTTTTTGTTGCGCGTGTCTTCGCGAGGCTAGAAGTAGAAGTCTATGGCTAGAAGCTAGGCGGTGGGTGGGATCGGGAGTAAATCCGCGCGACCGATGGCGGTGAGGTAGGCTTTACGCTCGCTGAAATGCCCGGTGCCGAGGAGGGTTTCGATGGTCGAGGAAGGCCGGAGCGCGCGCTCGAACCAGTCGCGCTCGGCGGAGCGCGCGTGGGCAAAGGAAAACTCGGCGCCGGCGTCTTCGTGGGCGTGGGCGGGATCGTGGCCGTCGAGGTGACCAGCCATGGGTTCGTCGTCGATGGCGTCTTCGACGATGTACATGTTGAAGATGGAGTGCGCGTCGGCGCCTATTTTGCGAAACTCGGCGAGCATGTGTTGGCCGACGGTGTCCTCGATGAAGCCCCCGACGGGCAAATTTGTCCAACGGCGCTGTCCAAACACGCGACCGAGGTAGAAGGATGTGCGCGCGACGTGCATGGAATCGTAGTGTTGAACCAAAGGTACGAGTTCGACGTCGCGAAACTGCTTTCGTGACATTCGCAGCTGTCCATATTCGCTCGTGAATACTCGCCCTACGCACTTGACGTCGTAGTTTTGAGTCGTCTTCGTAGGGAAGCCGACGTAGTTGATCTGTGGGTCCGCGTCCATTGCGTCGAGGACCGCACTCATGGGAACGACGCGTGTAAATAAGCGGTCGTGCTGGGCCACGAGCACGTACTCCGTCGTCACGCGCATCATCGCTCGCTTCAAAGCGTGACCGAACCCGTGGCGCTGTTTTAACCGAATCAACTCCGCGCCGCGCAGCGCGCCGTCGCTCTGTTCGCTCAACCACACTAATCTGGACAGATACGTCTCATAATTCTTCAACCCTTCCTCGTTGACGGCGCCGGCGCGGAATTTATTCGATTCTCGCACTTTGTACCCATCGCACACGACCAACAGTCGCGTCCCCGTCCCCGTCGCGAGGCCGCTTCGCCCGGCGATGCTCGCGGCGACTTCTTCGATCAGCCACGTGCTCGGATGCGCGCGACACGGAGAGGTGGTGATGATGATCGTGACGCGTTCTTTCGCATCGCGCACGCTCACCACACCGTCGCCATCGCGCATGGACGCCGCGGTCTGCGGCCGCATGGACCCAAAGCTCAAACCCTACGCGCGCGCGCGCGCCAGGGTTGATGGCGCTTGTTTGTTAACGCTTGTCCGCGCGCCTCGAAAGGCGGCGTTTACGCCACCTTTTTGAAGACATAAAATCGCTGACCTGGATTCCAACTCACCGGCGCGCGCAAGGAATCTTTTGAGACGAGCGCAAACTTGTCTTTTTGCGCGAGATTTCCCCGGTAATCGATCACAAACGCACCCGCTCGGAGCTCTTCGGCGAGTTTTTCGAGCACGGCGTCGTACACGGCGTCGTCCCAACACATGGAGGTGAGAACGATGATACCGACGTCGCACAGCGATGACGAAAGCATGTCAGCGTTGCAAAAATTCACATTGAACTTTTTGCATGCTTTTTTTTCGGCGCCCTCCAACACGTGCGAAGCAGTTGCGTGGAGAGTCTCGAGAATTTCAAATCCTTCGCATCGCGCGCCGCGAAACGTCGTCGCGGCATAGAACACCAACCACCCAGCAGAGCTTCCGAAAACGACGTACTTTAAGTCATCTTCCTCTAGCGTTTTCGCGCGTTCGCGCAATTCATCGCATTGCACGAATACCGCGACCCACGACGCGAACGGCGTCGATCCGTAAGAGAAATTCTCCGAACTCCATCCGCGCGCGCGAGCTTGGTTTTCCACCTCCCCTAACAACGCCCCTCGCCACGCGTAATCACTCTCGCGCGCGCGTAATTCATCGCACATCGTGTCCAGTATCGATGCATCATCGTCTTTAACGTCTTTTTCGAGCACCTTACGCATCAAATCGATCGTCGTTTCATCGCTCGAGCGCGTCTCGCAGTCGTCGTCGACGACGAATGGCAAATCTTCCATCACGTCGTGTTCGCGCAAATACCACTCAAAATCTCGTAACGCTCGCGTCACTTCCTCTCCCATCGCGCTCAACGATTTTTTATCGACATCACCTCGCACGATTCGTTCGAGATCAACCTCGATCGCTCGCGCCGTCGTCGCCCATCGCTCGAGCGCCGCCAGCGCGCTCGTCTCGGCGCGGCGAGCGAGTCTCCCCTTTATCTCCGAGCTCGAGCACGTCCGCGATCGAACCGCGTCGCGCAGACGCACACACTTCGCGCGCAACGTCTCGCCGTGTCGCGGGGCGTGCAAGCGCGCGCGCAGCGACGCCACCGCGCGTGCGTCGTCGTCGTCGTCGTCCTGATTCGAGGTCGTTGGGGCACACGAAACGGCGCCGACGACGCGCATCGACTCGACGCGCGCGCGCGCCCCGAGCGTCGCCGAGAGCGCCTCGCGCGCGCCCGTCGCTCGACGCGCGCGCGTCGGAGGTCGTCCGAGTCGACGCGGCGACGAGTGACGCGACCGGTGGCATCAGTGCGCGACGCGTCATGGCGGACGACGCCGACGCCGACGGCGCGCTCGACGTCAGCGGGGCGGCGGACGCGACGACGATCATTCGTCACGCGGTCGTCGAGCGCGATCGACGCGCGAGAGCGCCGACAGAGGCGACGTTTGATGAATTGTTTGCCGAGCTGGAGCGTTGGCGCAGCGCGGTGATGGACCGCGACGACGCGCTGTGTAAAGCGATGCGCGCGCTTGAGGTGGCGGAGACGCGAACAATGCGTGCCGAGCGCGAGTTGGCGCTCGCGCGCGCGCGGGGGGGGGAAGAGGGCGACGACAGCGACGATGCGGCGACGCGGGCGCGCGTCGAGCTGACGGAGGCGTACGGAAGACGCGACGAAGCGAGTCGAGAAGCGATTCAGGCGAAAGAGGCGCTGGTTCGCGAGGAAATGGCGCGTTTAGACTCTGAACGCGTCGTGGAGACGTTGACGGCGGATAAAGAGCGATTGGAACGACGAGTGAGGGACGCGGAGGAGGCTTCGAGCGCGGCGCGGCGGGCAGAATCGCAGGCGTTGGACGAGGCAGAATCCCAATCGGCGATGAAGAACGCGGTGTTGGGGAAGGTAGAAAAGTTAGAAAAGGAGAATGCAGAGCTTGTGGAGCGACTGATGGAGATGAAGACGAAGGAGGCGGAGAAGATGAATGAAATTAACGATTTGTACGCTGATTTGTTGCGACAAAAGAAGAGCGTAGAATTGAATGCGAGGGCGGAGAGTCTCGCTGAGGCCTCGGCGGCGAGTATGAAGGCGCTTTCGATGTCTACCGTCATGAGCAACGTCGTGCCTTCGAAGAAGAGACATATTTTACAAAGTAACAAGGGTGGGACGCACCGTGTCGCCCTCTCGCACGATGGTTTCACCATAGCAAGCGCCGGAGAGGACAAGGTAATCGCTATGTTCGACACGAATACGGGCGCACGAACCAGCGAATTGACTGGTTTGCTCGGTGCAGCATTAGATGTTACATTTAGCGCCGACGACTCGCTCGTCCTCGGGACCTCGACCGATTGCTCGCTCCAGCTTTGGGACGCGCTCACCGGTCGCGTACGGCACCGACTCACTGGGCACGCGCAAAAGGTGACGTCGGCGCGAATCAGCCAGATTGATGCTAAGCGCGCGATTTCGTGCTCTCAGGACCGGAACGTGAAGCTTTGGGATCTCAATCGTGGACACGTAACGTCATCCATGTTGACTTCAAGCGGCGTGTACTCGGTCGTCTTCGACGCAAACGAACAGCAAGCGTATTCCGGTCACTTTGATGGCGCGATTCGCGCGTGGGATCTTCGCGCGGGGAACGTAGCGCGCGAAACGAAGGTGCATAATGGTTTAATCACCGCCGTCTTCGATACGCCAAATCAAAACGAAATTCTGACAAACAGTCGCGACAACACGTTGAAACTCGTCGATATTCGAACAATGGACGTCGTGCAAACGTTCTCCGCGCCAAAATATCGCGTCGGCACTGATTGGAGTAATCCTTGCGTGTCACCGGATGGACAACATATCGCATCGGGCGGGGCAGACGGGGCGTTATTCATCTGGCGTGTACAGGGCGGACGCTTGATGACGACGTTGCACGGTCACGACGCCGTCGTCGCGACGTGCGCGTGGAACGCGGCGGGCGTGCTCGCGTCGGCGTGCAAAAATGGCGTGTGTCTGCTGTGGGAATAGTGCATTCAAAGTTGTAGTTTATAGATAGGTTCGTTGTATTGATGAACATTCAATCGACTAGAGAGTTAGTTTGCCGACAACGTCTTTTGAAGCGCGGCGATCTTGCCTCGCCACTGCGTTATGCGCGAGCTCAACTCTTGCCACTCGGCACCAGTGAATACGCGGTCGGTGCATCTAGTGAAAACAACGCGTTGCTTCATTTGATCCATCTTCGCGTCGACCACACCCGCGCCAACTGCGCGCACGACCCATTCCTCAACCTCACCGTCGTCGCACTGCATCGCCTCCTTGATTTCAGAGTACGACGCGTCGCCCTTCTTACCGAGCGCCGCCAGCGCCATCATGCGCATCTTTGCCACGCAGTCATCGGCGTCTAAGCCGAGACCGGAGACGATCGACCCGTTCGCCTTGACCAAGGCGTTGTAGTCGGCCACGGAGCCCGTGAGCATGGTGGACAAGAGCTTGAGCGCGTTGGCGTCGGCGGATTGCAAATGTTGCATCCCCTTGAGCGCTAAGAAATCCCCGTGGAACATCGTCGGCGAGCTGATGAATATGCGCGCGGTTTCCTTGGCGATATCCGCCGCCTCCGCGACGGCTCCACTGTCGTTTTCAAACGTCGCTAAATACTTGATCATGCACGAGAACAACTCCTCCTCGCGACCCTCCAACTCTCGGAGCAAATCGACGCACAACTTCAACACTCTGCGCTGCGTCTTGACCTCGCCGCCCCACGCCTTGGCCTCGCTCGCGTGCGCGACGAGCATGGGTAACACTTGCTTTTGTTTCGCCGCGACGCAATACGCCGCAATCTTTTCAAACAATTCAAGCTTTGTCTCCCCATCCTTCGCGTCGGCGTCGTTGTACAACGCAATCGCGCACCGCACCCGCAGACTCACTCGTTCGCTCACGCTCGCCGTCACGCACTCCATCACGCGTTTCATCGCCCCCCCATCGTCTCCCGCCAGATTCGCCATCACCGCCACGACGCCGCTCACCTCCTTATCCCCCCCGTCGCCGAACAGCGTCTCCGCGTGTCCCGTCAGCGCCTCCAAAACCTCCCCTCGCGGTTTCGCGCTCAGCGCCCTCGCGAACTTCTCCGCCTCTCCATCCTCGACGTCGCTCGCGCCCTCCTTCGCCGTCTCCCGCGCCTCGCTCGCGTCGTCCTCGTCCGCGCGCTCCGTCGCGCGTCGCTCCGTCTCGCCGTGGATCAAAACCCCGAGCGTCTCGCACGCCGCGACGAGCGCCGGCGACGCGCCGCCGTCGCTCGCGCGCTCGACGAGCGGCATCGGCGCGTTCGCGGGCCGTCGGTCGCGGCGTTCGAGCGGTTCGCGCGTTCGAGCGCGCGTCGCGATGTGTCGCCGTCGGTCGCGTCGCGTCGTCGTCGGCGGTCGATCGATCGGCGCCGCCGGGAGTCCCTTTTATTGACGGTTCATGACTCAACAACACTGGTTTGTGTATGGGTAAACAGTGCGAACGTCCGAGGCGCGTCGACGCGACGTCGCGTCGACCGCGCGACCGCGGCACCGCGCGACGCGCGCGCGCCGCGCCGGCGGTCGCGCGATCGGCGACGATCGGTGACGCGCGCGCGCGCCTCGACGGATGGAGGCGGACGACGCGAGGGCGCGCGAGACGGCGCGCGCGCGACGGGCGCTGGCGAAAAATCGCGCGCTCGCGGACGCGCTGTGCGGCGACGACGACGGAAACGGGCGCGACGGGGACGGGACGGGCGGTGGGGGAGCGCGACGACGGTCGATGGGGCGCGGCGGGGCGGAGGCGCGACGACGGGCGATCGTGGAGGAGATTTATAACGAGACGTGCGCGAACGCGGTGAACGGCTCGGACGTCGAGCGACAGTTGAGCTTGTTGGAGATCTTACCCACGGGATGCGACGCGATCGATGAGCTGTTGGGGGGGGGATTACGACAAGGGCAGTTGATCGAGATCACGGGGCCGAGCGCGAGCGGGAAGACGCAGTTGTGTCTGAGCGCGGCGGCGAGTTTCGCGGCGCTCGATAATCGAGTCGTGTACGTGGACACCACCGGCGGGTTTTCGGCGACCCGAATCAAGCAGTTACATCGTGGGTTCTTCGCCGAGGACGCGGAAAAGGCGGTGGTGGAGGAGCACTTGGACAAGACGCTGAATTTGATCGCCGTTCACAAGTGTCACGACGTGTTTTCGTTGTTAACTTTACTGTCGCAACTCGGCGAAGAGGCGAGCGAGGACGATAACAATCCGGAGCGCGCCACCATGGGATTACTCGTGATAGATTCGCTTTCCGCGTTGCTGTCACCCTTGCTGACGAAGGCGCATCATCAAGGGTACACCATCATGGCCACGGTGGCCGCCATGCTTCGCGGCCTGGCGACGACGCGAAAGACGGCGGCGCTCTACACCAACCACACGGTGAGCGCCGGTCAAGATTCACTCGCGGACGATCACGGGAGTAACTTGAAGCCCGCTCTCGGGACGCGTTGGACGGCCGTGCCGCACCGTCGGATACGGTTATCCAAGATTCCAGGCACTGGTTGGCACAGCGCCTCCATCGTGTACGGCGTCTCCGCCAAGCCCGTCAAATATCGCATAGGATCAAACAACATCCACGGCGCCCCGACGCAGTGATTCCGACGCGCGACCAACGCCCACCGACGAACGAAACGTCAAAAACGTAAAAATAGAATTAGCGCACGCGAACGATGAAAACGATAGAGCGATGTTAGTCGAAATTAGAACCTCAAACGCGTTCGCGCCGACGCGCTCCAAACGACGAATCCTCCTCGAATCCTCCTCGTGGAAAATCAGTCTTTCGTCACATACGCGCGCGCGTCAAACCGCGCGTGACCGCTCGACGAGGTCGCACGCATCTAACGCGAACGATCTCGTTCCACCGCACGCGTCGCTTCGCGCACGACGATGCTCGCGCGAGGCTTCGCCGCCGCCGTCCCAGCGCCAGGGCTCACGGCTCGAAGATGTTCGCGTCGCCCGTCGACGTCGAGTCGAACGACGACAAATGAACGCGCCAGACGCACGCGCACGAATGTGTTCGCGCCGCTGGTGCGCCCCGCCCCGTTCGTGGGGGAGTTACCGCTCGTCGATCCAGAGGATTTGATTTTGCTCGACGGGGAAATCGGGCCGGTGATGCGGCCAGAGGCAAAAGATTCGGACGTGGCGCGAGAGGCGTGGTACGTGCGAGCGATTTTGACCGCTGATGTGTACGATGTCGCGATCGAGTCCCCGCTTGAGCTCGCCCCGCGATTGAGCGATCGGGTCGGGGCGCAAATTTATCTCAAACGAGAAGACTTGCAGCCGGTGTTTTCGTTTAAGATTCGAGGGGCGTACAATAAGATGAAGCAATTGACGGAAGAAGAGCGAGCGAGAGGGGTCATTACGTCCAGTGCGGGGAACCACGCGCAGGGGGTGGCGCTTTCAGGGCAAAAGCTGAACTGTAAGGCGATCATCGCCATGCCGGTGACGACGCCCGCCATCAAAGTGGAGGCGGTTCGTCGACTCGGTGGGACGGTGGAATTGGTCGGGGAAAACTACGACGCCACCCAGGCGTACGCGAAAGAGCGCGCCGCGGCGGAAGGCCTGACATATATTCCCCCGTTTGATGATCCTTACGTCATAGCGGGTCAGGGCACCGTGGGCGTAGAGGTTATGCGTCAGTTGCCCTCGGCGGAAATCATCTTTGTGCCCATCGGCGGCGGCGGGCTCGCGGCGGGCATGGTGGCGTACATCAAGGCTATTCGACCCGAAATTCGCGTGATTGGTGTTGAACCAGCGGGCGCAAACGCGATGACTTTATCTTTGGCTCGCGGTGAGATTGTGAAGTTGTCGAAAGTGGACGGCTTTGCCGACGGCGTCGCAGTTCGTGAGCCAGGGCGCGATTGCTTTGAGATTATTCAAACCATGATTGACGGTATCATCACCGTGAAAACGGATCAAATCGCTTCCGCGATCAAAGACGTATTCGGTGACACTCGTTCGATCCTCGAACCAGCGGGTGCGGTCGCAGTGGCTGGCGCCAAGGCGTATTGCCAAGCGCACGGCGTCACCGGTAAAGTCATCGCCGTGACATCGGGGGCGAACATGAACTTTGATCGTCTTCGCGTGATTTCTGAGATCGCAGATCAAGGGGGTAAGGAAGAAGCCACACTTTTGAGTATCATTCCCGAGAAGAATGGCGAATTCAAGCGATTTGTGGAGACCGTCGGGGATATCAATATTTCAGAATTTAAATATCGCGTGCAAGGGGCGGACGCGCGCGTGCTGTACTCGATCGAGGTTTCCGATTTAAAGGACGTTCAGAACACGATGCAGCGGATGGAAGCGTTAGGTTTCAAGACGGTCGACTTGTCTAACGATGCGACGACGCAATTTCACCTTCGCCACATGACTGGTGGGCAAGGCAGAGTTGAAAACGAAAGGTTGTACAAGGTTGAAATTCCCGAACGCGCGGGCGCGCTCGGAAACTTCCTCGAGTTCATCAGTCCTAAGTGGTCGATCTCAATGACGCATTACCGCAACGACGGTGGTCGCGTCGGTCAGGTTCTTTTCGGCGTGCAAGTCGCTGAAGAAGAACGCGAGGTGTTTGAGGAGTGCTTAGACGGCTGCGGGTACAAGTACGACGACATGAGTTCGAACATCGCCTTCAAAACTCTCTTCGGGTGAGTTCTGAAGCAACTCGTAGCCTTAGTCGCGCACGCGAACCGCGAAAAATTGTAACCTATGCTTACGCATCACATATGGTCGAGATCAATCTTCAACTCTAAACGCGGAACGCTGACGTGGTACGATCCCACGTCGACGTCAAACGTGAACTTCTCCCCCGATCCAACCTTTCCCTCAACTTCCGGCGCCGCGCTCGACACATCCCAACGCATGCACCCTCGCACGCGCTCCGTGAGCTTCACTTCCGCCGAACGCAATCGTTTCTTTTCCTTGTGAAACGTCTGCAGCTGCCACCGCAGTCCCCACTCGCTTCGTTCGACGTCGTACTCTCCGACCCCTCGAAGCGACAGCGGCCCGCACGACAATCGCTGCGTGAACACTTCCACTCTTTTCTCCTCCGGATCGAACACGATCTTCTTCATCGCCTTCCAAAACATCGGCCTCGCTCGCGCCGTCGCCTCGTCCTCGTCCTCGTCTTCGTCTTCGTCTTCGTCTTTACCTCCCCTCACCGCGTGTTTCACCGCCACCCTGTACCTTCGCGCGTGGGCGTCGTACGTCATCCCCACCCTCGTCGCTCGTCCGATCGTCTTTCCCATCTTCAGCCTGTACTCCGGGCACAGCTCGAACGTGTACTTATCGTTCACCTCGTTCAATCGCTCCTCGCATCGCGCGAGCGTCCCCGCGAGCGCCTCGAGGAGGCCGACGCGTCGCGCGCGTCCCGCACCGGCGTCGCTCGTCGGTGGCGCGTCGCTCATCGCCGTCGCGCTCGGGTCGTCGGCGTCGTCGGCGTCGCGATGTCGCGATCGGCGGCGTCGTCGCGTCGTCGCGCGTTCGGCGCGTTCGGTCGCTTCGCGACGACGCGACGTCGCGACGCGCGACGATGCGAGCGATGGCGACGGCGCGCGCGGTGATGACGCGCGCGCGATGCGGCGACGTCGTCGCGCGACGACGGCTCGCGACGCGCGCGCGCGCGACGACGACGACGACGACGATGTGGCGGCCGGCGACGACGCGCGCGCGCGCGCGCGGGCGCGGGATCGGGATCGAGGGCGCGATCGAGGGCGCGAGGCGAGGGTGGGGCGCGCGGACGCTCGCGGCGAAGTCGAACAATCGAGGGAGGACGGCGGCGGACGAGGACGAGGACGAGGACGACGAGGAGGCGCTGGACGAAGACTTTGACGTCGAGGAGGAGGTGGCGGCGGATGAGGAATTGGAGGTGGGAGGCGAAGCGATCGATGCGGGGGGGACGGATTACGGAGAGATGGCGCTCGAGGCGCTCAGGGACGCGCTGGCGAGCGATGCGTTCGCGGGAGAGTATGATATTTTTTCATTTAAAGTGAACGCGTCGCGGCGACGCGTGTTGGCGAGCGTGGACAAGTTGAACGACAAGTACGGATCACCGACGTTGGATGAATTGACGACGATCGTCCGCGCGCATAACGCGATACTAGATGAACGTGGATTTCCGGAAGACGTCGCCGTGGAGTTGGCGAGTCCGGGGGCGATGAGGAGTTTGCGCGTGCCGCGGGAACTGGAACGATTTCGCGACCTCGTCATGGACGTGACGTACAAGGAAGCGATCGAGAACCCCGAGTCGACCTCAAACGTGACGAAGACGATGGAAGTCACCGATATATCGGACACGGAGGTCGAATGGAAGCTCGCAGATGTGCCGGCGAATCGTCCAGCGAAGAAAGGACAAGGGATGAACAAAAAATCGCGCGAGTGGCGTCTGCGCATGCCGCTCGACGCCGTCGTCAGGGCTAATTTGTTCATCGACATTTGAGTATCTATCGTCTACCACTAACATTATAATACCGATTTTCCTAGAAATTAACGCTGAAAGATGTCCGTCCCCCCCAAAGCGCGAGAGACGAAATCAAACATGCTCCACGTGATGGCTTGCTGAAACGTTCTGCGCGTTACGCGAGGGAGCGAACCGACCCACAGCGCGCGAACACCCTCTTCCCTGAGAATTTTCGCCAGTGATACGGCTGGCATTTTGCTACCGCTTTGTTGCGTCATTATTCGCCCGAGCTGAACTCGGGTACGAATGACATCGGGAGGGTGCGTGAGAAACGTAGCCCCCGCCCCCGCGAGCGCGCCGGCGATGAACGTGTCCGCCGCCCCGGCTTCGCGGTTCTGCATGCGCGCGACTTCGTGCATCAAATGCCGAGTCTGGGTGAAGAGCAACAAATTGAGCCCTGAGAAAGGCGCATCTCGAGCGACCGTGCTTCCGAGCCCCGAAAACAACCCCCCGGCGCCCTCTTTCCGCGCCACGCTCGCAAACGTAGCCACCATGCCTTGCCGCACCCCCGCGTTCGCCCCTGCGTATTCCATCCGCGTCTTCACCACGGTTATAGGGTTCAGCAGCACCGCCGCGACCATTCTCGCCGAGCACCCAGCGCCGAACGTCATCGCAGAGCGTTCGAACGGCGTCGCTTTCTCCTTGTTAAAACTCGCCGCGAGCTCCCTCGTCACGCGCTCGAGCAAGAAGAAGTACAACCCAGCCCCCGCGGTGGTTCGCACGCACGACGCGCTGACGCCGCTCCAGAGCCCTTTCATCCCGTTCGTTTTGACCACGTCCGCGGCGACGTTCACCATCCCGCGCGCGCCTCGCAGCTTTTCGGCTTGCATCTTCGTCTTCACCACCTCGAACGGCTGCAACAGCGCGCTGGACACTAAACCAGCGCTCGCGCCGCCGATGAAGCTCGCCGCGGGGTTCTTCTTCTTCTCCGCGCTCGCGCGCGCCGATCGCGGCTCCCCGGGCGCCGTCTTCGCGGCTTGACCTCGGGCGTCGCGCCCCATGGGACGAGACGGGACGACGACGCGTCAGAGTGTGGCGCCGCGTCGTCGTCCCGATCGCGCGACGATGCCACCGATCGCGCACGAGGGCGCGATAAAGCTTTGGAACGGCGGGGATCGAGAACAGTGGCGCGCGCACGCGGCGGCGTACGACGAGCGCTTGCGAGCGTTGAATCTAGGCGAGCGGTTATCCAAGTTGGATGCGTTCGTGCGCAAAGAACTTCCGAAAACCATCGCGCAAAGACGCGCGACGAGCGCGACGAGCGATGATTGGGGATACATAAAAAAGGATGAGTACGTGCGCGTGGTGGAGTGGAAGCTGGCGCGAGGGAAAACGAGACCTGGGTTGATGAAGTACGCGCAAGCGTTGTCGGAACGCGACGTGGAGAGCGCGAGTCGAGAGGCGTATCGACTCGCACACGCGAGCGAAGGGGGCAAAAGAAATAGTAAGGGTAAAATCGTCGATGCCATGGCACCATTCATCGCGCTGAAAGGATGCGGACCAGCCACGGCGTCGATTCTCATGGCGGTCGGCGACGAGCGGTTTCCATTCTTTAGCGACGAGGCGCTTGCCGTCGTCGTCGGAAACGGGGGAAATGATAGATACTCCGCAGCGCGGTATCACGAGTTTATGAAAGCTCTGCACCGTAAATGCGACGATCTCGGCGCAGATGACCTCACACCAGCCAAGCTCGAGAGCGCACTGTGGAGTGCCGCGGCGCTGACGATGCCGAAGAAGATGGCGAAAACGAAACAATAAAAATGCTCGCGCTTTCATTGTACATTACATTTTAATAAATCAGATTCTCTCGTCTTTTGAAACTGGATCTTCGACGAAGAGCTCAGGTAGCGTCTTGCGAATGACATCTGTCAACTTCCGCACGTTCAGTGGTTTGAGGACGAAGTCATTCATCCCGACGTCGCGACACTCTTTTTCACTCATTCCTTCAACACCAGAAGACACGCCCACGATGGGTACCACAGATTTGGCGGAGTCGAGTTCGCGAATGCGCGTCGTCGCTTCCAAACCATCCATCACAGGCATTTGACAATCCATGAGAATCAAGTCAAAGTTAGAGTTCATAGATTTATGCGCATCCAATGCCTTTTTCCCGTCGGCGGCGATCGTTACGTCGACGTCGCCAAGTTTCCTCAAAAAGGCTTTGACAATCATCTGCGTCGGCATGCTATCCTCGGCGTACAGCACACTGATCCTCCGAGTCGGATTAAAAGGATGCGCTTCTTCGCTCCTGTCCGAGTCATTGCTCGTTCTAGAGGTTCTCATGTTGAGCTGCAGGCGAACCTCCTCGTTTTGGTCGAGTTTGAAACTCGCACTGCGCACGAGGCGTACTCGAGAAAGTTCGTCCTTACCGAGCGCCGTCAACATGTCTTGGACGGTTACAGCGAGGCACTCAACCGGCCCCTTCGCCCTGACTGTCGCTGTGCGATAGCCGTGCACGTGCGACTTCTCTCGGATCCCTTGCATCGCTTTAAGGAACGCAATTTCCCCCACAATCTCTCCAGCCTCTCGCACGACCAAAACGTCCGTCTCGTGTTCTCGATCGATGGTGTCTAAATCAACTCCGATCGCGTCCATCAACACCTCACAGTGACCTTTGTTGATGAAATACATCACTTCACCGATAGCACCTTTGTGCATAAGAATATCGCCATCGTTGAACTCCACCAAGTTGAAGGAAGGCTGCAATAAAGCGGCGAGCGGATCGGTTCTGATGGCGCTCGCGATTTCTTCCTCGGTGAGCTCCACGATGGCGTGCGGCAGCTCGGTGAGAGGTCGCGCGAGAGGCTCTTCCCCATCGCGCGTGATCCAAAGATGCTGCATCACGCCAGCAATATCCAGCCGTTTCGCGGGGTCAACGCACATCATGTTGCGCAAAAGATCCTTGAAATTTTCTGAGAGCGGCGCGTCTTCGTCGAATGCTAATTCGTTTGCGCGCGCTTTTGCGACGATTTGGTACACCGTCTTGCCTGGGAACGGCAGTTTGCCCATAGCCATATTGTAGAAACACACCCCCAGGGACCATATATCTGCCTTGAATGGGTCGTAACCGTCTTCCGAAAGAACTTCGGGCGCTAAAAACGCCGGCGTACCCACAAGTCGTTTCTCAACGCCGTCGGACGAAACCAAGTCGTGTATGAAACTCACGCCAAAGTCTGCGAGCTTGACTTCGCCATCGGTGCACAGAAGCATATTTTCTGGTTTAAGATCCATGTGCGCGATGTGCAGCGAATGCAAGTAATCCAATCCGAGCACGATGTCGCGAGCGTATCCTAGTAAAACCTTTTCGTCCACCGCCACCGTGCTGAAACGCGTGAAAATGGGTCCCGTTTGGCAATACTCCAAGACTAAGATGAGTTCCTTTTTGAACTCGTCATCGATGACCTCGTGTAAAGTACGAATGTTTGGATGATGCAACTTCTTCAGCACGGCAATCTCCTTGCGAACGGCTTTCCAGGAGTTCACTCGAGAGTCCGTCCACTTCACCGCGTAGAGCTGATTATCCTGTTGATTCATCGCCAACTTCACCTTTGAATGCGATCCTCGTCCGAGATCCTTGATCAATATGTACTGATTCAGCGAATCAAAACTCTGAGCACCGAATTTCACCTCCTTTGTCGTCATTTTCGACGTCAACTTCGTCGGCAGCACCCCCGTCGGCGTCCCGCTCGACGCCCCCGCGCCGCTCGCGGACCCGCTCGTCGTCGTCTGCAGCCCGTCTCCGCTCGCGCTCGGATCGCCCGACTTTCTCGAGCTCGTGCTCGACGTGCTCGAGTGTACGTTCAAGTGCATCAGTCTCTGATGCAACTCAGCCGTGTTCCAAATCCCATCGCGCGCGTCGTCGTCGTCGTCCCGTCCGGGCGTCCCCGGGCGTTCGGAATCCCCCCCCCGCGCGTCGCTTTCGCGCGATTCCGCCGCCTCCGCGTCGCGCGCGGCGTCGCGCGCCGTCATGTCGCTCCCACGACGCACCGTCGCCGCGCGCGCGCCTCGGACTGTCGGTCGGACGCGCGTCATCATCGGACCCACGCGTTTCATTCATTCTCATTCACGTCCTTCATCCTCGCCCGCCACGTCACGTTCGGGTAAAATTTCGCGGTTCGCGACCCTCGGGCGAGTCCCTCGCGGGGCGGTGCCGACGGGCGAGACGGCGGACGACGGACCGACGGATGCGACGGATGCGACGGGATGCGACGCGCGCGACGCGCGCGCGGCCGTCGCGTCGGCACGGCGTCGCGCGCGGTGCGGCCGTCATGGACGTGGACGGTGAAGTCGACGCCCTCGTCGACGCCGTGCGACGACTCGGCGACGTCGACGCGGGCGGGACGTGCAAGGCGCGCGCGACGACGAACGGCGCGACGCGCGCGCGCGAAACGACTCTTTGCGTCGCGCGCGACTGACGGCGCGATGTCGCGCGATCGCGCGACGCAGGTGAAGTTCGGCGCGCTCGTGCGCGACGATGAGGTGGCGAACACGTTCGAGGCGCTGAACGGGACGCTGCGAGCGGCGAAGAAGCGAGGAAAGTTGACGTTCGCGGGGGAGCTGTTGTTGCAGGGGGCGCACGACGACGTCGACGTCGTCGTCGTCGAGAGCGCGGGCGCGACCTGAGGCGCCGCGCGCGCGCGCGCGCGCGCGTGGTTTGGAATTTAGTCGATTGTGTACGATACTAATCACTACGAGCTTCATCATATACATACAGCGTCTAGTGTCGCGTCCTAAAGCGCGGCGACCCAATCGGTCAACGCGTCGTTGACGAGTTTTGGATTGTCGTCTTGCACGCAGTGTCCTTCGCCTTCAAACTGTATGAAGTCCGTTCGCGACGTCTGTCGTGTTTTCGGAAGGTTGAGAAAGTATTGACCGAGCGGGAAATCGAGCGGGGTGATGGTGTCTTTGCTTCCCCACAAGATGAGCATCGGACACGCGACGCGAGGCATGAGTTCCTCGGGACGCGGCCCGGCGGGACCCGTTAAGATGTTCACGAACGCCTTGAACGCGCCTTCTCTGTTCGCCGCGCCGCAAATAGAGTTCACCAACCCGTCATCGACGCGACTGGGATTCATGTACACATTTGCGAGCGCGCCGCGCACATTTTCTTCGCCTCTCACGCTTTCAAAGAGCGGTTTCGCGATCGGCTCCACCTTCAACACCGCGTCTATGATGGCCAACACGACGCTGAAAATGGGTACCACGGCCTTGTATTGCCACCCATATCCATCAAAATCTCCATCTAAGCGTTTGACTTTGTTATTCATCCCCCCCGCGCAGTTGATGAGGGCGATGCCCGCCGTCGTCTTCGGCGACTCGGCCGCCACGTGCACCGCCGCGAGCGAGCCGATGCTGTTCCCCACCAGCACCGCCGGCTCGCCCACGACGTTTTCCACGAAGTCGATCACTTGATCTCTCCAAAATTCCATCGCGTACGGTACGTCTGGTTGATCACTCGTTCCGAATCCCACTAAATCCAACGCGTACACTCGATGGCGTTCGCCGAGCGCGCGCACGTTATCTCTAAACTGAAAGCTCGACACCCCGAACCCGTGAATGAGGACGATCGCCCGCCCTTCATCGCCGCTCGCGCGATACCCCACGCGATGGCCTCGCCACGTGTGATATTTCACCTCCTCATCGCTCGTCGACGCCTCCGCGGTCGCGCGCGTTCGCCTCCGCGTCGGCATCGCGCGCGCGCGACGTCGTCGTCCCGCGGACGCGCGCTCGCGCCGCGCCGCGCCGCGCGACGTCGTCGCCGCGCGACGAAGCATCATCGTCGGGTTCCCGACGCCGCGACGCCGTCTGCACCGCGACCGTCGTCGCAAAGTGGGTCGTCGTCGTCCGCGACGGCCGCACCCGCACCCGGGCCCGGGCACGCCGGTTCGATTGTTCGACTGTTCGATGTTTCGACTTTTCGATTGTTCGACTTTTCGATGTTTCGATGTTTCGATGTTTCGACTGTTCGATGTTTCGACTTTTCGATTGTTCGACTTTTCGATGTTTCGATGTTTCGATGTTTCGACTGTTCGATGTTTCGACTTTTCGATTGTTCGACTTTTCGACTTTTCGATGTTTCGATGTTTCGATTGTTCGACTTTTCCCGATTTCGGCAATCGCGCCGGGACGTTCGATTCGCCGGACGGGGTTTACGAACTTCGACGTCACACCCGCGACGACGACGACGACGACGATGTGGCGAGCGCTGGTGCGACCGGCGGTGACGGCGGGGGTGAATCACGCGGCGCGCGCGCGCGGTGCGTGCGCGCGGACCGCGCGAGCGACCGCGCGCGCGACGCGAACGTTCGCGAGCGGGGGGGAGGGCAATAACATCACGAGCGCGCTCGTGGAACAGATGCGAGGGAAAATCGCGGAAGGCTTAGAGGCTGACGCGGTGGACGTGCGAGACGAGAGCGGGAACGCGCGACACGTGTCGATCAAAGTCGTGTCCAAGGCGTTCGAGGGGAAGAGTTCGGTGAATAGACAACGCATGGTGTACAAGTGCATTTGGATGGAACTGCAAGACCAAGTGCACGCGGTGAACGAAATGGTGACGCTGACGCCGGAGGAAGCGTCGAAGTGACGTTCGAGCGCGTCGAAGATTGTGTTATTTGCGCCGCCTTAGCTGCTTGTTTTTATCAACGTACTCTAACTAGTGACTATTAACCGAGCACCCAACCCGCTTGATTGGATTGCGCCTTGTCGTCGGCGCGCTTTTCCTTCTTTTGTCGCATCCCCCACGCGCGTCCGGTGGCCTTGCACTCTTTCACGCGCTTGATGATTTCTTTAGCGGCGTTAAACGTGCCTCCAGTCTCTTTGTCGCACGTGAAACACGTCGTTTGCTTGGCGTTGTGTTGCAACGCGCAGCGCTCGCAAAAAAAGTGTCCGCACGCCGTCGCGACTGGAAACTTCGCTTCGAGCCAGGAGGTGTCGCAAATCGCGCAAGATTCGGGGATGTCGTTGACATACTCTTCATCGGACTCTTCCGCGACGCCATCTTCGCCGAGCTTGGCCATGCGAGCTTCGGCCGCTTTGCGCGCCTGTTCTTTTTGCTCCCAATCCTTGTCGAGCTGCCAGCCTTGTTTGTAATCTCCTCTATCGTGTAAAAACTTGCACGCGTCGCCCCATCCACAGAAACCGGTTTGCTTGTAGTCTTTGCAAATGTCTGGTTTGTAGTCCATGACGAAAGTCGACCGAATATTCGTCGCCGCTCGCATCGGACCGTGCGACCCTCGGCCCTTCTCGCTCGAAATCGTCTGCTCGCGACGGAACCCGGCTCGATAGTCCACGTACGCATTCGTCCCGCGATACTTCTTGTCGTCCTCGAATCCATCGGCGCGGTCGATGGCTTGTTTCAGCACCTGTTCTCGCATCGCTCGTCCATCCATCTCCTTGCTCGTATCGATCTCTAGTTCCGCCGTCGCCCCCATGTCTCCGCGCGCCCGCACCGTCTTCGAACCTTCAAATGCGAACCTCTCGTACTTGCCTTTACCATCGCGCGAGGATGCCACGATGCCTTGACTCCGCTTCTTACGCCCGACGTTCTGTTCGTCTTCGCCGTCATCGAACCCACCACCACCGCCGTCGTCGTCGTCCGAACTCGACGCCGCCGCGCGCTTTCGCGCGTTCGCGCGCGCGTTCGCGCCGCGTTTCTTGAACCCACCGCCGCCGAACGACGCCTTCTTCGTCGCCGCGGCGTCGGTCGGGACGATTGCGTCGCCTTCGTCGCCCATCGTTCCCGACCGCGCGTCTCGCGCCGCGCACTGCGGCGCGGACGCGCGCGGTGACGCCGAATCGCAATCAGTCGCGCGCCAAACGCGCCGGCGACCCGGGCGGCTGGATGCGAACATCGGGGCGCGTCACCGGACTCGCGCGCGCGCGTCGAGATCGGTGGCGATGACGAAAAAGGTGGTGCTCGTGACCGGTGGAAGCGGTCTCGTCGGAAGCGCCATCCGCGAAGTCATCGCGGGCGAACGACCGGAGAACGAGGAGTGGATATTCGCCTCGTCCAAAGTGCGTGACGTGCGGCGCGAAGAGCGAGCGTCTCGTCGCTCGAAGACGTGCACGAGCGATCGACGCGGCGAAGGACGAGAGAAATGACTGACGGAACGATGCCGTTTCCACGCACAGGATGCGGATTTATGCGACCCGGCGTCCACGGCGGCGATGTTTGAAAAGTACAAGCCGACGCACGTGATCCACCTCGCGGCGCAGGTGGGAGGGCTGTTCGCGAATATGGTGCGTAACACGCGCGCTCGACGACGAAAAATACGCTCGTTGTGATTGAAATCTCGCCAGCGATCGAGGACTGACCGATGCACGCTCATCACGACAGAAATACAAGGTGGAATTTTGGAGAAACAACATAGCGATGAATGACAACATCTTCCAAGAGTGTCATAAGCGAGGTACGCGTCCCGTTTGACGGCATTTGTTGAGTTTCGACTGACGTCCGATATTCTTTACTCGATGAAAAGGGGTCGAAAAGCTCGTCTCTTGCCTTTCGACGTGCATCTTTCCGGACAAGACGACGTTTCCGATTGACGAAACCATGATTCACGACGGGCCGCCGCACTTCTCGAACGAAGGTTACGCGTACGCCAAGCGCATGGTGGACGTCCAAAACCGCATGTACAAGGCCCAGCACGGCTGTAACTTCACCGCGGTCATTCCGACGAATATTTTTGGCAAGCATGACAACTTTCATCTCGATAACAGCCATGTTATTCCCGGACTCATCCACCGAGGCTACTTGTGCAAGCAAAAGGGTGAGCCCTTCACCATCTGGGGATCGGGCACGCCGCTGCGACAATTCATCTACTCCAACGATCTCGCGCGTTTGATGATCTGGACGATGCGTGAATACCAAGAGGCGGACCCTATCATTCTTTCAGGTGCGAAGAGACGCCCGGGTGATGCGTTGCGCTCTTCGACGACGCGAATATTTATTTATTTGCTGCCCTGCGAATAATTTCTTGACTGACCTCGGCGATCATTCTTCCCTTCTTAGTTGGTGAGGAAGACGAAATTAGCATCGCAGACGTCGCGCGCTCTGTCGCTAAGGCGCTCGACTTCCAAGGTGAAGTCAACTTTGACACCACGAAGGTACGTTTTATGCGGCGAATAAATTCAATTAAATCACTCACGAACTCACGCGAAATAGGCTGACGGTCAATTCAAGAAGACCGCGAACAATGCGAAACTCCGCAAATACCTTCCCGATTTCAAGTTTACGCCGTTTGACGAAGCCATGGCGAGCACAGTGAAGTGGTTCATGGAGAATTACGAAACACCTGGTGCGGTCAGAAAATAATTAAATAAATATCGAAAGTAATTGCTTTACTCCTTCGCCCGTTTCCGTCATTTCCGTTAAGTTTTTTGCGCTATCGTCGCTGACGTGCGTTCGTGGGCGTCTGCATCGAGATTTGACGTGCGATTCTCGATAACACGAAGATCGGAATTACTTTTTTAATTAATGTTCGTCAGGTGAGAATAATTAACAACTCGATCGCTCATATCGACGCCTCAATGCACGACGACGCGGAGAATCAGCGTTACAAGCGTCAGTCTGACAATACGAGGAGAAGTTCGCCTCCGTGGCTTCATTGAGATCTCTTTCGGCGACTTATTCGCCGATAGCTGTTGAATTAAATTATTTATTTTGACCATCGCCCAAACTTTAATTTGTATTTGTACCTTGGCACGATGCGTTTTGCTCTTGATTTCGATCGAAAATACGGGATAAAATGTATACAAGAGTTTATTGTTGCGATCCTGTCGAACTTCCGCGATGATGCGCGTATCGATCGAAAATGAGTGCTACTAATAATACATCTAAATTAAATCAGATATCTATCTATTCCTTGCAGTCAGCGAGTACATCCTGCAGCGTGCTATTCTCTCCCAAACCAGTCCAATTATTACCCCACATGTTCCATGAAACGAGTTCTTCGAGCGAGCTCGTCGGTAAATCGCCTGATGGCAGCTCACACGATGTGCCTGAACCGAGTGAATTTTGTCTGTCAGCCCACAACGTATCCGCATCCCAAGACCCTCGTTTCGTCGCGACTGTGTGAGCGGCGAAAATGGCCATATTCCACAAGGACGCCATACGTGCATCCGATCGGCTTGATTCCGTCGCCTGCGCGCTCGTTCTATCTTGCGTAGAGTTGTACAGGATGGCTCTTTCTCTGTTGTCGGCAATTTGCGGCATGCGGTGCAGCGACATTGCTCGCCGGCAACTCGTCAACGCTTTCTCGCAGTAAATGTCGCGCATATATCCTCCGAAACTAATGAGTAGACACAATATGCATGCCTTCAACATCACGCATTCGTAGGAGAACGGTGCCAATTCAACGGCACGCTCGGAGCTGGATAACGCACACCGCAAGTAGAGCTTTCTAAATTCAACCAAGTCGCTACGCTGATGTGTCGGTCCGAAGCCCCTGTACTTCAAATAAAATTTACGTGGAAACTTTTTGCTATCCCAGGCCTTCTCCGAGTAAAGATTTGAAAGCCGCACGTGCATCTTTGCCCGCCAAAGATGCACTGCAGCGAGGGCAAGTTTCTCTTCCTGCTCTCCACTGATCGTGGCCGCGGTTTCAGCGGACAGAGTCCTATTCGCTCGCTGCACTCGACGCGCAATGGCTTGTATGTCAACCGAGCGAACGTTGTCGCCCTCGGACTCCGACGACACCAGTTCCTCAACGAGGAGCTGTTCAGAAATCGTTTCAGCGGCGCCGGCGCGGCGTTCGTTAGAGCTCGCCTCCAGCGTCGTCATCGCAGCGTGAGGCTAAGGACTGTGCGAGACCGACTCTTTCGTCTTTATCGAGTCACACACGCGGCGCTAGCGCTTCGCCGCCCCTCACACTGTGACGTCTGTTGCTTTGGTGCTAGGCAATCTTTGTCTCGAGCGGGTCGCTGCGACGTGCACGACGAATCTCCCTCGTGCAGGGGTCAAAATCTTCTAAGTTTCGAGAATTCATCACATTATGGTTTGCTAGCTTCTAGTAGTAATGATTTACCCGAGGTCGACCAATGCTTGAAACGTCAGTATCGCTATGAGTGCGGCGACGCCGAGTCCAGCAGTCCTTCTTGAACCCGCCATCTCGTACAGAAAGTCACCACAATCTTTGATGTACGTCGGTATACACGCATCTGTCACTAGAGCTTTGTTGTACTTGTTGGGCGCCGTCTCATCATAACCGCATTCTGGGGCGGGAACAACTGTGCCATTCACGTCGAGATTGGCAGGAAATCGAGCGTCGCCGACTCGAGTAACCACCATGCTTTCAGTGAACCCAGGATAGCAGTTACACACGCCTTCTACACAAATACCGTTGCCCGAGCACTCTGCAGAACTTGGAACAGAAGGATTCTTCGGGCAAACCAACACCAAACCACAGTCCAAGCCCTCCGGGGGTTCTTCACCGTTGTCTTCGTAACACTCGCATGTCGTACACGAACCAACTTTATTTTCGCAATAGGTGCCACTCGACGGGTAAGCGCAGTTCACGCACACACCGTTACTACACTCACCTCGGCCACTGCAGTGATTACACACCATTTTACGTCCAACGCTATCAAATGTGCAATTTGACTGAGGACACTCTGGCAACGAGCAATCGTTGCCGTAATACCCTTTTGAGCACATGCACGTGTTGAAGCTACACGTACCAGATCGACTGCAATCGTTCGGGCATTCATCTGGAAGATACTGCCAAAGATCACTGAGTTCTTCAGTACAAACCGTCTCACCATAGCTCGTGACTGTTTGCACTTGTGTTGTTCCATCTTCAACAGCCAAAAATGTAGGATCGCTGGCGTCTTCCATCGTCACGCCGTTTATCACAAGCTTACCCGTCGTAGTTACACTATACTTGCTTTGCCAGTCCACAGTCACCCCAGAAAGATCGTCCACATATGTTCTACCGACCGTACCCGTACTTGCAGCGGCTGCAGCGGCCACAGCTTCAGCATATGTCTTGCCTTTCAGACAACCATGACCTCCGAATATCAACGCGCGACCAGCCTGACGTGATGAACCAGATCTAAATGTCGAAGTCTGACCAACAGAGACCATTGTCGATCCTTCTCGTCGTGAGGGATAATCACCTTCTGGAACGATCTCAGTCCACACGTTGGATGAAATGTTATACTGCCACATATCTCCGATTTCGTCTTCCCACGTGCGACCTCCCTGAATGAGCATCACCGCGACAGAATCTTTCAACACAACTGTGGCAGAATGTCCGTGCCTCCGCTCAGGTTTCGCAGTGTAATTTGTTCTCGGCATTAACTCAGTCCAAGAGTTTGTCAAAATGTCGTACCGCCAAAGGTCGTTAAGAAAATACTTACTCTCCAGCGATGGGTACAGCAACTGACGGATCGTTTCATTCTTGGGTACGGGATACAGCTCTTTGAAGTTTGATTCACCTCCATAGGAGTAGCCGCCAAAAAGGTACAAAGAGTCTTCATAGCTCACCAGGCTTGCACCAGTTCGGCCACGAGGGCCGTATAAATCTCGATCCGCCGTACCGTCACTCTCTGTCGTGGTACTAGAACACGTCGTGCATGAAGGCTCGAGGTACTCCCACTGGCGATTCGTAGCGTTGTAAACCCAAAGATCTTCCATGAATAACGGCCTAGTGCCGTCATAAACGACATCAGTGTCGTAATAAAACGATGTATCGTTGGTCTGGTTCGCCGCATTCGCAGTCGTCGAGAGTAATCTTTGCGAGTGTCCTCCAAATAAGAAGACAGCGTCGTAGTAATCCGTCATGGCGTGCTTCCATCGTCTCACGGGTCGCTGTTCCTGTCCGGTGAAGGATCTTTTGCTCCATAGATTGTTCGGAATATTGTAGTGCCAAACATCGTCGCAGTAATCAGTGCAATCGATGCTCTCGCCTCCATACATGATGATGGTATCCCGAATCCCAGTCTCGCGGTTGAGCGTGAGCGCCATCCCGTGATGGATTCGCCCGCTCGGTATCGAACGCTCCTTCCTATTTTTCCCTTCCTTCAGCGTCGGCTCGCTATAAGGTCGCAATCCCGTCCAATCGTAACACGTTGCTCCCGTGTCCTGACACGTTGAACACTGATCGCACAACAATTCGTTTGGCGTGTACGCCACCCACGAGCCCGTCTCCCAGTCGTACATCCAAAAGTCGTTCAAAAAATCCCCGTTCGTCGACTTCGCGCGTCCGCCGAAGATGAACATTTGCGAATCATCCGTCACCACCGCCTTGTGTCCGCTTCTTCCCGGCGGTCCCGGCACGCCGAGGAATCCCAAGTCCCCGACCGGCGTTTGCCTGGCGAACGCGTTCCCCGCGCGCGCTCCTCTCGGCGTCTCGAGCGCGCACGTCAGGGCGATTACCATCACCATCGCGCGCGACGCGCTTTGAAATCTTCGACTCCATCGTCGTTTCTCGCCCTCGCGCGTCTCGTCGCCGCGCTCGTTCGCCTCCGATCCCTCTCGACGTCCCCGCGGCTCGTCATCTTTAAACGACCGCGTCGCGCGTTCGACGCGCGACGACCGCGCGCGCGGCATCGCGTTCGACGCGCGACGGGCGCGACGCGCGAGACGCGCGTTTGACTCGCTCGCGCGCCTCGCTCGCGCGCTCGCCCGTCGCCCGTCGCCCGTCGCGCTCTGGGAACGCCGCGGCGTCGGACCGACAGACCGAACCGAACCGAACCGAACCGAACCGGAATCGAATCGAATCGAATCGAACGCGTCCCGACACACGCGCGCGCGACGCGCGCGAGGACGCGCGAGGTGGATGACGTCGATGTCGCTCGATGATCGCCTGCGCGCCATCACGCTCGAACACGATTCCGCGGCGCGTCAAAGGGCGTACGAAGCGTTGGCGCGAGAGGTGATGGCATCGGTCGAGACGACGTCGACCTCGATGGACGTCGAGGACGGATTCGAGGCGTTCATGGATCACAGTGCGTGCGATAACGACGCGACGACGCGATGACGCGACGCGACGCGACGCGATGCGACGCGACGGGACGCGACGGGACGGGACGCGAACGGAGACTGGAGACTGACGACGGCGCGTAACCAATCGATTGATTCTTCGACGAGTAGTCGTTTCGGATAGCGTACCGCTGGCGATATCGCGAGAGATCATAGCACAAGTGTCGAAAACTTTCATAAATTTAGATGCGACGACGCATAAGAGATTGGCGGCGGCGGTGTTGGCGAAGACGCAACCGCGACTGGTATCGTTTGAGGAGAGTGTGTGGCCGGTGCGTGAGGCGTTGGCGAGACGGTTAGCTGAGGCAAAGAATTGGTCCGAGGCCGCTGACGTGCTGGCGGGAATCGAAGTGCAACCCTCAAGTGCGGGTTCGGGTGAGTACAAGCTCAAGATAACGCTTGAAACCGCGAACATGTACTTGGAAGCGAATGAATTGGACAAGGCAGAGAAGCACGTAAACAAGACGCACGCGTTGCTCTCGCAGCTGCCGGCTGAGCTTCAAAAAAAGCCCGAGCTGCTGCATGAATACCATGCGTGCTGGGCAAAAGTTTCTGATAGAGTGGGCAAGTTTATGGATGCTGCGTTGCGCTATACCGAAATGTCTCGACTAGAAAATCAAAGCGACGCAGGAACGATGACGCGCGCAGTTGTGTGTGCGATTCTTTCCTCCTCTGTTCAGAGAGATCGTTTGCTTCGTTCGTTTCGGCTAGATACGAACGTGAGAGAATTACCCGTTTACCCGTTTCTTGAGAAGATTGAATTCAGACGCATCATCAGAGCAGATGAAGCGAAAGAATTCCAGACCTTCCTAAGTCCGCATCATGTCGAAGTTCGCGCCGACGGCGTGTCTGCGTTTGAGCAGGCTATTATGGAACACAATTTAGAGAGCATGAAGTATGCATACGAGAACATAAGTTTCGATCATCTTGGGGAAATTTTGGGTGTGAGTGATGCTGAGGCAGAGAAGTTGGCGGCGAAGTTGATCTACGATCAGCGTGTGCAAGGATACATAGACCAAGTTGATCGTTTTGTGTACTTTGACAACGTGTCGCCGTCTCACGACGATCCCGTCTCTGTCTGGAATGCAAACGTAATAAGCGTGTCGCACAGACTCAACGAAGTAGTTGAGACGATAACAAAATTAGTCGAACAATAGCGAATATGTGAATTAAAACAACATTACAAACAAGCCTTAATTCCTGTACGGTCCCTCGATTTGCCAATCGATTGGTTCGCCGCCGTTCGATTCGATAAATTTGTTGCACTGAGAAAAGTGCTTTGAGCCGAAGAAACCTCTGTGCGCCGACAAACCAGACGGATGCGGACACTTGAGAATCAAATGATTGTTTTGCTTAGAGATCAACTTTTCCTTCTCTTGCGCATTCTTTCCCCACAGTAAAAATACCAAACCTTTTCTATTTTTCGCAATTTCGCGAATCGCCGCGTCTGTGAAATTTTCCCAACCCTTCTTGGAGTGACTGTTCGCTTGATGCGCTCGAACAGTGAGAGACACGTTTAACAAGAACACCCCTTGTTTCGCCCACTTATCCAAATCTCCGTGCATCGGGATCTTACAGTTCAAATCCGATTTCAACTCCTTATAAATATTGTGCAAACTCGACGGTACCTTGACGCCCCTCGGCACGGAAAAGCACAATCCCATCGCTTGTCCATCGTCGTGATAGGGATCTTGACCGATGATCACCACCTTAACGTCTTCCATCGCGCATGAATCGAACGCACGAAACACATGCTGCTTCGGTGGGAAAATCTTGGCGCGCGCCTTTTCTTCGCTCTCTAAAAATTTTTCCAGTTTATCCCAATACGGCTTGGTGAACTCTTGGGCGAGGACCTTTCGCCATTGTTCATCTTTGAGCAAACTCGCGTAGGCGTGCTGCGACGGTGATGACACCCCACTCGTCGTCATCGGCGTCTTGACGACGTCCGTGGGCGTCGCCGCGATCACCGGCATGTTTTCCTTCAACTTTTTCACATCTTGAGCCACGCCATCGGACGTGTTCTCGTCCGCCCCGCTCGCGCGCGCGTTGACGGGCTTGAAAAAGCTCGTGATTGGACGCTCTTTGCGCTTTAAGTCACTCATGACCGACGACGAGCGACGAGGGTGGATGAACGAGTAAGGCACGCGCAAACACCGCGCGTGCATGCGCTGGGTTGTGAAGAGTTTTGAATTTGCGCGCGGCTGTCGTTGTTTCGCGAACCGTGCGCTCGTGTCCGAACGCGCCGAGAGATCTCGAGGAAACGCGATTAAACGAAAGAAATGATTTTTTGCAGTTCTTTTTGCTAAACTCTAAACCTAATGCGACTAGGAATTTGTCAATAGCGTCGGCCTCCCCAGAGCGCCGTCGCGAGTTCTGCTTCATTGTCGCAGCCGTAACCAACTTCGAAAGCACGACCGAAGTAACCTTTTTCGAAGTAATGCTGGTCTTGCTCTGCAGCAGCTTGTGGATCTTCATCTTCGTCATCCGCGGCAACGGTGTCCAGGACTCGCCCAGAAACCTCGCATATCTCGGTACCGATTTCAGTATCCAAGTAGCGCTCTGAACATGTGTCATCGCACACGTGCACCTTACCCGTGCGTTCACAGACGAACACATTACTCGGTAATTCGGCGTATGAACAACCAGCGCGGCGACTGCACACGTGCGAGTCGGCGTCGGTGGCAAATTGTCTATGTGACTTCCATTCGCTCGCGGCGCGGTCCGTCGCTAGCTGTTCACACAAAGGTGCGAGGACTGCATTTTGGCGTGAACGCTTCGCCGCGCAAGCCTCGGCGCATATTTTCTCGAAGCCTGCGGGCGCTTTTCTACGTTCTCTATTGATTTCCATCGCGTCCGCCGCAAGATATAGCTTCTTCATCCCGTTTCCTTGCGCCTGCTTTGTGTTCCCGAACCTCTCCAAGTAGCACTGCCTCCATAGGAAGTCTTGATCGCAGCGCGCAGCGAAAAATTTACACGTCTGCGCGAGGGAAGTTAATTCGTTCGGTGCGAGGAAGCGCAGGATGAGCGACACGACGTCGTCGTGCAGCGTCGAAAAAGGCCCAGCCTCTGCCTCCTCGACCGCGCCTTCGTCGGCAGCACGACTGACTCTCGGTCGCTTCTTCGCGTTCTCGCCGTCATCGTCGCGTCGTTCTAGCATCATGCGCGTGATTTCGGCCTCCAAGTCGTCGTCATCGTCGCCGTCGCCGTCCGTCGCGCTCGTCTCCATCGCTCGCGACGCCACGTCGTCGCACGACCGCGAGTGGCGCTCCGCGAGCGCGGTCGTTACATCAGTACACGCCGACGCGCGATGGAACCGACGAAGTAACCGCGCCGCGCCGCGCCGCGCCGCGCCGCGAAAGTCCATGCAAATGACGATGTCCACGTGGATTTCGGTGAAGCCGCGCGCGCGCGTCGTGCGCGTCCGCGGTGCGCGCGCCGATGGGTCGAGCGAAGAGCGACGGCGCTCGAGCGCGCAAAAGCTGTTGGATGCGCTCGCGCGAGGAACGAACGACATCGAGGGCGTGCGAAAGATTGTGCGTGTGCCTCCGGCGCCGTGCGCGATGGTACGTGCGCCCGGGGTATGGGGTGATGGGCTGCATTGGCGCCACCGCGCGGTGCCAAATGTCGAGAACGCGGCGAGTCGAGGGTGCGAGTTGACGCAAGAACGATACGGACGACGGATGCGCGATCGCAAGAGCAACGCTTACATGGTCGAATTATTTGAAATAGCGTCATCGTCTTCCTCGACGTCGCTAAATCGGTTCGATCTGTTTCATGCGCACGCGTTTGCTTGGCGGGCGACGAACGAGTCGTCTGTGGTTCGACTCGGAATCTTGTTTCACGCGAAAGAGTATCCGGCGAAGGACGATGAAAACTTCCCCATTGATCTAGGCAAATGCCAATGCGACTCCACATTGTGTTTGGACGAAAAAGGCATGAGCCAACGCAACGTGCTTTGGTTATCTCTGGACTCCTGCGCGTTGTTGGCTTGGTTGGACACTTCGAGCGAGTCCTTGCGAGAACTTCTTACTGTCCCAGAGCTTCACACGACGTTTGAAGGTGATTTTGGCGCGATACAAGGAGACGTGTATTACTTTCACTCGCTGAAGAATCGTAAACCGAGCGAAAGACTCTTCATCATTCCGCGTTAAACGTGCTGCTGCGGCGTTGGATTTATTTTTAGCGAAACCATCATGGTATCGTTCGATTGCGATCCTGCGGTGATTCTGGCGGCGAAAGAAAGACTAGAGCGCAACGCTAGCTCAGACCCTGCAGATTATTTGTGCCGAGTGTTCCTGTTTTGTCAGTCGATAGAGGACGATCCCGGGGAATCCGAGTCTCTCGAGGCGCGCGTCACAGACGTTTGTGGAAACACAGGATTGATGATTCGATACGAGTCTTCCACGTTGCTCGTGCTAGAAAATACATCGAAAAAAATTGACTACGTGCTGAAGTTACTCAGGAGTTCTCACCGTTGGACGTCGTATGTGTGTTCTTCGGAAGAGGGCGTCGAAAGAGTATTCAGTGACCTGCAAACTGTCGTAGGCAGCGGCGAAGGAAAGAGCGCGAGCGATTTCGAAATCAAAGATTATGACGAAAGCGCAGTCGTCAACGCGATCGCGCGCATCACTTACGAGCTTCTCGAGAACGCAGAGCCGAATACGGTGAATATGGACAAATGTCTTACTCGCATCGTCGCAAATGCTAGGAAGTTTCTCTTCACGGTTCATGAATTTCTCGATGAGTTTGACATCAAAACTCACATCTGCCGCGCTATAGAAGCCGACGAGACACCGCAAATGGAAAATCTTATCATCGAAGACGATACGATCGCGGCACACCTCGTGAACTAGTGATAATGTGTGATCAATGTACCATCATCATTGCAAAATGAAATTTTGTCGTAGCGCTATTATTTCTATGTGCATCGTTCAGCGTGCTAAATGTATCCATTTGGACTCATGATTTGAGTTTAATCTCTCGAAGGCGTTGCTGCAAGTATTCATCAGAGCTAATGGGCTCTGGATAGCGATTGGGATACTGATCCGAAATGCACGACTCCAGCGTTTTGATGACGAAGTCTGGATTTGGATGTAAAAAGAATGGCATGGAATATCGAGGAATGTGCGCCCGTTCCGCGGGAGGATTCACGACACGGTGCGTCGTCGAAGGAAGCTTGTGATTCGACAGGCGTTGCAGCATGTCACCGATGTTGCACGTCACGCATCCGGGAGGCGGGTTGACTTCGAGCCACTCTCCATCCTTTCCCAAGAGTTGCAAACCACCCTCGTCGGCGCCGAGCAGGAGCGTGATGAGATTGATATCCTCGTGCGCACCAGCGCGCACGCGCCCCGCGGCATCAGGCGGAATTGGTGGATAGTGAATGATACGCAAAATACTGTTGCCTTCGTTCGTCTTATCTGCGAAATACTCGCGCGGTTGTTCCAGATGCACCGCCAGCGCCTCGAGCACGCGATTCCCGAGCTCATCTAGAGCGTTGAAGATTTGCTTATTCACTTCGCTAAACCCTTCGACTTCCACCACGTCATCCACATTCGGCGGCATCGTCGACTCGTACTTATGGCCCGCCGGCAAGTCTCGCCCGAGGTGCCAAAACTCTTTCAAATCTGCGCGCGCGAGAGGCGACGTTTTCCTTCGCGTCAGTCAAACGAATCGCGTCGTCGAATCCATCACACGCGCTATAGCGCGACGCATCAAAACAAAAAAGTATCACTTTTCGCATCGCCTTCACGCACCAGGCGCGTTCGCTCCCTTCGCCGTCTCCACTCCGAACGCCGTGTACCCGCGCGCGCCGCCCAACCCGCGCAGCGTGTACTTCTTCTTACATTCCTCATCGCACGCAAAGAACGCCTTCGAGCGTTCCATCGCGCGTTCGATGAGTTCCAGATCGATCCCATGATTTTCCAAGATGACGAATCCGTATCGCTCGTACGCCTCTCCCAGGTCGTGGACAAACTTTTCGAAATCTTTCGCGTACAGTTCGAGCGACACCGTGGGGACTTTCTCGCGCGCGTCCTCGCGCGTCACCGCGGGCGTCATGTCGTCGATCGCGCGCTTTTACCGTCGGTCGTCGTCGTTTCTCGCGTCGTCGTCGCGTCCGTCGTCGTCGTCCGCGCGCGGTCCTCTCGCGCGTCGCGCGCGCGGTCAACCATCAACCACCGGCGCGCCCGAAACCAACCGTCCGAATCGTCCGAATCGCCCGAACCCGACCTCGGGTTCGAGGACGGCGCGCGTCGGTGGCGACGACTGTTCGGGGTTTTGGCGCTCAGGGCGCGTCGGGCGACGGCGCCGCGACACTCGCGGACGCGCGCGCGCGATCGATCGCTCGCTCGATCGAACGCGCGACGACGCGCGGACGACATGATGGCGCGCGCGTCGCCGGCGACGAACGCGGCGTCGCGCGCGAACGCGCGCGCGAAAAACGCTCGGGACGGTGGACGAGCGCCGGCGCGCGGGACGACGACGACGCGGCGAGGGGTGCGAACGCGCGCGGTGGACATTCCGGAGTTTCTGGTGCAAAAACTCGAGGCGACGACGCGGACGCACGGCGAGATCAGCGAGCGCATGGCGGATCCGAGCGTGACGGGCGATCCGAAGGAGTTTCAAAAGCTGAGCAAGGCGCTCGGGGAGCTGACGAGCGTGGTGGAGCAGTACGCGCGGTACAAGGAGTGCATGAAAGAGATTAGCGAGGCGCGCGCGATGGCGAAGGATGCGGCTGGGGATGATGAGATGGTGGCGATGGCGAAGGAAGAGATCGATGCGCTGACGACGGAGAGTGATGCGCTGGTGGAGACCATGACGTTGGCGCTGCTGCCGAAGGACCCGCTCGACGAGAAGAACATCATGCTCGAGATTCGCGCCGGTACTGGCGGGGATGAGGCTGGTATTTGGGCTGGGGATTTATATCGAATGTATATGCGATTCGCCGAGCGCGAGGGATGGCAAACGTCGGTCGTGACGAACAACCCGGCGGACGCCGGCGGGTATAAGGAAATCGTCGTGGAGATAAAGGGCGACGACGTGTACAGCAGTCTCAAGTGGGAAGCCGGTGTGCATCGCGTGCAGCGCGTGCCGGCGACGGAAACTCAAGGACGCATTCAAACTTCCACGGCCACGGTCGCGGTGATGCCTGAAGTCGACGAAGTCGAGGTGAAGATTGACGACAATGACCTCGATATTTCCACCGCCAGAAGCGGCGGTGCGGGTGGGCAAAACGTCAACAAAGTCGAAACCGCTATCGACCTGATGCACAAGCCGACCGGCATTCGCGTGTTCTGCACGGAAGAACGTACACAAATGAAGAATCGCATTCGTGCCATGCAAATTCTTCGCGCGAAATTATTTGAGTTGCAGCTCGAAGAGCAGCGCAAAGCGGTATCGGACAAGCGTAAATCGCAAGTCGGCTCGGGGTCTCGGTCGGAAAAAATTAGAACGTACAACTGGAAAGATAGCCGCGTGTCGGACCATCGCATCGGCGCTAACTTCTCTCTTCAAAATTTCTTAGACGGCGACATCAAGGGTGCGATCGGGGGCATGCAGGCTTTGGAACAAGAAGAAAAGCTTGCTGAATTGAACGCAGAAATGTCGGGGAAGTGAGCGCCCGAGCCGACGTCGGTTATTTTGTAATACAAGCATAAATGATTCTGCACTCGACGACGCCGTACGTGGCGCAAAAGAAGTAGTGACAGCAAACGCGCGCGCGCACACACGATACACTCACGCGCGCGTACGGATCGCATCGCCCCGTGTGAGTCTTGAACAGAGTTTGCTCGCACCTCTCAAGTTATGGCTAAAAATAAGTCTCTCGAGCATGGTTGCCTGGCGTGCAGCTTTGGATTTGATTTCAAGCGACGGGGCAACTTGACTCGAGTACGCGATTCAGTCGTGGCGTACACTGTTGGAAATCTCTTGACCTTGCGAGACGTGAAAACACAAAGGCAGACGTACCTGCGGAGCGCGGAGGGGGGCAATATCGGCTTGGTCGCCGTGGATGGAGATGGCACGCACATTGCGATCGGCGAGAATGGTGCGGCGCCGCGAATATCAATATATAGTTACCCTTCACTTGAGCTCGTAAACACGATTCACGGCGGCGCCGCGGCGTGTTACTCGACTGGAAAATTTTCTCCAGACGGACAGCTTCTCGCGAGCGTGAGTGGGCTCCCAGACTATTGGCTCACTTTGTGGGACTGGAAGACAGCAAAGACAGTCCTTCGTGCCAAAGCGTATGGACAAGAAGTGTTTGACTTATCCTTCCTAGGCGCTAACTCGGAGCGAATGATCACTCACGGCGCTGGTCACATTCAGTTTTGGCAGATGGTCAAGACGTTTACTGGATTGAAGTTACAAGGTACTCTTGGAAAGTTCAACGGCGAACCTCTGTCCAATATCACGTGCGTGTTGGAGTTACCCTTTAATGATATGATTTTGACGAGCACAGAGTATGGCGCTCTACTAATCTGGGTCGATGGGCGCGTTCAGTACAAAATAATGCGAGCAAACGCGTCGAGCGACGATGAAGACTGCCACGGCGGTTCGATCGAGACGATGATTTATATCAACAACGGTTCAGTGATTCTCACGGCGGGCGATGATGGGTGGGTTCGAGAATGGAATATTGACGAGATTCGTCGCGTCATATCGTCGCAAAGCAAAGGGGTGGTTTGTATGAAACCCATCTCAGAGCGCTCAATCGATGGAGCCAATATCCGCCACATTTGCGCGCTTGAAAATAAGTTATTCATTCAAGACAGCGGGCGAGGGTTAGTGTGTTCTTTGGACGATGATGATATGGAGCGTCCTGTTGTTTCTGCGCACAGTGGTGTCATCACTGCATGCGAGACTTCGCTGAACAGTACTCACTTGATCACTTGCGACAATATCGGAGAAGTGCACTGCTATGATTATTTATCCCGTGCGTTTCTCTACAAAAGTCGGTTCAGCTGTTCGGCGACGGCACTTACTAACGTACCTTTGAATGTCAATGAAGATGGGAGATGTATCGTCGTTGGATTTGCCGATGGTGTCGTTCGCGTTCTCGTGAGAAACACGTCCTCTTGGCGCTTGGCTCTCGCGCTCAAGCCACACGCGCATGCCGTCGAGCAGTTCACATGGAGTTCTGATGGTGAGTATTTGGCAATCGCTGCTGCTAATAATACTGTGTTTATTTTCAGTTCATCTTCCTTCGCATCGACGTTGCAATTTGAGCCAATTGGTTTCATACGCCTGAGTGCTCGCCCGAAGAAGATATTTTGGGATGGTGAAAGTATTTTTGGTGCTCAAATCGAGGACGAGATGCACTGCTTTGCCGTCCATCGTGACTTGGTTGAGTCTCGTAAAGATTCGTACGAAATCGATGTCACTCCTCGTATTACCACCGATGTAGAAACCAAGAACGCCGTTGATGAATCTTTCAGCGCGATAACGTATGATAATTCTTACTGCGTTAAAATCTGTAAATCGGGATCTTTTGAAGTACACGCGTTAAGCGATGCTTCTCCATCAAACACACACTCTTCAATCGATGAGGCGCTGTGCATCTATCCAGAAGTCGAAGCGATCGACACACTCTCCGCACAGTGCGCGTCCATCGAAGAGGTACTGCAGCGAGAACGCGCGAAGGAATTGAGCGAGGAAGAAGCGGCAGCACTTATACGACTCTCGAGCTTGGTGGCGCTCTGTCGAGATGAATTCAATGTCATCATTGAAGAAAATGCAAAACTTCCTCGAGAGATGCGAATCTCTGGCGCAGAACTTCTCGTAGACGATACACAAATGCGCCGAATTCGCGAGGATTCAGTACACTGGTTAAAAGCGACTCACGACAAGCTTCAAAGCTCAGTTATGTGTGCTGAATCTGTCTCAAATCAACTGCAAAAAAGTTATTACGACAAAATAATGGCCCTTCCTCGTATGATTCATTCATCTAGCGAAGCTTTGACGTGCTCATCTTTTGCGTTGCGCGCTGGAAGCGAGGGTGATTGGCAGACAACTACGGTCGCAGAGGCGACAGTTCATGAATGCGAACAAGAGATGCGTGTCGTTCATGTGCAAAATACTTGCATAAGTGAAAATGCGCACGAAAGACAGAGCATCGAAGGCTCTGAAATGAGTTCAGAGGCTCGACGGCGCTTCGAAAGATTACGGAGGAACGAAGAGTTGAGAAAATTGGAGAAGGCAGAGCCTTTGAAAGACCAAACAGACGACAGCGAAGCGTTGAAACGCGACAATCTTGGCGATGGGTTTCCATTGCGTTGCGTTCCGGATTCACGTGTACCACCTGAAGACAAATTAACGACGGAGGGTAAACTTTCCGAATTGAGATATGTCGATGGTCAACTACGCGGCAACCAGAGCCGGTTCAATCGAGAGTTTGATTGCATCGATGCGAAGGACGCTGTCACCGATGAAGATCTTATCTCGCTATGCCATCTAAAAGCAGATATCATCGCGCGAAGTAAAGTCATTGAACTTTCTCGTATTGTAGTGCATCGCGAGCTGAGCGTCATGCCTGAATATGACGTGAAGAACACCGAAATGCAAAATGCTCAACGGCAAGCAAAGGAAGAGGTCGAAACCGCTCGTGCGGCGGTAGAAAATGCCCAGACGGCCGTAAACAATCAACAGACCAAATTAGAGGGGCAGAACGGAGTAAAAGCGGAAATCGAGGCGACATTTGACAAATTCATGATTCCAGGCGTCCCGCGAGCGGCATTGCTCAAAGTTTTCCACAAACGCGTCGTCAATAAAACCGAACAAAAGAGCGACAAAGGTGACTCCGATTCCGACTTAGACTCTGATTTTGACGATGATTCGTACTATTCGTCGTCAGACGAAGAAAATGGCGACACTTGCCCAAAAGGTTGCGACAGTGCTGTCTACGAGCGCGTGTGCGATCTTCGTTTGCAAAGAATCGAAGCCATGGACGCAATAACTGAAATACAACGGGCATTGGATGGGAAGAAAAAGATTCACGATGCCGCACTGAAAAAGTTGCGAAGTTTGGAGGAAAACGTACGGGTACTCGAGAGAGATGCGGATGCTTTTGAGAAGGTAAAGCAGCAAAGTTTGAACGGGCTCAGGACTGCATTCGTGTTGCCGGTGAGCTGCGTCGAGACGAGTCAAGGCGACATGGACGACATGATTATTTTCTCCAAGACTCGCTTAGCAGAACTCGAGAATAAAGTCGTAGAGTGGGATGCAGAAGTCTTAAAATTGAAACGTCAGCAGCAGGAGTTAAAGCGAGAGCACTCCTCGCTCATCGCGCAACGTTCCGCTAAGGCGAAAGAATTTCAGAGTCTGCAACGCAAATACTCTGAGACTCAGATCCGAAAGTTTGGAAAGCTCATCGTTCTGGAAGATTTAGACAAGGTTGTGAATAATGGTCAAGGCACAGAAGATTTACGCGACAAGCTCAAGGTACAAGAGCTGGAGAATGCGCGTGAGCTGCGAGAGATTAAAAAAGACATCTCAAATGTTGAAAGAGAAGTGTTGAATCTCACGGAAGCGCATACCACGTGTCTCAATGAACTTCTCGCGCTGCGCTCAGTCAAAGTCTAATCCACTACTATAGCATACAACAGCTCTAATGTCTATACAAAATCGCCAAATTCATCGTCATTGTCGGCGTTTTGCGGTGGCGATGGAGACTCCACGGCGATGTCGCCAAATCCAGCGAACGGATCCATACTCGGAGTCGACTCGGCGACTTTCGGTGCTGACTCGAGAGAAATCAAATCAAACTCTGCCAAGATTTCTCTCGGTGCTGCGTCATCCACGGACGTCTCTTCCTCGTCCTCCTCGGACGCAGACGCCTCCGCGCTCGCCTCGCGTTTGACGTTGTCTCTAAAGCGATCGAACGCCTCCTTCGTGAACCGTCCATCGCCTACGACCGCTGCCGTACCTAACCCGCCGAACGACTCCTTTTCGGCGCCGTCGTTCGTCGATCGAGCCTTCCCTCTCTTCAACAACCGCCGCGCCGCCTCGGCGAACTCGCCTTCGTTCGTCAAAGCAATCAAATCAAACTCCCCACCGCCCGTCGTCGTCGTCGGCGGCGGCGTCGGCGGCGGTTCGTCACGCATCACCGGCGTCGTGACCGTTTTCATCGTCGTCGCCGGCGTCGCGAAATCCCCGAAATCGTCGTCGTCGTCGTCGTCGTCGTCGTCGTCGTTTTCCGTCGTCCCATCCGCGAACGCGCGCGCGGGCGTCGCGAACGCGCCGAACGACTCCCCGTCCGACGCGTCATCGTACTCGACCGTCGTCCTCGTCCCCGCCTCGACCTCGTTCTCGCCACATCGCGCGTCGTCCATGACGCGCGCGCGACACTGTCGCGCCGCACTCCCGCGCGCGCGACGCATTTCGCGCTCCGTCTCGCGTCCCTCGCGACCGCGCGCACGAGCCGCGCGATGACGGACACGTGGCATCTCAGCGCGGTGGCGAGCCTGGTGGAGAACCTGGACAAGCGCCTGCTCGTCGCGCTGCGCGACGGCTCGAACATCATCGGCACGCTGCGATCGTTCGACCAATTCGCAAACATCGTCCTCGAGAGCGCGGTCGAGCGCATCATCGTCGGAAAGATGTTCAGCGATATCCCACTCGGATTGTACATCGTGCGAGGCGAGAACGTCGTGCTCATGGGCGACGTCGGGGCGAACGGGGACTTGGACGGCACGGAAGGGTTGATTGAGGTGGACAACGCGGAGATCATACGGGCGAGGGAGGCGGATCAGACCGCGGAGGCGATGAAGGGAGACATCTTGAAACGAATGGACTTTTTAGATGAGTGATGATCGAACGCAAAGGGGGCGCATGGGACGACGAGAGGTGCGTGTGGAGATTGAAGACGCGACGATCGCTCGACGGCGACGACGAGGACGACGAAGACGGAACAGAGGCGATGATGACTTATAATCATGCTAATCCTGATTACCCATGATAAACGATCGATAGGACTGAGCCTTTCCTGATGTCGTCGTCATCGTCGTCGTTGAGATCGATCCAGCGCGAGGAAGCGATGATGATTGCGCTCGTTTTCGCACTACTACGGTGAGAGCAAGCTCGGTGAAACTAGTAAATACCAATGGATCCTTCTGAGCTTCCTCGCGCGTGTGCCGCGAATGTGCTGGGAGAAATCACGCACCGATCTCACCAGCTTGACTGACGATTTGACGAACTGTAGGCGTTACGAGCTAAGGAAATAGAACAAACTAGAAGGAAATTTGCAAGAATCAAAGCGTAATTGTATCACACCATCGACGTATGGTATCGTTTTAGTTTACAGAATCGTATCGTACAAGTATGAAAATCGTATCGTCTTTGTAAAGTAGAAATCACGCGCTCTTCGTCGGGAAGGATGGTGCCGTCGTGATTCCGCACT
>Ga0315330_10000131_pt1 | contig 38425 bp, 29 predicted proteins | sample M140m34915metaG_FD_203453 | JGI IMG/M metagenome (GOLD analysis project Ga0315330, IMG submission 203453) | Ammonia-oxidizing marine archaeal communities from Monterey Bay, California, United States - M1 40m 34915 | ecosystem: Environmental > Aquatic > Marine > Intertidal zone | place: USA...
ATATGGAAGAATTAATATCCGAATTAGATATGATTAAGGATGCATTAGTCAAAGGAGTAAATGATGACTCAATATCCGTTAAAGAGGGTAGAATTTATGCCGATTCTGTTTTTGAAAATAAATTAACAAATATTCCTGCTCCTTTGAAACCTATAGCAAGATCTGCCTGGGACTCTCAAGCAGATTCAATTGAAGCGACTTTATTAGCTTCAGCAGGAATGGCTACAGTGGGTGCATCTGTTATCGCAGCTAGTGCAATAATCGAGGGCGAAAAAGATAAAAAATTACAAGTCTCAGAAAATACGACCGATGAAATAGATGTTCTCGATACACCTGTGGGAGATATTGAAAATTATTCTGAACCTCCATCTTCTAGAGAAGAAATAGGAAAATATTCAGAAAATATCTCATCCGAAGAAATTATTACCACAGGAGAAGTTGTCGAAAAATCTACTAATCTTTCCATTGATGAAGTAATAGAAGATTTCTCGAAAGCCCGATTCTCTCAAGAAAAGAAGGCAGTTGAGGAAAAATATAAGGGAGAAAAACTCACACTAGATATTAAGGTTAATAATGTACAAAGAACATTTGGTATGAATTTACAAGAAAAATACAAGGGTGGAAACACACTTCTTGCCAAATATGGAAATTTCGACCTAGAGATATTATTGCCCAATTCTCCTGAATACGCTGATTATAGTCAAAATAATGAATATAGTATTACTACTAGTATTTCTACATGGAATGGTATAAGAAATCGTCTAGTTCTAATTGTTTAATTATTAAGTACACTAAAAGCTTCATCTATCATTTGTTCAATATTTGTCTGAGGCCTAAATCCAAATCTATCCTCCATGTCTCTGCCATCGACAACACCAAACACTTCTCCTTCAGTTTCTCCTCCGGTTAGGACATCACAATTTACTTTCATGCGATATAAATCTGCCAAATCGTTCATCATTATTCCCTGGCCTGATCCAATTGCCATACTTTCTCTAGTTGGAGGTGGGTTTCTTATTGTAGCATCAATGACTCTCAACAGGTCATGTATGTGTATCAAGTCCTTTACTAATGTTCCATCACCAGGAACTGTAACTCCAAAACCAATATTACAATCTTCTGCCCATCTGTGGAGTATGCCATTGCCTGGCGGTCCATTCAAAGGTATTCCTTGAACATTTGAAACTCTCAAAATACTCACCGGGCGTTCCGCTTGTGCTCTCTCCATTGCAGTTTCTTCCATCCATAATTGCCCTCCAGCAGCAGCATCTTGAGGATCAAGACTAGAATTCCAATCATAGAATGGATGTTGCCCATATGCAGGATCCCATTTAGGATAAACTCTCAAAGTCCCAAGAATGATCATATGCAACCCGCCATGCCTGTCTACGGCATCGAGAATAGGCCTAGCTTCTTCTCTCATCGCTCTGTAGGCAACATCATCATCTCTATCCGTACCTAGTGTTGACCATGAATTAATGTGTATCAATGCACTACAAGGTGTAAGCATTGCATCCAATGCTGTTTGATCATTTAATATTTCATTCGGAATTACTACTGCTGCTGGACCCAACATTTCGATAATGTATGGTGCGATAAAAGAGTCCGACCACGTAATTGCAATCTTCATTGTACCTTGGACAGAGTTCAAGGTAATTAATAATGTGTATAAAATTAAAGAGATGCTTCATGCGAATTATTCAAACACCTTACTACTGTCAAACAATCATTAAGGGGGGTCGCGACTATAGATCAGATGCCAAATTTAGGACGAGAAAAGGAAATGCTCGATGTTTTAGGGTTAAATTCTATGGACGATTTATTTAGCAACATTCCCGAAGAAATCCGTAGGAAAGAGCCCTTACCACTGCCTGCTCCTCAATCTGAAGAAGAAATATGGTCGGACGCATTACAATTACTCGGAACTAATGTGACATTAGATGATAAGCCCAACTTTCTTTCTGCTGGACTTGTTAGGAATTTTGTTCCAACTGCTGTTGCTATGTTGGCGACAAGAGGGGAATTTCTCACGTCCTATACTCCTTATCAGCCCGAAGTAAGCCAAGGAATGCTTCAGGCGATGTGGGAATTTCAAACTTTAATCAGTGAATTAGTTGATTTACCGGTTGCTAACGTTTCTATGTATGATGCTTCAACTGCCGCTGCAGAAGCAATCACATGTGCAGTTAGAGTGCATAACAAAGCCGCAACCCAAAAAGATACTGTTTATGTTTCCGAATTTACTCCTCCGCATCGTCTAGCTGTAATAAGAAACTATACTCAAGGTAGTGGAATAGAAATAAAATATCTCAAACATCTGCCTGATGGACATATCGATCCCTCTTCAGTTAGAGATTCTGAAGGTTGCTGTGCTATTTATGTTGAACAACCAAATTGTTTTGGCGTATTGGACCCTAACTTAGTAGACATAAAAGAAGTAGTTGGAAAAGATACTGCATTAATCGTTGGAGTAGATTCTGTTTCTCTAGGTATAATTGAACCTCCTGGTAGTTGGGGTGCAGATATTGTAGTTGGTGAAGGGCAGCCTTTCGGAATAGGGCCAACAGCCGGTGGGCCAATCTATGGGATTTTTGCATGTGGTACTAAATATACCAGACAGATGCCAGGTAGAATTGTTGGTTTGACAAAAGATACTGAGGAAAAAAGAGCTTTTACTCTTACACTCTCTACACGTGAACAACATATTAGGAGACATAGGGCAACCTCGAATATATGTTCAAATGAAACTCTTATTGCACTAATGGGGGCAATCCATATGTCTCTATTAGGTCCAGAAGGACTTGAAAGACTGGCATTAAGAGTTGCAGCAAATACCGAATTAGCAAAGGCATCAATTTCCTCTATAGATGGATTAGAATTAGTAGATTCTAAATCATCTAATTTCCGAGAATTTAGAATTAAACTACCTGATACAGCTTCATCAGCTTTAACATTTTTAGATGACTACGGAGTAATTGCAGGTCTCGATTTAGGAATTTGGTGGGAATCTCTCGAATATTGTTTACTTATTGGTGTAGATGAGAGGACTTCAAAGTTAGATATACAGAAACTTCATGACGGCCTTTCACTGTGGTTAGAGGAGGTTCTAAAATGAGCGATCTCTTTTCTTTTAACGGTGCCAAAGGAGCAGGATGGTCTCAACCAAGTCCTTCTCTAGATACTGAGAGCTTAATCAACTCAATACCAGAAAAACTCAGAAGAAAATCACTACCCAATTGGCCAAGAGCTAGTGAGCCCGAGATAGTTAGACATTACACTTGGCTCTCTCATCGTAATTTTGGAATCGATAACGGTTTCTATCCGCTAGGGTCATGTACTATGAAACATAATCCAAGAATAAATGAAAAGATAGTTCAATTACCTGGAATGGACAGAATTCATCCACTTCAACCAGAACATCATGTCCAAGGTCTACTTGCAATTTATTTTGAGATGCAAGAAATGCTTGCAACATGCTCCGGAATGGATCAAGTTACTCTTCAGCCTGTTGCCGGTGCACAAGGTGAATTTACAGCAATGCGTTGTATACAAGAGTACCACAAAAGTATAGGACAACAACATCGCTCGAAAGTAATAGTGCCTGACTCAGCCCATGGTACTAATCCCGCTTCCGCTTCTATGTGTGGTTATGAGATCATCGAAATCCCTAGTGGTTCGGATGGATGTTTAGATTTAGATGCTTTAAAATCCGCTGTTGGTGAAGATACAGCGGCAATGATGATTACTAATCCCTCGACGTTAGGAATTTTCGAACACCAAATAGCGGAGGCTACAAAGATAGTTCATTCAGCCGGAGGTCAGATGTATTATGATGGGGCTAATTTCAATGCAATAATTGGGAAAACTGACCCAGGCAGAATGGGTTTTGATGCAGTACACTATAATCTCCACAAAACATTCAGTCAACCACATGGAGGAGGAGGGCCGGGTAGCGGGCCAATAGGTGTGAAACAACATCTTAGGCAATTTTTGCCTACCCCATTGGCCGGGAGAAGAAAAATTAACGATTCAGACAGAGAAGGTGTCGGAGATGGGTATTGGTATTTTTGGGAAGATGTTGGTGAAGATAGCATCGGTAAAGTGCAACAATGGAATGGCAATGCTGGAGCGGTTGTAAGATCTTGGGCATTTTACAGAAGATATGGCAGAGAATTAGAAAAGATGAGTGAACATGCCGTACTCAATTCCAACTATCTAAGGCACAAGATAATGAATCCAGGCAAAGATGTAATTGAAAAGATACATGCTATGCCTACTGATGGCGCTCCTTCTAAATTAGTAATGCATGAATTTACTCTTTCATTGTCTCCATTAAAGGAGTTACATGGAGTCACAGGAAAAGATGTAGCCAAGCGACTATTGGATTACGGAGTCATGGCTCCTACGTTGTATTTCCCAATGATAGTTCCAGAATGCCTTATGATTGAACCAACTGAAACAGAATCAAAAGAGGTTTTAGATCGTTTTGCAGAAGATTTCCATACTATACTTTCTGAAGATCCAGATATTGTCACTACTGCACCACATACTACTGATGTCAAAAGAGTTGATGAAGTGTGGGCGGCTAGAAATTTAATACTCAAACATCCGGGTAAAGATGAAATTTAGTTACCAAAATAACAATAATAATGCCTCATCCGGAATGTCATGGATGCTTTACGAGATAGCCACTGGCTACTTGGCAACCCAATCTGGTGGGGGCTTGAAGATAAGCTACCTCCTGATTTAAGGAATGGTGAACTAGAACCTCCAAAATCTTGGAATTATTCTTCTCCTCGGGAAGATGATAAAGGGTGGAAAAGACAAAGACTGAAGCCTTTGGCTTACGCACTATTAAAACCAATTTCTTGGTCTCTTTTTTTCTTAATCATAGTGCCTGTGCCCTTAGTATTCAATGGCCAAACTCCCAATGATCAATTATTTGCATTACTTTTTTTTATTGTTTCGTGGTCTCTAGTAATTTATCCTTTGGAGAATTCTCGTATAAATCAATTATCCTCTATTACTGGATTTTTTTCACTGCCTATTGATTGGATTCCACTATTAATTGGATTATTTATATTCCCCGTCCACATACTTATAGATCCTAGAATAGGTTGGATTTCATATGTTATTTTCTGGATTGCAATGTTTAGGACTATAAAAAATATTCAATTAATGATGAACGTCCCTCCTGCTCGATTTTTATTGCCAATTCTCACTGAAGAATGGGATAGTAGTGTACTAGATAATCAATGGTCGATAAAAAGCAAAAAATGGAAGAAAGGATTAATCGCTAATTACATACTAAATACTGGGCAGTTGACTATCTCTGGAATTTCTAGAGGTAAAGATAAATTTCTCTCAATTTCTTTTCTCCATAAGTCTGGTTTTCTTAATGACCCATTTTTCGAGATGAATTTAGATGATAAGGAATTAACTAAAATATTACAAAAACCTCCTAAAATAGAGGGAATAAAATGGCCAGAGAAATTTTTGGTTTCTTCGGAAGAGGAATAATTTTCTAATCAACCTTACGGTAGACATTTGAACCGTACTCCTTTCGCAGCCACATGGATGTATGTATAATATTAGGTTCAAAGTCAGATATGCCAGTTTGCGACAAATGTACTTCGGTTTTAACCGATCTCAGTATTCCTCACTCTGTTCACGTAGCTTCAGCCCATAGGACTCCTAAGCATTTAGAATCTGTTATTGAAAATGCTTTAGAAAATGGTTGTAAGGTTTTCATAGGTATGGCTGGAATGGCCGCTGCTCTACCCGGTGTAATTGCATCAATGACTCCTCTACCAGTAATTGGAGTGCCAGTTGGCGGAACAGTCCCATATGATAGTTTACTTTCCATAGTTCAAATGCCGCCAGGTATGCCTGTTGCAACGGTAGGCGTAGGGAGAGGAGATAATGCCGCTATATTGGCAGGTCAAATGTTATCTCTCGCAGATGACGATGTAGCATCCAGAATTTCACAATATAGGGATAAAAGAGCCAAACAAGTTCTATTAGATGATGCTGAATTAAGGAAGTGAAGACTTTGCAAACCCAAGACCTTGTCGATGAGGCAATAGAGGCTCTCCAATCAAAAATTGATGATACAGCAATAATTGCCTGTTCGGGAGGAATAGACAGTACAGTGGCCGCCGTATTGGCCCACAAAGCTATTGGTAATCTATTACATTGTGTGTACGTTGACACAGGATTCATGAGAAAAAATGAATCAAAAGAAGTTTCTGAGATGTTTGCAAATTTGGGTATCAATCTCAAAATAGTCGATGCAACTGAAAGATTTTTTGATAATTTAAGAGGAGTCACAGATCCAGAAAGTAAACGTAAGATTATAGGTGAGCAGTTTATACGTGTTTTTGAGGAAGAACAAAGTATTTCTGGTGCCAAATATCTTGTTCAAGGCACAATAGCTCCTGACTGGATAGAATCTGGAGGAGGAGATAGAGACACAATCAAGTCCCATCATAACGTGGGGGGTTTACCTGAAGATGTAGATTTGATAATTGTCGAGCCTTTAAGGGAATTTTACAAAGATGAAGTACGTAAAATAGCGAGACAACTAGACATACCATCTAGTGAAAGACAGCCTTTCCCAGGGCCAGGATTGGCGGTTCGTGTTCTGGGAGATTTAACTGTTGATAGAGTTGAAGCTTGTCGTGAGGCTTGTTATATAGTTGAAACTAAACTACAATCAGCTGCCGCAGCGGGGCGGTGTGATTTACCATGGCAATATTTTGCTGCTTTATTACCGGTAAGTAGTGTTGGGGTTCATGGTGATGTTAGAGTTTATGGAGAAACAATAGTGGTTCGTGCCGTTTCAAGTTTAGATGGAATGAGTGCTAGATATTCTCCAATACCTCATGATGTTTTATCAGAAATTAGTACTGAAATAACTAATACTTTGAAGGGGCAAGTGAATCGCGTAGTATATGATATAACACACAAACCACCGGGCACCATTGAGTGGGAATGATTCCGATTAATTCATCAATACATTAGCAAGCGCAGAGTTCGGGCCGACATAGCTTAGTTGGTGGAGCGGTGGACTGTTAATCCACAGGTCGCAGGTTCGAGTCCTGCTGTCGGCGCCACTAAAAACCGTATATTGCCATTGTTTTGCATATTTTTAGAAATTTTTTTCAACTTCATCGATTTACAAATGTAACTATATGATTACATTCACTACAAATGTATCCATTAATAGATCTTAAATTCTCTTCAATACCTACTAAACTAGCAATAGTAGTATTCAATTTAATATTTTTTTTATAGAACTTATCACATTTACATATTGGGCACAATAATTCTTTATTGGCAATTACATAACCTTTTGATTCTCCATTCATATTATTAGCCATAAGATATTACTTTTCAATATGGCCTATAGTCAATATAATTTACCGACTTTCAATGGGGCATCATGCAAAGAGAGAATACAGCGACTAGAATATTAGAGGCAACAAGGAATTCAGGACAACATTACAAAAATAGTATCCCTATGATTGCTAGTGAAAACATATTAAGTCCATTGGTTAGGGAGGCGTGTAATTCAGATCTACATGGGAGATATGCAGAAGGTCTTCCTGGAAAGAGATATTATCAAGGTTGTGAAGATTTCGATACTATCGAAGAAATCGGTATTGAGCTTGCAAAATCCGTATTCAATTGTAATTTTGCCAATATACAATCTACTTCAGGAACAAACTCAAATTTAGGCGTTTTAAAGGCCCTTACAAAGCCAGGAGAAACAATTACTGCAGTCTCTACTGCAGACGGAGGACACATATCACATGCTAGAATGGGTGCCGTAGGAATGAGGGGGCTTAATTTAGTCACTTATCCTTGGAATGAAGAAAGAATGGAGCCAGACATAGATGCCTCTGCTAAACTAATAAGAGATACTAAACCAAATTTAGTCTTATTTGGTCAATCAGTTTTCTTATTCCCTACTCCTCTGAAAGAACTTTCAAATGCAGCCCATGAAGTTGGTGCTAAAGTAATGTATGATGGAGCCCATGTAATGGGATTAATTGCAGGTAATCAATTCCAAAATCCTCTATCTGAAGGTGCAGATGTAATGACGGGAAGTAGTCATAAAACATTCCCTGGTCCCCAAGGAGGTTTTGTTTTATCTAATTCCGATGATTCAAAATTCATCAAACGCCTCAATAATGGAATATTTCCAGGAGTTTGTTCTTCCTATCATTTACACCATGTAGCAGGTAAAGCCATAGCACTATCAGAGTTTGAAAAATTTGGCGAAGATTATGCAAAAGATATAATTTCCAATGCAAAGGCATTAGCCCATTCTCTTGCAGAGCAAGGATTTGATGTTCTAGCAGAGGAGAGAGGTTATACTGCTAGCCATCAAGTGTTGACTAGGCATGGTTCAGTAGATTCCGGAGCGGGAAAAGAAGCTGCTTCAATATTAGAAAAATCTGGTATAATTACGAATATGAACATGCTACCTGGAGATACAAAGGCTATGCAACCTAGCGGTTTGAGGTTAGGAACTCCTGAACTAACTCGTATAGGGATGGGAGTCGATGAGATGAAAGATGTGGCTAAATTCTTTTCTAGAGCGCTTATCGATAAAGAAAATCCTAAAACAATCAAAAACGATGTTAAGGAGTTCAAATCAAATTATCAAACCGTTCATTATTGTTTTGAGCCAGGCCCAGCATATCCCGGATTATGAATAAAGTTAGATATGATTTTATCTAATAGCACTTAGGAATAAATATGGATTCTCAAGTTAAGTCGTCATTACTTGTTACATTCCTAATGCTTTCATCTGGTTGTACTGGCCTTCTTGATACTGATACAGACTCTCAAATTCCAATAATTGATTGCTCTTTAGAACCTTCACATCCGGACTGCTTTGAAAAAATAATTATCGAAGAAGATTGTAACATTGATGAAGTCTTTATGGGAGATTCGTGTAGGCCGATGTTAAGGCCAGAAAAATTAAACTATGGAGAAAATTCAATTCAATTATCAGTGGGAGAAGAGATGCAACCCCTCACTCCAAACTTTATTGGAGATGGCCCAAAATTGTGGCAAGTAAGCCCTCCATTACCTCAGGGTTTGAATCTAGATGAGGGATCTGGGATGATTTCTGGTACACCAAATAAAACCTTAATACCTACAATATTTACAATCAAGGGTTCTAATGAAGCCGGATTCTCAAATACTATACTTAGAATTGAAATTTTACCTCTTGAATTAGGAAAATTAGAGTATTCATCAGAAATAATGAATTGTATAATTTCTTTATTTTGTAATTTGCCACAACCATCTATCAATGGAATTCCAGATTCTTGGTCGATTGAACCTCCACTTCCTCATGGCCTGGCATTGAATCAAAATGGCTCAATAAATGGTATTATCACAACCCAACTTGATTCCAATCATAGTATTTATGCTTCCAATTTAGCAGGAACAACTGAGGCAAAAATTCGGATAATCTCACTTCATTCTGCCCCCTTTGGACTCAATTATGAGTTCCATAATTATTCATTGACAAAATATGATTCTGTTGAAATAGAACCGAGTATTTCTGGTGGAATGATACAATCTTGGTCAATAACTCCTGAATTACCTAGGGGTTTAAGATTTAATTCAGATGGAAAAATAGAGGGAAAACCAATGGTTATGCAAGAATTCACCAAATACACAATTACAGCATCAAATAGTGGAGGCTCGTTGTCGACAGATATTCTTATTGAAATTATAGATATACGGGTGGAGAACATTCAGTATCCCAATTATTATTTCAATTTAACAAAAAACAAAGCTATAGGTACAATCGAACCTAACTGGGAAGGTGGAGAGCCTTTATCTTGGGAAATTTACCCTCTACTTCCTGATGGTCTATTTTTAAATTTCGAAACCGGAAATATTAGCGGGATGGCCACAAAAGAACAAAATTGGTTGACATATGATATCTGGGCAAATAACACTGGAGGATCTAGTAGTACTCAAATAATGATAAAAATAACCAATCAAGCCCCTAGTAACATATCTTGGCCAAGTGAAGAATTAATCTTAGAATCGAATTCCTCTTTCATAATTTCTCCGATTAATATAGGTCCAAATATTGATTCATGGGAAATATATCCTCCACTTCCAGATGGATTATCGATTACTTCCAATGGTTCAATCCAAGGAGTACCATTGTTACGTACAGATTGGATTAATTATGAAATTTGGGCAAATAATACAGGCGGCTCTTTTGTCTCCAATTTATGGATTGTGGTGCATGATATTCAAGCTGATCAAGCAGATCTTTTGTATGGCATGGAGGAAACTGATTGGAGCGGTTGGCCATCTCCAATTTTGCCAATAGGGCAATGGGCCTTCCCAATTGGTTTTGCTGAAGGAGGTTATACGTCTAAAATTCCTGTAATATCTGCAAGCCATGTAGGCAGAGGTAAGATGATTGGCTATGGACATGAATCATGGGTAACAGGAGGAGGATATGAGGAGACTGAATTCGCATTACGTGCGATAGAATGGGTTTGTGGTGAAAATTCCAAAATAGGATTGGCCTATGGCGGTGGCTTTGACCATTTCAAAGATGAACTTGAATTGGAAGGCCATACAGTATATCTCTCTGTCGATACAGGTAACTTATCTCAATTAGATTGTTTATTGGATGAGTTCTGGAATGGACATAATGACCAAGATAATAGTAATATTACAGACTTTTTATTGTCTGGTGGTGGATTAATTATGGGAGGTCATGCCTGGTATTGGTCATATTCAAATTCTGATCTTTCCAATAATTATCCTGGTAATAAAATTGCAAAAACTACTGGTTTATTTGTTTCTAATGCTTGGGGGTATAATTCAGTAGATCTTTCTGAAATGCCCCATGAATTATCCCGCCCTCATACAGCCACTAAGGCAATTAAAGAAGATAGAAATGATGGCGATAAATTATCAGACTATGATGCAAATGTTGTCAAAGAAACTCTTTCTATTTGTACTACAGTAGTTTCATTGGATTTTGATGAATTTTGGAGCCCTTTGAGGAAAACAGTCAATATGACAGGTTGGACTGTAATTCAATATGGAACTTTATGGCAAAATGTTGGATATAATTTAGGAGAGGACCCTGTTGCGGATGTTTTACTTAGAGTTGAAGAAGCACTCACTCAGAATCTTCCCGCTAATGAATTGCCTGCTCATCCGAGCCATACTGAATTTCCTGGATCAGTACCTTCCAATGCTTCTCGGATATCTCGCTCTATAACAATAGATGGCAACCAGAGTGGACTTCCAAGTAATTTTGGCTACTCTCAGGCTAGATCGCCTCTCCGTATGTCTACAGGATTATATGCAGCACCAGGAGAAGTAGTAACTATATCTCTAAATGAAACTTTAGTTAATCAAGGTATATGGATATTAATTGGTGCACATTCAGATAATTTATGGGGGAAAGATCAATTACATCGTTTTCCGAATATTGTAAGAAATTGGTATGTTGAAAATAGTACTATGGATGTTGGAAATGCATTTGGCGGAAATATCTATGTAAATATTGAAGCCGGATCAACTTTGGGAATTTTCGATGTTCTTATTTCCAACGCTGTTGAGTCTCCGAGCTATTTTCATGATTCAACTAATATTTCTGATTGGCTTCTAAATCAAAGAAACGCTCCTGCTCCATGGGCAGAAATAGGTAGCGAATTGTTTATCTTAACAGTCCCTAGTGATGAAGTAAGAAACCTAGAAAATCCTGACGAATTAATGGATTGGTGGGATCAAGCTTTGTCAATGGAACATTCACTTTACGGATTTACTCCATGGCCTCGTGTCGAAAGAGCAGTATTCGATGCTCAAATATCAGCAGGATGGATGCATTCTGGATATCCTTTCATGGCGCACGATTTGAGTGTTCCAGATGTTCTGGACTTAGAATATATGAGCGAAAACGGAGATTGGGGTATGTTCCATGAATTAGGACATAACCACCAATGGATGCCTTCTACTCTTCCTGGAAATACTGAAACCTCTTGTAATTTTGCAAGCGTATATTTGATGGAAGAGTTAGTCGGTACTTCTGGACACGGTGCTACAGATGCAGATCAACGTAGTCAACGTATGAGGAATTATTTTGATGACGGTTCTAATATTTCTAACTGGTCCGTATGGGTCGCCTTGGATACACATTTGATAATCAAAGAACAATGGGGCTGGAGCCCATTTACATCTGCTTTATCGGTTTATTATGACTTACCAGATTCTGAAGTTCCAGTTGGAGATACGGAGGAATTTAATTCATGGGTAATGCATTTATCCAACGCAACTGGCTATAATTTAGCACCTTATCACGATGCTTGGGGCTTTCCTCTTACGGGAAATACATTTAGTGCATTGGATTCACTACCAGTTTGGGTGGATGATCCATTGAGGGGAGAATATTTCGTTTATGAGTCAATACTTAGAAATCTAGGTACGAGCAATGTCACATCTAATTCAACACAGATTAACTGGGAGACATATGATAATGGGACTAATACAACATTAACGTTGTATTATGGAACTAGTGATGCCGGTACTCAATCATCTTCATGGTCAAATTCTATTGATATTGGTACGCCTTCTGTAGGCTATGAAAATCATCAATTATCTGATTTATCATGTTGCGATACTACTTATTATGCAAGAATAAAGGCGACAAATGATATTGGAAGTATTTGGTTTGGGCCAATTAACTGGAATACTGATAATTAATTTATATTTATTTCCTCAGTAAACTTTCAAAGGAAACGTTAGGAATATTTCTTTGATGCCAATTAGATATTGGTATCCATATGATAGTATGCCCTATGGTCAAAATAAATGATTCAAAAAAACCTAATCTAGGCCTATTTTCCATTATTATTGCAGCCAATCCAAGGATGGCAAAATGTACTACATATATTGTTAATGTTAGCTTTCCAGTGGACTCCAGGAATGCTAATTTTTCTTCATATCTGGATTTCCCTCCAGACATCTCTTCTCCCTCTAATATCTTCATTAACAAAATAACCATAGTGGATGAAACAACGATGAATAATGAGTTAGCAGGAAAAAAAGTCAATAAAGCATCACCAGAAGTCAGAGCCCAATTTTTATTATCCATTATTGATATAAAAATTGATATTATTGTGATTATTAATCCTGTGATAATCATATTATCTCTGACTCTAACTTTATCTTTAAAATCGTAAATAAGTGTTCCAAGAAATACATAACTTAACCAAGGAATGGCAGGATAGGTTCCATTCCATAGAAGTCTCTCTATCCATTCTAAATGGCCATTAGAGCCAACTCTTTGCCCCCAAGACCAATCTAAACCAGTATAGTCTCCAAGTAAAGTGGGCGATGCCATAAGTAGTAAGAATAAGGCCAATCTTATCCTTGTGTCCATTCTCACTAAAAGAGGAGTAATTAAAGTTGCAATCGCTAATAAGGTCAAAACACCCGGAGTTTGCCAATAAAATCTTCCTCCTCTTTCTATGTTTAATAATAAATTAATTATTATTTGACACAATGAGAGTACAAATACCCTTGTAAATATCCATCGAAACCATTTTTTTATTTCTTGATTAATAATTTTCGATTTTTCTATGCCACTTTTGTATATTCCCCATCCGGATATTGTGATGAACATAGGGGCGGCCATGCCTCCAAATGCCGCTGCAAAAAACGCTGCGGGATGCCCAACTGTAACTCCTTCAGGGGGTATAATGGCGGCAGTGTGAACTTCAACCATGCATAATACTGCGATAGCTTTCATCTGATCTACATGGCGCAGCCTATGTCTCACAGACATGTCAACATTCGCCGACTATTCAATATTATTCTTCTTTTCCGGAGACAGCAACATCTTCCATTTTCCTTAGATTATTAGCACCTACTGCTATTAATGCCAAGCCACCTACGTACATGGCAGCAGAAACATATGATACTACTCTAACTGGCTCTAACTCTGTATCTCCAGATCCTCCGAAATCCGTCCAGAAAAATGGACCCATATGGTCAAGAACTTTGCCCTTGAATACACGCGCATCATCATCTGAAATTTCACTAAAAGTATGTATCTCAAAAACCGACTTTGTTGTTTCTGCTCCAAAGTCAGGATTCAAACTACCTGGTCCTCTATAGTCAAAGTAGAATGTCGATATTCCTTTTCCATACATTGCGACATTCGTAACTGGTTCTACTTTAATGTCAACTTCTGAGCCGAAATATACTGGTAAAGCACCCGGTATTGCATCTACATAAGTCCCACTTCCAATTAACTTTCCTTGAATCTGATTTTCTGCAGGATCGAGAGAAATCTTATGTTCTATCATTGGTATTTCTTTGTAAGTGACCTCCTCGCCTACTACAGTTTCGGCCACAGAATATCCAGCAAGATTTACACTAAATGGATCATCAGCATCTGCTATTCCTCCGATTGTTCCTGCCCAAACAGTGTTCGAATTTCCAACATTATCAGTCAATAAACTAAGTGTTAATAATTCTTTGTGCGGAGCTCTCCATGGCAAGTGTTCTGTCATACCATAGACTTCATTGGCTTCACAAGGTACATCATAAGTAGCCACACCATCTGAGTCTAATTTGAAGTCACATAATCCATCTCCATCCGAGTTAATGTATCCTCTTTGTATCCCATGTTCCATATTGTCGGCATTATTCGACCCTGTTCCAGTACTCATCACATAGACAGTAAAATCTCCAGTACTGAATCCCTCAAACATTGGTTCGCAATTTGGATCGCTCCAATCTGTTTCCACTGAGTTCTGATCTGTGGGATTTGAACCACATTGCATCTCTAAGTAGTCTGGTAATCCATCTGAGTCTTGATCCATTGAACTCGATCCATAGTATGTAGCATTGGTTTCAAGTTTCACCCAACTTTCTTCTGGACTGTATAGTCCTTCAAGTACGCTATCGCTCCATCCATATAGCCAATTATTCATTGGTTGTGTTGTATATGCACTTGCTCCATATTGAAAACTTAAGAGAGCAGGAACTACTTGTGGGAACATAAAATCTGAAATCCAGCTCTTCAAAGCAGCCGCATCTCCTTCAGAAATGCCATACAATCCAGCAACATATGCATCTGTCCATTCAACTTGTCCGTATCCATTTGGGGCCGTTGGTAAACTGAGTCCACTCAATTCTCCATAGACAAATGCAGTAGAAAAAGATCCTGTTAGGCCATATTCACCATAAAGTATCTCACTAGCCTTTTCTGCCCCTATATCAACCAAACCCTCGTGTATTCCTCTATTGAGTCCAATAGATAGATATCCACCATTTATTGGCTCTTCTCCTCCGAATGAATGCTGCCACCAATCATCTGAATTCATAGTCTCTGATCCTCCTACTAGGATCATTTCAAAGGATTTACTACCTGATAGACCACTCCATTTTCCTGCATAATCAACCAAGCCCAATACTTGACTCAATCCCATTCCATATGACTCCATAGTACCATAGATGTCCGATTGTGCACCAAGTAAGAATAACGCCAAACCGTGCAAAGGAATGCCTCCAAAGTCTTCTTCAGCAATGAGTCCAGCCGCTAAGCCATTCTCATCTACACCAAATAATGTATAGTCTAAAACTGCTGGATCATTTGACGAGAAATCACAATTCTCACGAAGCACTCCATTTGCCGCACAAGATGTCATTAACCTTTCATTTAAATCACTAGCATTTCTCAAATCTTCGATGCCTCCTCCCATGCTAACAAATGTATTTCCTGCAAGTGAATAAACTGCCCAATCTATGTGAGTTCTTTCTGGTTCTGATACATCAGAATAACCATATAATGCTGACCTTATTGGTGTGGTTGTATCACTTGGTTGACCCATTCCAGATACAAGCATAGGTCCAATATCACAAGTAAGCGCTATACATGGATATTCGGTATCAAAATCTTCTTCTGTTGATGAAGGATCTACAGCCTCCTCCATAATCATCGTACTCATTGAGAAACTAGGCGTCTCAGTTCCTGGTGCATAAGCATCTCTCCATGCTTCAAACGCTTGAATTAATACATCTTCTGAGCCAACTTGACTTATTGAAGACGCAATCGCTTCTGATGCCCAAATACTAGGTGCTCTATTTACTAAATCATTTTTAATCATACTATTTCCAAATCCTGCTTTAGCAAAAATTTCCCCATATTCAATTCCTGTCCCTACTCCTGCAATTTTTTGTGTATCCCAAAGTATATTTATTTGTGAAATTTCAGTATTTCCATCCATTGAAGGATGCTCAACGCCATCTTCATCTGTCCAATTGCAAGTAGAGCACCAATCAAATACGTCATATTCTGAATATGTAATAGTACCATTTTCCTCATCAAAATCTATGATATTTCTCGTTGTAGTGACATTGTAGACAAATGGTCCCATCTTCTCTAGAATGGGCATGGTATCAGTACCATCTTCTAAACTTTCAAGGTTAGTTATACTATTAGCAAAGTATGTTCTTTCACTTGTAGAAACAAGCCAATCTGGATCTTCCCAGTCACTTAATTCATCTCTGTCATCTGCTAGTGTATCTTGTACTCCATCGGCAACGCCATCTGAAACTATCCCCGATACCACAGTTAAGTTTAACACAGGAAGTAATAATCCTATTACTACGCAACCAATCGCTATATTTTTTGCATTCAATGCTCCTTCTCTTTCACTCATACATGCACCTTCTATGTTACTTCGGGCATTACCATATGCATAAATATTGGTGTTGTTGATAACACCTGATGTAGCATTTGAAATCTTATTGAAAAAGATAAAGTTCATTGCTTTTGGTATTGGGCGAACACATAGGACCCGTAGCTCAGTTGGTTAGAGCGCTCGGCTCATAACCGAGTGGCCATCGGTTCAAATCCGGTCGGGTCCACCAAACATAATTATCAAATATTGTCTCTTTTTTGTGCATCTGATAAGAAGTATAAAATAAGATTTAGGAAAGCCAAAGGTCGATGAGTTCTTCATTTAGAACAGCCTTGATGTTAATTGGCGTATATTTCATTAGCACATGGACAGGCGTTGCTATGGTACAAGCACAGACCTCTCCTGAGATTTCTTTGGATTGTCAACAACCCAATGCTATTGATGTATTCCCCGGGGCAACAAGAACTAGTATCGTCTATTGCACTCTCTCTAATCCGACAGCATTTTCTGAAACTGTAAAATTAACTTACTCGGGAGGAGTTTTAGGAGTTGCAGGACCAGGTTCTAAATCTGTTTCAGGACAGGGTAGTGCGAGTTTTGAAGTTGCTCTCAGGGCCGAACTAAGAGCTCCAGAAGGTCAACAAGTTGTAACTATTGAAGCAGAGGTTATTACATGGGGCGGAGGTCCAGTTAGTGGAGTTTCAGAACCTGTAGAAAGTAAAGTTCTCGCTGTTTATAAACAATTTAGTAGACTTAGAGTAGGGGCTGATTTAGCATTCTTACAACTTAGGCCAAAGGTTGATTATATGCTTCAGTTTGATGTTTACAATGATGGTAATGCAAGAGATAAATTTAATGTTGAAGTATCAAATTTCGATGAATTAAATGATGCAGGTTTCCAATTAAGTATACCTTTATTGACTGATGAAATAGATTCATTAGCGCCTCCTACTAAATTTAGAGTTCAAATGAGGACTCCAAAAAATCAAGGATGGACTGATAAGTACTACAATTTACAATTTAAAGCGACATCAGATTTCTCGATAAGAACTGAAGGAATACCTAATTATCAGATTCAATCTATGACAATTTACATTAGAGGAATATATCTGCCTGGTTTTGAAATAGCTGGTACAATGATGATTACGGCATTGGCTGCAGTAGCATTAGCAGGGAGATCACATCGCAATGAAATTAGATACGCTAATGAAGAGGATAAAGAGATAGTTCCTTTTGATGCCCGGTTATTCTGAATTTATTATTAATTCAATATTTTATTGATGTTTTATGGCAACGGGTTGATAACCAGTCGTCAGTCTGAGGTAAAATGCGAGGCATATTAGATGAGTAACGGTGGACTTCTTCAAAAGGCATTGGAACAACAAGAATCACAGGAAAATTCAGATGGTGCTGATTTGTTAGACAAAATTGCCATGAGGGAAGGAATTCAAGGAGAAATACCAAGTGCGTCAGGCGAGCCAAATTCTATATCATTTATTCCTTCATCTCCAAAAGATATTGACTTGAAGAAAATCTTCTTAGCTCTTGGAATAGGAGGTTTATTGCCTACTGTTGTTATGATGTGGTTTGGAGTTTATTTAATACCAGACGCGATCCCTATAACAATAGTTACTCCATTGGTTACTTTGGCATCATTAGTTGGAGTGTGGATTTATCTCGGCATAGGTTTACCAGTACAACTTAAAATCGGTAAAATTGCTGGAAGAGGAGTTGCGGTTGTTCCAGCAATAATTGTTGCAATTTCTTACTTATCTATGTTATTAGTGCCTATTATGCTTGGATTTTTATTTGTTGGAGATATGTCCCTAGGAGAAGTTGAAATGAACGATGACGGCACTGAAATAGAGATAAAAATTCGACAAAATGGAGGGTCTTCTTCTGCTGTCGATGCTATTGTAGAGGTCGGTTCATGGACTCAAACAATGCCATTAAAAATTGATAAGAGTGATGGCCTAGGAGATTATGGAAAATTAAACATACAAATTTCTGATATCTATACTGGTAATTCTCTACCTGACACAGATTACTTACTTAGGATAACTGTAGATGGCAATACTATGTCAACCATATTGGATGGTAACCATTTGTCCAGGACAATTGATGATGTTCAATCATTAGCTACTGCTGTTTTAAGTGGTGATGATGATAATTGTGGCTCTACCAATGATTGTGTAATCGGCGTATCTCTTATTGCGTGGGCAGGATTGAATTCTAATAGCCGCCCCGGAAGTCTCCCATTGTCTGAATTCAATCTTTCAGCCACATTGTATTTTGAAAATGGAAATGTAGCAATAGATTATCCAGATGTTTACGTGAATAAAACAAGTGCCACATGGGATTCTAATTCTGGAGACTATGGATCAGGGCAATACGATATAGGTGATGTTGGTAGTGAATTACCTCTTGAAGGGTCTGTTGTTGATCCTGGGTTGGGAGAATTCAAGTATATTCCTAAAGATCAATGGGAAGAGTCCGAATATGGCTGTTATTATTTTGTAGTGGACGTAACTCAATCAGAACCATGGTCGGCAGGAAATCAAATAGTTTCTCACACTTCTCATTATATTTATGCAGAAGAAGTAGTTGAAGGAGATGGGCCAAATCAAGGTGGTGGCGGATCTCAAGAGACATGGACGGCTGCTGAAAGTTGCTAATCAATCCCATGTGGATAGGAATTTTTGCATCCTTTCAGTTTTTGGTTCATCAATAATTGATGAAGGACCTTCTTCAGCTATCTCTCCTTGATCCATATATATCACTCTATCAGCAACATCTCTAGCAAAGCCAATTTCATGAGTAACGATTACCATTGTCATTCCCTCATCCGCTAAAGACCGGATATTTTCTAGTACAGAGCCTATTAGTTCCGGGTCTAGTGCACTTGTTGGCTCATCGAAAAGAAGTATCTCGGGTTTCATAGCTAATGATCTAGCAATCGCTACTCTTTGTTTCTGGCCCCCTGATAGATTTCCGGGATAAGCATCCTTCCTGTCTAACATATCTACTCTTTCTAATACTTCTAATGCAATCGTCTCAGCTTCATCACTACTCATCCCTCTGACATGGATTAGTCCAAGAGTGACATTCTGCAATACTTTGAGGTGTGCAAATAATTCAAATGATTGGAATACCATCCCAATCCTTGATCTAATTTCATTAATGTCTGCTATAGGAGTATTTATTTTCTTACCCTTCAATAACACATCTCCTGAGGTCGGCTCTATTAATCTATTAATACACCTTAAAACAGTTGATTTACCACTACCCGAAGATCCTATTATTGCTACTGATTCCCCTTCATGAACTTTGAATGAAATTCCTTTAACAGCATGAACTCCTCCAGAATATATCTTTTGTAAATTGTTCACAGTTAATATTTCATCACTCATTTTAAACACCTCATAAAATTCCTAATCCTGGAATTCTTGTCTTTGCTTCTATTCTTCTAAGGATAAGTGCTAACGTCCAAGTTACAATGAAATAGGATATCATGACCATGCCCCATGTCCAAGTAATTTGGAAGGTAATGGCATTGATCAATTTCCCCTGTCTTGTTAGTTCAGTATATCCAATCACCATAGCAAGAGATGAATTTAGTACTAGGTTAACCATCTCATTACCAAGAGGTGGTATGCATATTCTAATTGCTTGTGGTATAATTATTAATCTCATAGTTTGTAGATATGTCAAACCAATACTTCTACCTGCTTCCATTTGGCCAGAAGGGATAGCAGCAATTGCTCCTCTCAGAGTTTCACATTGGTATGCTCCCGAATTGAATGCAAGAGCACAAATTGCACTCAAATATATCCTATCACTAAAAATATCAACTAAAAATGGTATGTTTACAAAAAATTCTGCGGCACTTTCTTCTATTCTTTTACCAATTTCAATACCAAAATGTAAAAATAGAAACTGAACAATGAGCGGGGTATTCCTGAAAATATCCGTATATATGGTTGCAACAGAATTTAGTGGTCTTATTTTCCATGGTTCAACTTTTATTTTATTTCCATTAGGATAAGGGATCTCAACTGCACCATAGCTACCAGTAAATGTAATTAGCATTAAACTAGGAATAGTAATCATTACTCCTAATAACAGATAAAAGAATGCCCCTGGGTCACCTATTGGCGCAAATATATTATCTATGCCATGTAAATTTAGTTCAGAAAGTAACATCATAGATTCTATTATTAGAAATAGTGACCCTCTAATATTGTATGCTCCAATGGGCTGGCCAATAAGAAGGGAAATTCCTAAAAAACGTATAAATAATATTCTATGTTTTTTAGGAACTATTAATCCTATGAATCCTTCTTTTTCTCCGGAATTATCCGATTTCCTATTTTTAGATAAATTTATAATTAACAAAATAAGAGATATAGAAAAAAATACTATTATCCCTGTTGATGAATTATTACTAATTTTTGAGGAGATTAATGATAAAGGTATTACTAGCCAAGTCAGTAGAAGCATTTTTTCAAGATTACTTTCAACCATATCCTTTAATGAAGTAGGTGCGGTTTTACACATGGCAAGGATAATGCCTATCAGAAATCCAATAATTATGCCAAATACAACAATTTTCATAGTTGCAATAAGTCCTTCCAACATCCATCCGGAGTATTTCTCAATAAATTCTCCAAATTTATTAAAATCCTCAATTTCAAATCCTATGGACTGATCTAAACCTTCTGAACAATATCCATTGTCATCTAATATTGTTTTCAATATTACTCCATCACTCCCTGAAGCAACCCCGCAAAAACCATCTATCATCACTAAATCATTTAGGATAAATTCTTGATCAAGAGGCAATAATGATAAATTGTGAAATTCAAATGTATTTCCTCCATCTTTACTGGTTGCAATAATATTATTCTGCCCAGAAATGATTATTTTTAGAGAATTAACAACTTCTACATTATTTATTAAACTATCACTATTGCCAGCAAAAGACTCATTATTGACTAAATCCCAATCAAATCCTATACTAGTATCTAAACCTCTTGAGACTATTATGTGGCCATTTTCAGTTGTTGCATAAGCTCTAGAATCACTTAATAGTTGCAAAGAAATTAAATTTTCATCCCTTACAGAAGGAAAATCTATTCTCTCCCAATTTATTCCTCCGTCCAATGTAGTTAGTATTATCCCATCTTCGCCAACTATTATCCCATTCAATCCATCTCCATCGATGAAAGAGATCGAATTATAATTTTGATTATCTGAAAAGCTAATATTATCCCACTCCAATCCATCATAATGCCATATTATGCCATTATGCCCTATTACGAAATATGAATCAGTAGAAGATAAAGCAACCCCTTTAATATCCACATTTTCATCTGGAATATTTATTATACTCCAGGCATTATCTTGAACCTTATGTAAAACTGTTCCATTAGTTCCAGAAACCAATATTGTACCATCCAAATAATCTGATGCTGTCAAATTATTTTCTGTTATTGATTCCTTTTTCTCCCAACTATTGCCTTTATCATTACTAGCAATCATTAGTCCTGATTCTCCGAATCCCCATATTTGTTCGTCTTCTGTTGAAATAATACTGAATATATCTTCATCAAAATCAGTATCTATTATTTCCCAACCACTTCTTAATCCAATTTGCCCATTAACTGTTGGTAAATTAATTATTAATAAAATTATTAAGAAAATCAGTATGTTCATTTTAGGAGATTTATTCTTAGCAACCTGACTTGTTCGAATTCCCCTAAACAAGATTCTCACTGTACCGGGATTAGTGCATAGAATATAGAGCCCTCGCTCACTCAAATCGGAAAATTATGAATATCTATGGGTAATGTTCATTTTGCTATTTCGCCTGAAGGCGGCATGGGCAAGTTACTGTACAAGGGAAAAGTGAAGGAAGTCTGGAGTACTGAGTCTCCTGATGTAATAGAATTTAGATATACAAATCAGATTAGTGTCTTTGATCAAATCATACCAAGCCTTATACCAAGTAAGGGAGAATCATTAAATCGTACTTCTGCACACTGGTTTAACCTAGTAGAAAAGGAAGGAATTTGTAAAACACATGTAATTGAAGTGAATGCACCCGATAGAATTTTGGCTCGTAAATTTGAAGTTATAAGAGAGCCAGGGGCTATCTCTAAGGATAAAGAAAATGTTTTCGTACCTTTGGAAGTCATTTGTCGCCATTATCTTGCAGGATCTGGTTGGAGAAGGTATGAGAGAGGAGATGCACCTGCAGAAGAATTTGGTTTTGAACCAGGGACTAAATTGTTTGAAGGAATAAAATTACCAAACCCATATCTTGAAGTCTCAACAAAATTCGAAAAATTTGATCGCCTTCTAGATAGAGAAGAAGCATTATCTATTTCTAATTTATCAGAGCATGAATTTGATACCATTCTTTCTATCGTTGTTAAGATTGATGAGATAATTAACAAGGAAGCATTATCCAGAGGGCTAATTCATGTAGATGGCAAGAAAGAATTCGCACTAGGAGAAGGTAGAGAACCAGTTCTGGTAGACTCATTTGGCACACTGGATGAAGATAGGTGGTGGGATCTTGAATCATATGAAAAAGGTGAAATTGTACAATTATCCAAGGAATTTGTTAGACAGCACTATCTAGATAGTGGCCATTATGACGAATTATACAAGGCTAGAAAAGAAGGCTCAATAGAACCTCCAATTCCCGAACTTCCTGAAAGTGTCATCAAGGAAACCACTGAACTATATGTAAATATGTTCGAACGTCTAACTGGTACCGAATTTTAATTCAGAAATGCTTCCTCATTAATATTCCACAAGATCTTCTTTCTGCTGCTGTTAAAATCATCATCAGGTGTCTTATTATCTCCTGTACTCCACCATCAAACGGCTCATCAGCAGATATAGACCATTCACTACTTTTTATCGTTTTTATAAGTTTAATTACTTCTTCAGGATTTAACCAACCCATTAATTCTAATCCTCCTATGCCCTTTTGGAAACCAGGATGACCTAAATTTTCTTCAGATAACCCATTCATCAATTTAAATAACATCTCATGTAATTTATTACTATCATCATCCAATGAAGTATATTGTAATAGGTATTTTATCGAATTACCATCATTTGTAGGAAATCTACCAATTTTTTCTCTGATATTGTTTTTACATAACTGTTCTGGAGTGCCTCCAGATTCTTTCCAATCTAGTGATGACACAAAAAGCATAGTTGCAGGATCAAATTTTGCTTTTTCTCCTTCAACTAGATTGGGCAAAGCATTACTCATTTTGATAACATTCAATAATTCTTCATGTTTTCCTTCAATACTTTTCAGAATCGGTTGTATTAATTTTTTGGCATCTACTTTCATTGGGTCGAATGTATAGAATGCACTAGTCGCCATAATCAATCAAGCCCAATACTTCTACCTAACTATTTCTTCGTATACGTCTTAGTCTACGTTCGAAATCATCCAATACTTCCTCTTCTACTTCATCATCTATTTTTAATTCTGTTTCTGGATTTTCTTCAATTCTAATATCTTCATCATTACGAATATTTTTACTATTGACTTCATTATCCTCTATAATTTCATTTTTATTAGTATTATCTTGTTTTTTCTCTGATTCTATTTTACTTTGTATCTTCTGTCTTGTCATTTCTTCAAATTCTTTCATTTCTCTGCGATTTTTACTTATCCATGCCAAAGAAGCTGAAATTAATATTACAACGACTGCTGCCATAATACTCTCAATTATATCTATTTCTTCTTCACCGACCTCTCCTCCTGTCAATACTTTCCTGATTTCGTTATCTCCGGGGTTTGAATCTATGTCCCAAGGGAACAGGCATCCGATTTCTATCACTATTTCTTCTCCATCAGCAATTTCCAAAGGCCTATCAAATTTAGGTTTGGGAGTTAAAATCGACCTTGTACTCATATCTATTTTTTGTGTCGATTCATAACCACTACTACTCAAAGTTATTTTACAATCTGCATCAATAAGTTGCCCATGACCAAATCTTTCTGCAGTTATCTCAATTATCTGATTTTCTCCTGTTCCAGATAAATCGACAGATGTTAGTCCAATATTCCAATTATTCTTTCTTATTTCAAAATATTTTTCGGCACTAGCTAATTCTTTGCCATAAGAATCAAATATTTTTATTGTCAATTTCCTCATTCCCGGAGATGGCTCCCATTCATCTGAACTGAGATTAATCACAACTTCCTCACTATTCATTCCTGAAATTCCATAATATGAGTCCAATGAATAACCTCTATCATCAATAAGTAATACTACATATTCAAAACTGAAATTCCCGTCTTCTATGGAACATGTCGACTGAATGTTAGAAAACTCTCCTGAAATTTGACATGATACGTTTTTTGATATAGGCTGAAATACTTCCATAAAATAAGTCAAACTACTATTTTGGTTAATCGTTAAATTTCCAAATCCATTTTTTAGAGCAGGAAAAAGCCACCCTTCTTCTGTCCAATCCAAAGAGTTCCCATTTTCATCTACTATTACAGAATCGACTGTTGTGCCATGAATATTCAATATTGCATTATCACCAATTAATGATGTAATCATTGGAGAACTGGACCAGGAGTTTTCTTCGTATTTAGTTTCAATCAATATTTCCTTTTGGTTACTTTGCGGATCTTGAGCAAGTATCCTTATCGTTTTTACTTCTCCTGTCCAGTTTTCAGAAGGAATTATTTCTAGTGGCATTCCTATCTTTTGACCCGGTGAAATTACGATAATATTATTCCCGCTTGTCATCCATCCTTCAGGGACACTTAATATTTCTAAGTTAATTGTGGTAGGACTATTTCCAGTATTTTCTAATATAACTAAAGATTTTCCGCCATCCTTTGATATTTGCCAAGGGCCATGACTAGTCATTTTGAAATCGTTTATTTCCGCAACTCTTAGCGGTAATGTTACTTCAGAAACAGCACTTGCATCTCCTTCTCTAACTTTTACATACAGTTCGACAGGATTTCCATACTGGGAATTATTTGATGGCGTAATATTTAGAATCAAGGGCGCACTTCCGCCGGGAGATATCATTGGCATTTCATTTGGCGTTTCGATATTCCAACCACTTTCACCAACAACCCAAACTGAAATATAAGGCCTAGTTTCCTTATTACCCATTTGTAATATAGTTAATTCAATTTCTGAACCATTATTTTCTATTTCTAAATTTGTCCCTCCTGCTAGGACTTTCCAACCCGGTTCATGATTAACTCCTACTTCATATGTGAATGTCTTAATTTCTTCATCCATAGACATAGCTATGAGTGTAACAACCATTTTTGATCCTACTAATGCTCCCAATGGTACTGTGGAATTGACCTTTATTGATACAGTTTCGTTAATCTGAACATCATTTTTGGAACCCCCAATTGTGGACCATCCTGAAGAATTATCTCCTTCTTCTAGAAACATTTCTACATAAGTTTCCAAAACTAAATCATCAATCATATTGCCCACATTTTTAGCCAATATCTCCACTTCAAATATCTCATTGGTCGGAATTGTGTAAACTCCTTGTCCAAGATCGAGTCCATTTACGTAAGCATTAATTTCCCATTTATGATCCTGCTTTGCTTGAAGAACAATATTTTTGAAATCTTCAACATGGGAATCGCCCAAAGAAGACATCATTATTTTTATTTCTACATCTACTCTAGCAGGTGTCGATTCAGGAATTGTAATCGTAATTGGTATAGTTCTAAGGCTCCCAGCTCCTAATGTTATTGGATTATTGGAGAAGGTAACTAATATTCCCGGATCTGAAGTTATATTATCATTCAAAATTAATTGATGTGATAGATGATATGAATCTTCTCCATTACCTAAATTCTCAAGTCTTAATATTACTACTGATTCTTCATCAATTTCTGCAGAGATTGGCATCTCAGATGGAGATATGATAGCCAAATTTGCTCTGTATATTTGTAAAACTTCGAGTGAGAATTTAAGAATAAAATTAGAAGAATCTTCTGAATCTTGGAATTGATGGAATTTAGGAGGTGCATTATCAGGAAGCTCCAAATAAATAGATCCGGAAACTCTAGAGCCCGGACTTCCAGTAATACTAATTGTATTGGCAATTATTGAAATTTGTCCAGAGGTAGTCCAATTCCATTCTTGCTTTTGCATCCCTGAATCAACTAGCGACCAATTTAGAAATTCTTTATCATCTGGTAAATCGGCTGTTATCGACCATTCTAAACCGTTAGAGGGAACTGATCTTTGATGATTTATTTCCACTATTACTCCAGAAGCAACAAAAGTTAACGATATTGTTTGACATATCTCCTCATCTCCGCTTCCAACACACATTGTTAGTGGAGTGCTGACGGAATCTCCATAATTTGCATTATTCGGGACTAATAGTCTAGCAGTCATTTCTTTTGATTCTCCAGGATCTAGAACTATTGCATTCTCTTTCACTCCCTCCGAATTAAATAACTCCAAATTAGATCCCCAATCGGTACTATCCCATGAAATTGCTATTTGATTCTCCTGGGCATTGCCTACATTTTCTATAATCAACCATGCAGATGCCTTTTCTCCAATCAATCCATACCCTTCACTAAAACTAGTTCCATCTGGTCCTCTGAGAGATAACCCTCTTGTTCTATTTGCTTCCACAGGAAGAGTCGACGAAACACTAATATTACTGTCACTATCAAGTATCAATTCTAAAGTCAAAAATCCTGAATCAGAACCCAAAGCATCACTCGGTGCATTAATAGTTATTTCAGGATTCCATATTTCTCCTACTCCGATTTCAACTCCAGTTATTTGACTATAATCTGCACCCCAACTCCAACCTTCTGGTAAGTTGCTGGAATCTACAGTTAGACTCCAAGAACCTGCTAATCTGCCAGTAGATCTTATTGTTGGTTTTGTAATGATGCTTTCTCCAGGAGTTACTCTAACCGGTTCTGTTGGTATTTCGAAAGATGCATTGTAGGACGGGACAATCATCAAACTTTTCTTTTGTATGTCATTATCATATCTTGTTTGAGAAATATTTTGATATGGATCTAGCCTTAATTCAAACACATGTTCTCCTAGTCCTCCAACCCATTCCACATCAAAACTATCAAAAGAACCTGAATCTGTAGGATTAACAGGCCTCAAGTTTTCTGACCTATATCTGCCAATTTCAATACCATTGGCTAATAATATAGCATCTACTCCTTCTTCAGTCTCAGATGTACCAGCATTCTCAAAAAAGGCTGTAACCGTGACAATTTCTCCTGGTTCCGGTGCATTTGGATTAAACTCTATACTTCTGCCATCAACTAATGGCCTCACGTCTGGTTTACTAGTAGAAATAACCATATTGCCTATTATTATGTCTAATGTTGCATCGCCATCAATATCTGCTAAAGAGGGAGATGACCAAGTCCTGTAATTCAGATCAATTTCATTTGTCCATTCTGTATTTATAGCTGAACCTGTACCATCTTCTCCATCGAATGCCCATAGTGATCTTCCATATGCTACCAAAATATCTTGTTCATCCTCTCCATCTATGTCCATCCAAGTAACTGAACTAACTGCTATTTCATCATTAGGCGTTCCACTACTTTGCTCTAAGTCGCGATTCCATATTTGATTTGGGATAGATCCACTAACATCATGACATCCTACTTCTCCATGTCTTGCAGTAGTGGTTTGCCACCATGTTACCCAACATACTCTATCATAGACGCCATCTCCATCTGTATCTAAGGGCGTTGGTGGTGCATCGGCATATCCATTTTCAGCATTAAAAATCCATAGTTCATCTCCATCGCTGATTTCTAGGCCTCTATATTCAGCACCATCTGCTCCTGCAGAACCATCTGCATCGGTAGGTATGGTGATTATCATTTCAGGCACATCATCTGAGTCTAGATTAGTAATTATTGGCCCAGGAAGTCTAATATGTGGCACATCATTATCCCCATCGAGATTATTCAGACTCAAACCTCCATCCCAACTAGAATCGCCAGTGTCAGATTCTATCTTCCAAACCCACATTCCTCCACTATTTGCTTCAATTGTGGTAAGCAATACATATCCAGTTGAGTCATCTGTTTGGGCAAACGCAGGATCAGATGGATGACTACCTTTATCTAAATTAACTTGCCATAAAGGATTTGGAGAATTAGTTACTGGTAGAGGTAGTGCTAAAACTACTGGTTCGTCACTGATTTTATCAATTAAAGAAAGAACCAATTCTGCATTTCCATCCAAATCTAAATCAGCAAGCAATAATTGAGTAGTAGGATTATGTCCTCCAAATAAATTACTTGTATATGGTCCCTCATTACTTGTTATTCTCAAATCTTCATCACTCCATGTCCATAATAATTCTGATGAGTGGCCATTTACTGACCATCCAGTTACGGAGCAAGTTAGTCTAGGAGACCAAACCTCAACAAAAACACTCCCTCCAGCATCATAGGCTACAATAATTTCTTGTTTCCCATCTTCATCAATATCAACTATTGCAGGCGATGTTTTCATTTTTTCTGTCGGACCTAAATCCACTTGCCAAGCAACATCTGCATCTTCTCCTTCGATAATTTTTAGAATACTGTGATCCGTTCCTCCGACATCTTCAGTTTGTATTATGATAATAAATAAAGAAGAATTGCCACATCTTTCTTCTGCTTCCAAACTTTTAGTAATTGAATTTTTGAAATCTCCTATGGGAGTTGCTAATGAATCAGTACCAATGTCGTAACCTTCGAATTGCCAGTTTATTTCAGGATCTACAATTGATAACAATTCAGTGGCATTAATTGGTACACCAAAACCTGCTCCTCCTAATGGGCTATGAGCGGGAACATCACTAATTCTGTTACTAGTTCTCCCAAATTGTGGCCATGGTTGATCTCCATCTATCCATATTTCAGAATCGGCATCTGAAGTATTAGACATTATTTCTAAACTCTCAATCGCATCAATATTTTTTTCGAAATAAAGTAATGGAGAAAGGACAAGCATTAGGACAATAGACACAGCAATAGACATTTTCCGAATATCGCCGGATTGTCTTCTCAAAGGGCCCACTACCATCAGAGAATAACATGGGCTTGGAAATCTTCTTGAACATTCGCACTAAACGTACACTTAGGCCTAGGTATGTGTACATTATTCAAAATGCCAACATGCCTACTTTCCGTTGTGCTTATACGAGATGTGCCGGTCGCGAAGTCCAACTGACCTCTCCTCTAGAGGCATAGCCGATGAGGGACGAGAGGATTTTCCTCTGTCTCTATCGTTATAAATCAGAGGATTGGCCTAAGTTGGAGGTTTAGAAAATGTATAGGATTGTGACAAGAGAGGATACTATACGTATACCGGCAGAATATATCCGCCGTGGTCGTAAATTAGAAGAACACATTGATGAACTAGCTCATGAAGCATTTGAAGGAAGGTTTGATGAAAATGAACATTATACATTAGTAACATTCAATCATGAAGCAGTAGGTAGGGGTAAGATAATACACGGCGATGGAGCGATTTATCAGAGTGTTAAATTTACTGCATTAGTTTTTACTATGGAAAATAATGAAGTTGTAGACGGTGCTGTTTCTGAAGTTTCTGAATATGGTGCATTCGTAAGAATTGGGCCAATAGAAGCGTTATTGCACAAATCTCAAATTCTTGATGAACCTATCCAAGTAAATCTTGGAATACGTAGAATAGAAGGCTCTCAAACTGGTAAATCTTTAACTGAAGGTTCTTTTGTAAGATCTAGAATAGTTTCCAAGGCAATAAATCAAAATGATCCCCGTTCAAGTAAAATCGGCCTTAACTGTAAAATGGACGGACTAGGTTGTTTCGATTGGCTATCAGAGAGTGATTAAGATGGTAAAAGTCCCTTTTGCATGCGGAGAATGCAATAGAATTCTAGATGATGGCATTACACAATGTAATCATTGCCCAAACGCTCCAGTTACTACAGACTGGCAAGGATTTGTTGTTATACTCCATCCTTCAAGATCTGAAATAGCAAAAAGACTTAATGTTTCAGCACCAGGTAACTATGCATTAAAAGTTAACATTCGTTAGGAGATGAAAATTTGGAAATAATAGAGAGAAAAGAAAATACTTTACTTGGCAGGGTAGAAATATTCTTTGCCTTAAATCACGCTAATGCGCCTACTCCTTCTTTGTCCAAAATGATTGAAATGGTAATGAAACTAGAACCTGGTTCAAAAAAGGATTTGATTTATATTAAAAATGTTAATACTAGATTTGGAATGGCTAGGACAAATGGTTTAGCATTAATCTATGGATCAGAAGAAGATGCTAATTTAGAGCCAGAATATATCAAATCAAGGCATGAGATTCCAGAAGAGTCTAGTGCAGAAGTATCGGAAGGAGGGGATGAATAATGCCTGATGGAACTCCTAATCCACAAGCTAAACATACTAAATATGCAATTGAAGGAGACTCATTAGTTAGAAAAAGCGAGTTTTGCCCTATATGCGGCCCAGGTGTTTTCTTAGGAATCCACAAAGACAGAAAAGTTTGTGGTAAATGCGGCTATTCTGATCCTCCAAAAACCTACAGAGGAATATATCAGGAAGAAGAATAATCTTCCCAAAATCCATCATTGGTTAATATCTTAGAATTTGATATATGAATTCCAATATTTTCTCTCTTCTTGAATGAGAAATAATTATCTCTTATCCTCATTTCTCCATCATGCCTCCATCCCGTCCATCTCCATACTCCCTTTTCGGATTCAAAACAAGCATCCAATACAGGGCCGGGTGTTTCAATGATGAAAGGCTCATCCTCAATATCGTTGAGTATTGCTATTGACTTACCATGCATCATGACAAACCACCTTCCTTCTTTGGAAAATTTGACGTTAGATATCTTGTCTTTTAGTCTGAAAATCTTACTTACTTTAATTACTCTTTCTTGATCTAACTTCATGACACCTCCAGCAGCAGACCAAATAACTATATTAGAAGCATCCTCAATTATCGAAACTATTGGATTCATTTCAGCAGATATCTCCATATCTCGCCATATCGGATAATGGTCTCTCCATATTTCTTCTCCCTCTTGATTAATCATGTAAATTCCTTTATTTTTTGTTGCAAATACAATATTTTCACCTACTTTACTTAGTCCCATTGGTTCCGCATTCAGTATTTTTTGCCATGTAGAATTTTTAGGCTTTATATCTAAATCTCCAATGGAAGAAGAAGTTCTCAAAATGTCTCTACCTATTCCATTTTCCCAATTTATTCCTAGAGGTATGCCAGCCATTCTAGCATCTTGTAATTCTCTATCTATCCAAATTCCTATCCAAATATTTTCAAATAAAACTCCCGACATTATTGTTGTAGGAAATGGTTTTGAATAGGGGGAAATATATTCATAATTAAAATCCAACTTTGCTAATTCTCCTGAAGTGCCAATGACGATTATTTTATTGTCATCCCTATTGACCATCTGAGGAGTGAAGTCTAATGACATAATATTACTCTGATTAAGACTCGGCCTTTGAATGTGTGTCCGTCAAGTTTGAATCAAGTACTTCTTTCGCGTAACATGGTCACGTTATTGCTGGCATCTTCTAAAGATTTAGCATCTATGAATCTTTATAATGCTATGTTAAATAATACAATTTGGAAAAAGGGCGTTAAAATGCCTCATGGGGTTGTCCATGAGCACAATTTAGGAAAAACTCATCTTTTACTGATAAGTGATAAACACCATATATTTGCAGATAATATTGATATCGTCCATGAAAAACACAAAAATATTCAGGTTGATGAGGTTTTAGTGCTTTCAAAGCACGCTTCAAAATCAAAAATACCGGCATTAACTATCCATGTCATTGGGCTACCCGGTCAAGAACCAAATGGAGAAATAGGACAATCTGGAGGATATAAAGGCCAATTAGTGCCCCCTTCGCCACGTTTTGGTTCACTTTTCAGATGTCTATGTGAAATATCTGAAGATAAGGGAATAGATTCAGAGTTTGATATAACTATTGAAACAACTCATCATGGCCCATTCTTAACTAAACCAACCGCATACTTGGAAATTGGTTCCACTGAGTCCCAATGGACAAGGCAAGATGCTGCTGAAATTTGGGCTCTTACAATTGTTCAGTGCCTTGGCCTTAATGGCAACAAACCTTTGGGAGAGTGGAAAGGTAAAGGTAATGTTATGTTAGGATTAGGAGGGGGGCACTATGCACCTAGGCATAAATCAATTATTTCCAAGACTGATGTATGGGTTGGACATATTTTAGCTAACTATTCACTAATTTTTGATGATTTTATCGAAGGAGAAGAAATTTCTGGATCTTGGCGAGATTCTATACAAAAGTCTTTAGAAGCCACACAAACATCTTTTCCAGGAGGTGATATTTTCGTCCATCTTGATAGGAAATCATTCAAAGGGTGGCAAAGGAATAGTATAATTTCTTTTTTGAATAAAAAAAATATTCCAGTATACAGGCTCAAAGACATAATATCTCTCCACAAGCATAAAAGTTCTAATGACCCTCCCTCCAATTAATGAGGTTTATCGGGCGCATTATTGTATTCTTCTTACCTTTAATGCCACGTTTTTTTGTTAGATGGATCTCTAAGCGTTATGTAGCGGGAGAAAAACTTGCGGATGCACTTAGGGTAATGGAATCTTTAAGTTCTGAAAATACTTGTTTTACAGTTGATGTTTTAGGAGAGGAAATAAATAATATCTCAGAAGCATCATATTTCATCAATGAATATAATAATCTTTTAGAAGCCATAGTTGAGAAAAATATAGATGCAAATATTTCAGTTAAACCAACAGCTTTAGGGCTATTATTGGATAAAAATAAAGCACAAGATAATCTTGAAAATCTACTCAATAAAGCAGCTTTGAATGATATTTTTGTTCGATTAGATATGGAAGATTCTCGCGTCACTCAGCCTACTATAGATTTGGTCTATGAGATGCATAATAAAGGACACAAAAATGTTGGCACAGTCCTTCAAGCAAGATTGTTTAGAACGCCCGAAGATGTAGTAAAGATATGTTCCAAATTAGGCCATAATGCAGACTTTAGAATTTGTAAAGGAATTTATTTAGAGCCCAATGATATAGCATTTACTACTTATCAAGATATTGTGGGGGCTACAAATGTTGCAATCGATTCTATGTTACAAAAGGGCGCTTACGTCGCAATTGCTTCTCATGATGATCCTGTAATAAATCATGCATTAAATTCATTAATAAAATATGATATGGGCCCAAGAAAATCTGATCCAAGAGATAACTCTGGGCCCAAATTAAATGGTAAAGGAAACGGGTACGAATTTCAATTTTTACTTGGAGTTAGAGGAGACAAGAGGCGTAAATTAGCAGAAGAAGGCCATCTGACCCGTATTTATCTGCCATATGGCTCACGTTGGTATGAATACAGCATGAGAAGACTGCGAGAAAATCCAGAAATTGCAACACATGTTACAAAAGCGTTTTTCTTACCATGGACTAATAGAAGATAATTAGTAAGGAGGATGCAGATAGATTCTCTTTATTTCGGATGCTTCTCTTTTACCCCTTAAAGTACGACCTTTTCCAGTATGTATAGCCCTAATTCTCCATTTATGGCCTTCAATTTCTATTATTGTCCCACACGAAAATATCTTATCAGGAGAACACTCAAGACTGTAAGGAGTACTATTTTCTCCATCTGTCATTGTAATTTTTATTATTTTTTTATCTACACGAATAGCCCACATTGCATATATTTTTGAAGCAATTAGTTTCTCAAATGGCTTTGATATTTCATTATCTATTCTAGTTACTACCCAATCTATTCCTTCGTATTGAAATACGTCTCCTATTGATATAATCTCATCATTATCGACTTCAACCGATCCTGAATGACTCTTTTTACCTTCAGAAAATGTAGTATTGACGGATATTGCCTTAGGAGGCCTTAACTCAATCAAATGTACAATTCCACATTCTAAACATTTAGCTAATATATCTTCGCCCTTGCCTTTCTTTGTTCTTTTCAAAATATCATGCTCTGTAATACTTGGGCATTGTGGGCATTTTGCAACATCAAATATTTCACTGTCGCCATCATCTTCATTTTCAGACGCCATATTGCTATCGCAAGACTTACTTCTATTCAAACCATCCAGTGAGTTATTTGAATAGTTAGATTACTAGCGGGCATCATGCGTAAGTCAGGCGAAGGTTTGGGGCTCCCTCAAATGTCAGAACGTGAAATGTTCGAAATGTTACTTTCAGAAGATGATTCTAGGACTTCTGATGAGCCAGAAATAGCTGCGAACATAGGTGAACAGATGCTCCATATGGGACTCAGTCCTTTGTCAAGATCTATACGCACCAGAATTAGAGACATATGTTCTAGAATACCGGCAAAAAATGTTATATTAGTAGGAGGAGGAATCGGCCATCTTTCAGCATGGCTTTTTGATATGTGGTGTTCCGAGGATAATCGCAATATATCTCATCCTAATTCTTTTACAATAGTTGAAGAAGGAGGAAAATTTGGTATTATATTAAATCGCCTAATATCGCGATATGATGCAGATTCATGGTCTAAAGTAATAGTTAAACCTTGGAACGAAATTACTGCTGAAAGTACTTCATGGTCCGCTTCCAATGCAGCTTCTAATGATATCACGCCCTTTTCTCTAATACCATTGCCTGTTGATTTGATTGTAATTGATTTACCAGAGAATGATCGTGTTGACGCTTTAATAAATTCTCTTGACTTACTATCTCCTGGTGGGATAATTATCGTTAAAGAACCTGAAGTTCCTACTGGTGATGTCGGGGAAATAAAAGATGACTCAGAAACCACTCAAGCTCAGGAAAAAGTACTATATTTCAATAAATGGATTAAATCAATTAGAGATTTCAGTGCAAATAATTCTTTGAGTTTTGTGGAATTAACTGGTGGTTCATTGGTAATCTTACGCAAATCGGAATAATTCACATAATATTATCATAATGCAAGACCGATATCAAGAATTTTTCCTAAATATTTTTTGCTTCAATCAACATATCTACTCTAAATATCCCATATCCATAATGATCGTCATGTTCATCCTGTCCTTCTTTCATATTTGAGTTATCCATTATCAGTTCTTTAACTTCAATTATACTGTCTCTTTCTTGTGAATTCTCACGCTGTAGTTCCGGATTATTTTCTAATAATAATGCTAAAGATCCAGAAACCCAAGCCGTTGCTGCAGAAGTTCCACTAGACCAACCCCACCAATTCTCGTTACTAACTCCTCCAGCCATAAGTATGGGAACTTCTTGTCCTGGGCCAACAACCTCTGGTTTCATATCAGGATTATTTCTAGGTAATATTGGATTAGGCCAAAATCTGCCATCGTTATCTCCTGCAGAACTACCTTTCCAAATCTGTCCACTCCTAGTAATTCCACCGACACAGATCACATCTTCAACAGATCCAGGAGATTCTACATCTCCATCATCATTTTCTCCATCATTTCCTGCTGCTGCAACAATATAGACACCTTGGTCTAAGGCTTGCTCAACTGATTGCTCCAGTGCATCAGTAGTGAATATCCCTGAACCAAATCCTTGTGCCCCCCCTAAACTCAAAGAAATGATATCCGCACTATTTTCCACACACCAGTCGACAGATTCTGATATCATTTGATCAGTACCTGTGCCCTCGTTACTAATTGCTTTGGCGACCAATAATGAAACTCCTCTAGCATTGCCCATTAATCCATTATTTGATATTATAATGCCGGCCATTGCTGTGCCATGCCCTTCATCATCATATGGTTCCGAATATTCATTGACAAAATCTTTCCAACCGGCTATTTCAATCCCTTCAAATCCTGGGTGATCAATATCGATACCCGAATCGACAATACACAAAATAACTCCTGTGCCGTCAAGATTATGTATTTCATTTAAACCTGTTATTTCTCTATATTCGCTCTCCCAAGTTATTAATGCACCTGATGGGCCAGATGCACTAATATTTCCAATTCCTGGCCATAAATAAATCATTGAAACAGATAATAGTAACAGTGCAATTAGAATTGTTACTATTGCTGAAACCATCAATAAAGAGTCATCATTTTTAGTTAATTCATTTGATTGAACAAATTCATCATCTATTTTCTCTTCCATATTAATCCACTAATTTACCAGGTTTCTTCGTCACTAAAATGACTTTCTACAGGAGTATTAGAGTTACAACTTCTGCATTCTATTCTCGTTGGCATAATTTTTCCACATTTTCCACATTTTTCACCAATATTGCCCTTTCCTCGACAATTGTTTTCTGTACATTTTATTTCTATTTTGCCTGACGAATATTTCTTCGCACTTGTTTCAATATTACAAATTGGACATCTTCCTTGCTGTACCGTTGTTTTCTTTTTCACAGTTTCTCCCGCAACTTCTCTAGCTCTTACTGATTGAATTCTATCTTCAGCACTTCCTAGCATAAAATGAGGAAACCAAATAATTACCAATAGTAAGAGTATAGATAATATGCCTGATATGATGTATAGTAATATTAGTAGATAATTAAGTTCTTCAGACTCAATATTCATCCTACTCGCCACAGCATGTGTTCCAGACCATGACATAATATTAAGCATCAAAATCAAAACTCCCATTTCTACATCCCATGCTCGAAGACTATGATCTTCCCATGCTTCTTCTACAACCCTGGGGTCTGGGTGTGCATGCCTTTCCTGTACATGGATATCTCTAGTTTCCCTTACAGCTCTATGAACAACTATTATCGAAAGGAAAAATAGTACTAAATTTCCTAAAATTATTGCTCCAAAATCAGTTATTTGAGAATTGTACGGGAAGGAAGGATTTCCTGCATGACTCGACATATATCCATATTGAACAGCAAAAGAACCAATTAATAAATATGCTAAATTTTCTCTCATTATAGGATATTCTGACCAAAGAGAGAATACGATTCCTAGCCAACAAATTAAAGATAAGAGAGATAACATCAAAGTCCAGTCAGAAACCTGTAAAAAACCACTATTATCTCCAAAAATCCCGTATCTATTATAGTCTCCTCCTCCAGATAATTCTCCAATTCCAATATCCCATGTCCCAAGTATAAATGATATAATCGCCAGTAAAATTATTATTATTTCTTTGACTCCCCATTTATTGACAATTAAAGTTTTTTGAAAGTAAAATTCTCTTAGAATATTATCAAAATAACCTAATTTAGTATTAATTTTTGATAACTTGAATTCTAGTTGTATCTGGCTAAGTCTTATTCCTCCATCGTCAACGGAGTTAGTGGATTTTTCCAAAATCTCTTCCTCCATGCTCATGGGAGGCGGCATTAACGCATAAAATCCGCGTACTAATGATTGTAATACAATCGTTATTTGGCATATAATTATGGCGCCGAGAGAGAGATTTGAACTCCCGAGGGAAGATCCCACATGATTTCCAGTCATGCGCAATACCAGGCTATGCGATCTCGGCAGGCAGTTCTCTCCAATCAAGCATTAGTTTTGAGTTTGTTGTATTAAAAATATCTATATCCGTAGTGATTAAATTGTAAATTGCTTTCGAGGAAACAGCGCCACTGTGGCTTAGGGGTATAGCATCCCATTGGTAATGGGAAGGTCGGGAGTTCAATTC
>Ga0315330_10000132_pt1 | contig 38387 bp, 32 predicted proteins | sample M140m34915metaG_FD_203453 | JGI IMG/M metagenome (GOLD analysis project Ga0315330, IMG submission 203453) | Ammonia-oxidizing marine archaeal communities from Monterey Bay, California, United States - M1 40m 34915 | ecosystem: Environmental > Aquatic > Marine > Intertidal zone | place: USA...
CTCAGAAGGTGCCCGAGAGGATGGGTCTAGATATGGTCCCGAGCAGTTCTTTGGTCCCGGATTGGCAGTTCTTCTAGGGATAGCCTTCCTGCTTCCCGATCCAAGAGCCGCTCCAATACTAATCGTAGCATCCCTCACATACGCGGCATGGAAGTACGGAGTTGTGCCTTGGTTCTGGCTATCCCCTCTGGCATGGTTCTGGGCATCATCAGAGCTTTTCGACTACATGGGCGACGGTTCTTTTGGAATCGACAGGGATTTCGCAAGGGTTGTCGGCGGCCTTGTCGGAATGGCCCAGTACGCCCTAGTAAGGAACGGTTTCCTCCTGGATAATGCCGTCCGAGATGCCCACATACAAGATACCAATTTCTATGACTACGTCGGAAACGCGTCCCGCTTGCAAGGATATGCGCTCCTACTTCTCTCAGGCGGGTTTTCTGGCGCCATTCCTTTCATATCAGCACTCGTCGCTGCCGGGGACGGTCTCAAGAATGGGGTGCCGATCATACTCCACGGCTCTGTCTTCGTTCAAACTCTGACGCTTTGGCAGTGGATCGATGATGACTTCTCAATTGACCCTGAGAACTCCCTACTTTGGCCAATTGCTATTGGTCTGGCTATGTTGTACATCTCTTGGTCAAGGAAGGACCCGTATGGCGATAATGTTAGGGAAATGATTACCCTAATACCCGAGAAATCCGTCAATGAGAAATTCGATAATGAGAAGGACTTCGGCTTGTTTGGGTCTGCATTCTTCCTCTTCGCTGTGCTTCCCTACTCCAATTACATCGATTTCGAACTTGCCTTCGGGATCTCGATAGTGATTCTCTCCCTTCACCATGTTATCGTAGGCTTCAGCCGCGACCATGGCTGGAGGAGGATGATTAGTCTCGTTGGAATGCCATCGGGACTGATATACACTGGATTTGACCAAGGCGAGCTCATCATGGTGGTAATGCTATTCTTAGCTGCGCTCACCCTCATTGGCCAGGCAGTACTCTATGCTTCACGAGGGGGTCTGGAGATTGGCAGCACTATCGAGGGAGCAACCCCATTCGTCTCCGATGTCGGTGTTTCCAATTTCCAGCCAGAAGTTCCTCCAACGGAAAAAGAGGAGAAAAGCGAATCGGCGGATTCGAAATCATCCAATACGTCGGATGTCATCGAGCCCGCTCCTAAGCGCCATGATCCAGAGCCAGTCCTGGCACGACAACCATCTCCACTATTCGCATCCGACACGGCTTCATTCGGAATCAGACTAGATCCCCCTCTTGTCTCAAACCTAAGCGCGATGATCGCAGCAAAAGATAACGTTGACTTCAACAAGTGGTCACCAGTACTCGGAATCAGTAGCAATGGAGCTATAGTTCTGAATTGGGAGAAAACCGGTAACGAGGAAGAGTGACAGATAAATCCGCGGCCACTATGCCGGGAGTCGATCACTCTTCTTCTGCGTCGCCGATCTTTCTCACGTTGACCGCATTTGGTCCCTTGGGGCTGTCCCCAACTTCAAACTCGACTAGGTCTCCCTCGCCGATCCTTCCTTCTACTTCGGTAGTATGGACGAAGAGGTCATCACCATCTTCCCGTCCAATGAAACCAAATCCTTTCACATAGTTGAACCACTTCACAGTTCCTGTCGCCATGAACCCACGCTCCCAAAACAGGTTATTGAACTAGACTGCTGATTGGGGTCAATGAAACTAGAACACGTCGTCTTCATCCGAAGACTCGTCGAATGAAATCATCCCCGTGGTTTTGCTCCCCTTTCCCTTGCTGACAGCCTTCTTTGCAGGAACCTTCTTCGCAGGAGTCTCGGAATCCTCCATCAATTGCCCTTTCCTAGCGGCAGCAGCCTCCTCCTCTCTCTTCTTCAACTCCTCTGGATCGATTCCCTGCTGGGCAGCAAGCTTTGCTCTGCGCTCATCTCTGGCTCTTATTTCCAGAAGCCTCTGCCTTGCCTTGTCATAGTGCTGTAGCATGTACATCGCATCGTGCTCGAGTAGAGGTGAATCCGAGATTATCGTGATGTCCATCCAGTCTCCTTCTTCTGCTAGGTATTCTGCGAAGGGCTCGAATTTCAAGTCTGACTTCTTTATCTGGGTATAGTGGAGTGCGTTCCCCATCCTGTGCTCAACACCGGCAAAGTGGCAATAGAAAGTGGACCCGCCGTAGGTTTCCCTTGCTTGGTCGAATAGCTCTGCATAGTCCTCACTGGTCCTCAGTCTCCCATGGCCCCGAGCATGAATGTGGCCCATATTCAAAACGGGCACGGTCCCTTCTACGTGATTGCAGACTTCCAGGACCTCCTCTACTGTGCCCCAAAGCTCCTGCCTTCCCGAGGTCTCAATTCCAACCAGAGATGGCTCCGACTCATGGACCCATGGGAAAGCGGCGTAATCCTCTTCCTCACCCTCGACTCCCCAGACCTCCCTGACCCTCTCAACAATTCCCGACATTACATTCGCAACCTGTTCGTTCGCCTCAGTTCCGGGTTCGTACTCGCCATATGGCCCGACGTGAAATGTAAGATGCCTAGCATTGATTATTTTGCCAGCCTGTAGGCTGGTCTCCATCTTCGAAAGGGTTCTGTTCCTCTCTCTTTTGTTACCTAGGAGCTCAGCATAGTAGGGTCCATGCATGTTCATCTCGAAGTCCGACTTCCATGACAAGATTCCCGCCTGCCAGTATTGATCGAAGTGCTGAGGCTGGATTGTTCGTACCGTCTGTACTTCCATCGCATCCAAACCCAAGACGGTAATGTCATCCATTCCCTCGACAATTGTGCGGCCCTTGCAAGAGAGGGGAACTCCTGCTGGCCCTAGTTTGAGTGGCATCCCTTTGGCCTCGCGGGTCCGGCCGAACGGGTGCCCCTTCAAAAGGGGTTTCAGTTGGTGGCTTCGCGGGAAGAAGGATTAGCCAGATGCGGACTCGGCCGCAGATACGATTCCAGATGCTCCAGAGCCAGATTGGGGTAGTTCGCAGAGGAAACCCGCGAGCCATCTTTCCAAACTCACTTCCTTTTCCACCTCGATGATTTCTTGCCCCAGTGAGTGAGAGACACTAGCGACCCTCTTCTCTGGATCGAATGAGCATACTATGGGGACAAGGCTCCTGCTCCTAATTTCACCTAGTAGCAGGCCTTCTTCGATGCCCTCTAATTCAGATAGAGCCTTCATCGCCGTAGGTCCGATAAAGAGAAGGTGAATCTGCCTTATTCGCTCAATAACTGAGCCCCATGACTCTTCAAGGCGTCCCGAGTCTTCGGGCACATCTATGACCATGGCAGTCTTGCAACCCTCCAGCTCAGCGAATGTTAGGGATGAACCCCAAGCCCACTTCATAGAACCCTCTTCAAGGGGGCAGGATGAAGACAGAACTAGCCAATGCTTCGATTCCAGAATCCCTCTCCAGTCTATAAGGCCCTGATTAAATTCTCTTATCTCGCTTCGCTCGATAATGAATTGGGCATCTGCTCCGATTTCTATTGAGCTCTTCATGACGGCCGATGCGCCATCACTCCTGTCTTGTAGGCCTAGGCCCACCATCCTCACTGGAGTTCCGGCCATGCATCTCCCTCTGTATTCTGGTGAAGAGGGTTGCCTATTCCAACTTCCACCTCAGTAGGGCGATTACACCGCCCATTCCTTCGAGTTGCTTGCCCGCATCGTGTTCTGTCGAAGCCTGAATCACCTTCCCGCTCGAGGACTCGATTGCTTCCGCAATCGGCCCCCAGGCAGACGATCCTTCATCTGTCCGAAGTAGCCCAGCCTCAATAATCAGTGTCTCCACAGCCCCCTGTGATGCTGCATCCGAGATCATTTTCCCCCCATAGGCGACAGCACCATCCATTGAGACCCTCTTCAAACCCTCCTCTATTGCTCTAACCTGCTCTACTATCGCGTGCTCCCCCAGTAGGGAGTCTGCCAAACCATCTGCTAGTACCTCGTTCGCTGCGGCCCTACCGCCAATCGAGGTCGGAGCATTGACAATCCTATTCTCAGCCCCAAGGCCCCTCAACAGTTTTTCGAACCCCTCTCTCGCCATTCCCGGCCCGCAGATGATTAACGGCATCCCATCGGGAAAGACCATTCTTGTCTCCTTGGAGACCTTCTCGAAGAACTCCTTGCTAACTGTAGATGAGTCTCCTGCTCTCTTACCTCCGCCCCTCATGTTGAACTGCGACACGTCCCTAATGCCATGAGTTGCGACTTCGAAGATCAGAACCTCGTCGTTTTCCACGACAATTAGCCCGGATCGAGCCCTTCTTCCAGACTTTATCGCATCTTTGATCAGAGAAGAGTCAGCATTCGAAAGACCCCCCTCACGAGTCAGTTCGAGCTCGTCCCCAGAAGAGATGACATGAGTGTGGTGGCTTCCGATGTCAATCTTTGCCTCCTTGATGACTCCATGCACTCTGAGGTTTTCCGTGAACGGTTGGAATGCGGTCTCGGAGCACTCCAGTACGATCCACATGGGCTTCCTCTCCGCACTCTTCGCCCTCCCATCCTCCTTCGTCCCTGTGGTTGAGTCCCTCCGATGCGACAGCATTCCAACCAAGCATCCAGTGCTGCAAACCTGGGATAGGACCCACAGGTCGTCCTCACTCTCAACTCTCAGTCTCAGGCCTTCGTCCAGCCTCTTGATGCGTCGCATTGCTCCATCCTCCGGCACTCTCGGTGTACTGCCGCTCTTGAAACCTTCATCGGCAATCACCAGTTGCGAGGGTCATGGTTGGACCTGGGTCATGGGGCATTGCAGGAAACCCAATTTCACACTCCCCCACACCTAGGATGTTCTCGATTCTCGGAGAATACATGGAGATGGAGGCTCAGCAGATTTACGTTGAGTCCAGCAGCATAGAAGATTTCGTGGAGAAGACTTCCCGGATCAAGGGGGACGTCTGGATTTCATGCACCTCGCCTCTGAAGCACTCGGCCCCATCCGGATTGGGAATCAAGAGCCCAAGGGGGGTGGGTGCAGTAAACCAACTGATGAGGTCGGGGGGATCTTGGTTCGGCACAAACACGGACGGCATGGGTTTCGTTTCCGCCTGCAGGCACATCGGCGTGGAACCGTCAGTCGCTACTCTGCGAATCAGAGGGGGCGGGTCTGCCGCCAGATCGATCGCTGCGGCATGGTCCTCAGAAGGCGGTTCGATCATTCCAGAAATCGGTCGAAGGATACTGTCCAGCGGGCCTTGGGATGGAAGAATCCTGGAAAACGGTCAAGCTAACCTAGCAGTCGATCTAGATGCCCCTCCCGCGGGAGGGGAATCAGCAGATCTTGAGGGTGATCTACAAGTCACAGTTTCCTATGCGGAGGGGGCATCAAACGACGAGTTCGCAGTAATTATGCTTGCAGCCCAGCACCTGCATGCATGGGAAACGCTCTTCGCCCCATCAAGGAGGGACGATCTTCCAAATCTCACGGAGTTCCTGTCTCGACTATGAATGGGCACTTTCATACTATAGGGGGATGTTTCCATGCTTCTTGGGAAAGATCGCCTCCCTCTTGGAGAGAAGGGGGCGCAAGGCCCTGACCAGGGATTTTCTTGTCTGGGACGGCTCAATTACATCGTCTAGCCAGCCATGCCTAGCAGCTACGTACGGGTCCCCGAACTTCTCTCTGTACTCTTCAACCAGCTCCGCATGCCTCTCGGATCCGTCATCCGACTCGGCCAATTCTGCCCTGTGGATGATGCTCACTGCTCCCTCGGCCCCCATCACCGCCAATTCCCCTGTGGGCCATGACACGTTGTAGTCGGACCCAAGGTGCTTGCAACTCATGGCAAGGTAGGCTCCTCCATACGCCTTCCTAGTAACTACGGTGAGCTTGGGGATAGTTGCCTCTGCGTACGCGTACAGCAATTTGGCACCGTGCCTGATTATTCCTCCCCACTCCTGAACAGTACCCGGAAGGAAACCCGGAACGTCAACGAAAGTCACTATCGGGATGTTGAAGCTGTCGCAGGTCCTGATGAATCTAGCCGCTTTGACCGATGCGTCGATGTCCAAGCATCCAGCCAAGACCGAAGGTTGGTTGCCAATGACCCCAACGGGAATGCCATCTAGTCTAGAGAAACCGATAACCAAATTCTCAGCGTACGCCGGGAATAACTCCAGGAATCGACTGTCGTCGAATACCTCGGTGATAACGCCCCTCATGTCATATGGTCTGTCCGAGTCCTGGGGGACTAACTTCTCCATTCCCTTGCACTTGCGATCCCACTTATCTCCAGAACCAAGTACGGGGGGGTCCGACATCGTGTTATCAGGCATGTGTGAAAGAATCTCGGCCGCCATGTCGAAGGCCCCCCTCTCACTTTCCGAAACTAAGCATGCAACACCGCTCCTGCTCGCATGGTGATTAGCACCGCCAAGGGCGTCCTCGTCGACTTCTCCAGACACGATTTCGGGAATCACATACGGACTGCGCATGAACATCCTTCCCCTCTGACTTCCAAGTATGATGAAGTCGGATAGGCCGGCTGCAAGAGCGCTTGTTCCTGACACCGTTCCCAGGATTATTGAGATCATTGGGATCTTGCCAGAGCAGGATACTATGCCGTCCAGAAGATCCCCATTCGGGCCCAGCGAGGTGACTCCCTCGTGAGCACGTTGGCCATCTCCGTCCCAGATTCCAATCAGTGGGATACTCGCCTTCTCGGCGAACTCCACTACTTTGCCAATCTTCTTTGCATGCATCTCGCCCATGGTTCCTGCGAAGACAGAGAAGTCCTGTGAGAAGCATGCCACCCTCCTTCCGTCTATCATGCCGTGCCCGGCGACAACCCCATCGCCCAAGGGGGTGTGCAGATGCATCGAGTGATCGCCAGACCTATGTCTCACGAAAGCATCGACCTCGACGAAACTCCCCTCATCTAGAAGGTCGAGTATCCTCTCTCTCGCTGTCTGCGACCCGGACTCCCTCATCTCCTTGATTACGCCCCTATCTCCCGGAGATGCCGAGTCCTTCCTGAAGGAATCCAGATTGTCGCTTGGAGATAGCCCTGCCATGACTCATCCAAGTGCCAGTCGGTTCATCAGCAAACCGGAGAAACTAGGATCTGGAGAACGTGGGGTTTTCTCCCACCAGGTCCATATCCCAACCTCTCTCTACAGAATCTTTTCCTCCTACTGATAGGAGATGGTGAAGCTTGACCAAAGCCGAACCAGGAGGGCATAGGGACCCATGACCAATAATCCCTATTTCTTGCTGGTCACGACCCTTGGAATATACGTTCATATTGACCGGACCGTGTATTGCGTTGGTCACTACGACCACAACCCCTCCTTTGGATATGTGGTCCTCCAGCATCATCCTCAGTCTTGTATTTTCCAAACTATCCTCCTCTGGGTTTGAAATTGGGAGGTGCCCCAAGCCGGTTCCATGGAATAGCAATGCATCGAATCCAGAGTCTATCGCTCCCTGAACTTGGTCCGGATGCAAATGTGGGTCGGAGATGAATTGGGCGATTCGTATCGATTCGTCGAACGGCTTCGGTGAAATCGACTCGACTCTAGCGTCATGAGCCTCGGGTGAGTATTCTATTCTGACCTCCCTCCCATCCATGAAGACATGGCCAAGTACATCCTGGTTAATCGGTTTGAAGGCGTCCCTACGGGAAGAGTGGTACTTTCTGCAAGCACATCCGGGAATAACTGCACAACTGCCATCTGAGGAACTCGCATGTACGATGACCACCGAGGAATCACGGTATCCAGTTGGCTTTGGTCCGTGGGCTGCCCATTGTACTGATGCAATCAGGTTCTCTGCAGCATCAGATGACCCACGATCGGGAGACCTCTGTGAGCCGGTGAGGACAATTCTCCCCGGAGGCCTCCCCCCTTGTCCCGACCAGCCGTAGGAGATCGCTGCAGCCGATAGGTGCAGAGTATCGGTTCCGTGGGTGATGACACAGCCAACGGCCCCTTCTGCGAATGCCTCTTCGGTAGCCTTCAGCATTCTATTCCAATGCCTTGGACGGAGGTCGTCGGACCACATGTTCCCCAGTTTTACCGCACGAATCCTTGCTATGCCACGAAGCTCGGGAACTGCGTCTAGTAGTTCGTGAGGGTCGAACCTTGCGGTGACTGCACCCGTGGCATAGTCTACTTTGCTAGCAATCGTTCCACCAGTGTGAATTAGATGCACAAGAGGCAGAGTATCGTCCTGTGGTTCGCTTTCCACAACCTCCTCTTCGATCTTGGGGGTCTCGTCGAGTAACTCGAATGAATCTACGTATGATTCTGGGAATGAAACATTGTAGCCGTTCTGAAGCTTCATCGTAATCAGCCCCTCCCCTGATCTGGGCAGGGATATTCCGATATGCTCTGCTTTTCCAGCCCATGTCTTCACAATTAGTTTGACGGGAGTTCCGGGCTTTGGCCAATCCTCCATGATGCCGGGCAGAGAGACTCGGTCCATCAAAGGCTCGCTTGCATCAGGTTTTGGTGCCGGGAGCGGGACTTGAACCCGCGACCTTCGGATGTCTCAGACATTTTCGGCTAGGCATGATGCGCTCATCGATTGTGTTAGCGAAGAAAACCCCGCCAACTTTTCCCTATGAGTCCGACGCGCTACCAACTACGCCACCCCGGCATATCTCCAAGGCGGAAGAAGAGGCCATTTGAGCATTGCCGGTAATGCAATAGCAACTTCGTCGCTCACACGCAGGGTTGATGTGTCGCCCTCTCTCGCCAGAACCATCCATGGTCGATGTCGATACTGCTCTTAGGGCAAGTGCCTATTCCGGCAAGAAGGGCGCGGGTTCGAAGGGCGGAGACAAGAAGTCCACCACCCTGGAGCCCTTCGACCCCTCCGCTCACGCAGAAAAGGAGAAGGCGGATGCGATGTCCATGTGGCTAGTAATCCTCTTCGGCCTCTCCGTTGCTTTGTTGATGAGGTTCTACATGATGCCGGGGATGGATAGCCCTCAGCAGATTCTATGGCTCCTCCCGGTCCTAATGATTGCACTCATCCGCCCACTTCATCAACTGGTTATCCCAAATCAGTTCTTCGAACTTTTCAGTACTGGGAATTGGGTCAGAGCATCTTTCCTGTACTTGTTTACTTGGCTCGCTCTCTCCTTTGCTTTGGTTAACCCGCCAATCGCCGACATAGCAGCCCCGCATCTTGCCGGTGCAATAGACATAGCTAGCAGTGAGGGGATTTCTGATTCGGATCTAGATGGAAGGGTCTACGAGATCAGGATTTCACAGGACTCAATTCCAGTTATCCTCGGCCTGGGGGTAAGGGATAACGTGGATGCCAGTAACTCAACGATGAATCTCACCATTCACAAGGTGGGCCAGATGGATCCGATAGTCAGCGAGTACGGTTTGGTGTCCGAGATTGCAAACAATGGGCCATCCGATACCTTCGACTCCGTCGACGCAAATGACTGGGTCAGGGGCTTGAAGAAGAATGCCCTAACAGGGGACTACTCGGGACCCAAGGTAGCGCCTCATTCAGCAGATGTCTCTATGGCGTGGAATTTGTGCTCAGATGGTTGTGGCCCGGGCGAGTATGTGGTTCACATCACTCTGATGGAAGAAGGGGGAATGGTCCCATGGCGAGATGGCGACAATGTTTGGGTCGTGGAGTACACCCTAAGTATCCTCCAGTCATCTTCCTAGTTGCCAATCAGGCCGCATATTCTAGCGGCCATGGCATCGAGTTGCAGTGACTCGCCCCCGCCCTCGACCATTCTGAAGTCGCATTCTGCCATCGCCTCGGTCACTGCTAGTTTTTGCGCCTCGTCTAGGAAAGTCACTCCGCCCAACTCCCGATGAAGTTGATTGACAAGATCAGTCCCTGCCAGTCCGAACCTGTCAAGAATCCCCCTCATCCTTCTCCTGGCTGGTTGGAAACCATCCTCCTTGCAGGCTAGGAAGAAACCATGCAGTTCCTCGGGAGGTGCCGTGGCAGTTGTTTCGTAGACTAGTTCCCTAGTGACGTGCATATCCAGAGATGCGGCCACTTGCAGCGAGGTTATCGCCTTCCTGAGGTCTCCCAGGCTGACGTTGGCTATTGCCTGTGCCGCTTCACTCTCTAGATCCACTCCCTCGCTACTTGCGACTTCGAGGACTTTCTCCAGAACCTTCTCTGAGTTCAGAGGCCTGAATCTGAAAACTGCGCATCTCGACTGAATCGCTTCGACAATCTTGGATGAGTAGTTACAGGATAGGATGAATCTGCATGTCTCAGCGAACTGCTCCATTATCCTGCGCAGAGCCCCTTGAGCGTCTGGAGTTAGGGCATCCGCCTCGTCCAGGAAAATGACCTTGAATGTGGTCCCGGGCATAGGGGCGGTCCTAGCAAACTGCTTGACCTTGGTCCTAATCGACTCCAACTTCCTCTCGTCACTGGCATTCATTTCCAGGAGATTACTCCGATAACCCTCCCCGAATACATCTCTTGTCAGCGCCAGAGCCGCTGTCGTCTTCCCAGTGCCTGGGGGACCGGCGAACATGAGATGTGGAAATGTGCGTGACTTGGAGTAAGCCTCCAACCTGTCAACCACCGCCCTTTGCCCCTTCATCTCGCTAACAGAACGCGGCCTGTGCCTCTCAACCCACAATTCACTCATGACGACCTAAACCTACCCGCTGGCGAGCGTCCTTGAAGGTTGGGGGGAAATCCATTCCCCACTCAGTAGCTCTCTTGATCAGAGGGAAAATCCCCTTTCCTAACGTCGTCGATATATCCTCTGACTGCTCCGTCAACTGCTTCTCCCAAATCTGCGTATCGCCTCAAGAAACGCGGAGAGAAGTCCTTTGTGATTCCAAGCATGTCGTGGAGAACAAGAACTTGCCCGTCGCAATCCGCCCCTGCACCGATTCCTATTGTGGGTATATCCAGCGACTCGCTAACTCTCTTGGCCAAGTCAGCGGGTATCTTCTCGAAGACGATGGAGAAGCAACCCGCGTCTTGGAGCGCCCTAGCATCCTCCAGCAGCCTTTCAGCTTCCTCCTCTTCCTTGGCTCGTACCGAGTAGGTCCCAAACTTGTAAATCGACTGAGGGGTCAATCCAAGATGGCCCATTACTGGGATTCCAGCCGTCAAGATCCTCTTGATCGAGTCGACTATCTCCTTTCCTCCCTCGATCTTTACGGCATGCCCCCCTGACTCTTTCATGATCCTGATGGCACTCTTCAGAGCCAGCTTGGAATCTCCCTGGTAACTTCCGAAAGGCATGTCCACTACGACGAGTGCCCTGTCTACTGCATTGACTACGCATTGTGCATGGTAGATCATGTGATCTAGGGTAATAGGCACTGTCGTATCGTTCCCTGCCATCACGTTTGAGGCCGAGTCGCCAACTAGGATAACGTCAATTCCGGCTCCATCGACTAGTCTGGCCAGCGAGTAGTCGTAAGCAGTAAGCATTGCTATCTTCTCACCGGTTCGCTTCATTTCCTGTAGGACGTGAGTCGTTACTTTCTTCGCTCGACTGGACACCAAAAAGCTCACCGGGGACACTCCCAGTACGGTTGGAGACTTCAATCCCACGTCGAAGGATTCAATCCTCTGGCTCGAGTTCTTCTGCCACAGCAAGGAACTCCTCAATGTCTATCAGACCATCTTCATCTGCATCCCCTGCATGAAATAAGTCACGAATCAACCTGTCTGGGCCAGTCTTACTTGCCGAAGGGACCACGATAGCATCATCCGGGATATTTGGCCCTCCTCCAACTATGTATCCCAGAGCCTTGAAAGCACTAATGAACTCCTCGAGGTTCAACTTTCCAGTATCCTCCGTGTCAGCTGCATGGAAAGAGGCGTAAACCCTGCGCCTTTCGACCTCATCAGGATCTGTGAGCATTTTCCAAGTAGTTTCCCAGGGGGTGATCTCCGCCTCTACCCTTTCCTTCCCATAACTCCTGAAAATTATCGCTCCAAGGACAATTGCCACACCTGCTCCGATTAGAGATTTAGTCCCCATGAAGTACAGAAGCGCAACTCCTCCAAAGATTCCAAACAACTGGATAAGTGGATAGAGGCCCCTCGGAGTCTTCCAGTCCGGGTCGTACCATGCGTGAGAATCGGACGAACTTCGGAGGACAATAACACATGCATTAATGAGCATGAAGATCATTATCTTGAATCCAGATGCTAGCTCAGCGACGTCATGAACCGGGAGGAATGTGATTGCCATGCCCATTGCAATACCCGTGCCAATAATTGCCCAATGGGGAGTCCCATACTTTCCATGGACATTCTCAAGGAATTGTGGCAGAAGCCTATCTCTTGCCATCGCAAACGGGAATCGTGAAGATGCTAGTATTCCTGCTAAAGCCATCGAAGTCATGGTTACGACTGCTAGAATAGCAGCGATCATTCCGACAGTCTCCCCGCCTACGGACTCTGCAAAGATGTATATCGGATCCTCACTAGCCCCATGCCCCCCATGCTCATCCATGTAATCTGTGGGATCAACAGCCGCTGCCATGATCATGGTTACTGAAACGTAGAGAAGACAACTGAATACCAGAGAAAGAAGAATGCCGTATGGCATGTTCCTTTCGGGATCTTTGATCTCCCCACCCACGGCAGCAATCTTCGTCACGCCCGCATAAGAGACGAAGACGAACGCAGATGTCCCTGCAATATCCTCCCAACTGCCGAATGAATCCCTGGACAAAACTACTCCCCATTCCAGGTCTTGCGTGAGTACTGCATATGCGCAAATGGAAAGGAGGTAAAAAGTTGAGAACATCACAATTGGGGTCTGAATCTTCTTGATTCTCTTGACTCCTAGAATATTGATCAATACGATTATTGATAGTAGGAATATGGCGGCTGACTCTATATTGATGTCTATTCCGATTATGTCTTCAATAACCCAAAGGTAAGCCTTGAACCCAATCAAAGCGAATGCTGATTTGAGCATGAAATTGGCCCATAAACCAAGTCCAGCTATAGTGCCAATAAGAGGTCCGAAGGTCCTCTCCACGTAAACGTAAGATCCTCCCGAAGAAGGCATTGCCGTGGACAACTCAGATTTCGAGACCGCCCCTGGTAGGACCAGAAAGGCAGCAACAAGATAGGCCAGCCACACCCCGCCAATTGGGGTTGTCCCTCCACCCATCTCTAGCATCGCTAGAGCCGGAAGTACAAACAAACCTGAACCAATCATTGCTGATAGGGAGATAATCACGACGGAGAAAAGCCCCAATTTCCTCTCTAAAGTATCAGAAACAGACTCTATTGGGGTAAGGACAATGCCCACCAGGTCCTTTGGACCGTAGTTCCCCATGCTCTACCGCCCTAACACGCCCCAGTTGAAGGTTATCATCACCCAACAGGTTAGATACTGCCTACTCGGACCCCCGTCCATGAGCGATACGATAGAGCAGGACACAGTAGCATCGGTTCATTACACAGGGACATTTGTGGATGGGGAGCAATTCGATAGCAGCGAGGGCAGGGATCCATTGGTTTTCCTAGTTGGCCACGGACAGATGATACCCGGTTTTGAGCAGGAGGTCCTCGGCGCGAAGGTCGGGGAGAAGAGGGAGTTCACCCTCACTCCAGATCGAGCCTATGGTGAGAGGGACGACGATGCAATTCAGAAGATCGAGAAGAGCCAATTCCCAGATGGCATGGAACTAGAAGTCGGAATGGTCGTCGGCGCACATAGCGACCAAGGTCCAATCCAGTTCACAATAACCGAGATCGATGGTGACGTAGTTTCGGCAGACTTCAATCATCAGATGGCCGGCAAGACGCTCCGTTTCGAGGTCGAGGTAGTGGAGGTAAGGCCCGCCTCCGAGGAGGAACTGGCACATGGCCATGTCCACGGCCCAGCCGGGCATCATAACTAGCCCATTCAGAAGTGTTATCTCCCCCTCCAATAATCCATACAGGATGAGGAAGCAGGCACCGTTGGTCGCGATCTTGGTGGTCACGGCCTCACTTACGGGTTGCTTCGGCCTAGGTTCCGAAGACGGTACAGCAGGGGGAGAATCCGAGAAGGACCCCCTTCGAATTAATCACATCCAGATGAAGGGAACTCACAATTCATACCACGTCGAACCCCTTATTTCCCCTACAAGGGAATACATGTACACGCACCAAAATCTCGATGTCCAAGCCTCCAACCAGGGAGTCAGGCAGTTCGAGATTGATGTCTGGTGGGATGTAAGAGAAGGCCTCAGAGTCTATCACAACCAGTATGATTCCGGAACCACTTGTCCAACTTTCGAGATCTGCCTCTCGACGCTTCTAAGTTGGTCCAACGAGAACCCGCTACACCACCCGATATTCATCTGGATAGAGCCCAAGGATTGGCCAGAGCAAGCCACAGAAGCCACGATCACTCTGGAACTATCTGGGCTCTTGGATGACATCGAGAATGAGATTACTCAGTTCTGGCCATTGAACAAGACCATTACTCCGGACAACGTCAGAGGAGATAGCGAATCACTGAGGGAGAAGATAGCTACCGAGGGCTGGCCTCTTCTGGAAGATAGCAGGGGAAAGGCGATCTTTGTCCTTCTAGCACGCGGAGAGTCCAGAAATATGTATGTGCAGACATATCCAGGGCTAGTTGGTGCTCGAATGTTCACCCTCTCAGAAGAGACAAGTAACGAGGCGGCGATCTTCTCCCTATCCGACCCGATAGAAAGTGGGGAGGAGATATCTCGATTGGTCAGCGAGGGATTCATCGTACGTAGCCGCTCTGATAGCGGAGGTGAGGAGGCCGACAACAATGACATGACCAGGCTCGAAGCCGCTCTATCTGCTGGGGCCCATAGCATTTCTACCGATTACCCGTCACAGGTGGACGGGCTGGAATACTGGGTCGAAATACCCGGGGGGAGCCCAAGCAGGTGCAACCCCATTTCCTCACCAGACTGGTGCTCTTCACAAGATATCGAGGACCAAACGTCGTGATCACGCCTTAGCGATGACCTTGAGTTCGATAGCAATGGAAGTCGGCAGTGCATCGACTGCCACCGTGGTCCTTGCAGGAAGAGTTTCTGAGAAGTACTCTGCATATACCTCGTTGTAGCCGCGGAAATCACGTTCCATATCAGTTAGGAAGACTAGAACGTCAATCACTTTGTCTAATCCTGACCCGTATTCCTCAAGGATGACGCGGATGTTGTTAATCACCGCGTGAGTCTGAGCCTTTATGTCGTAATCATTGGGGGCTCCGGAATCGTCTCTGATAGGACCTCCGGGGATTTCGTTAGTTCCAGGCTGACGGGGTCCCATGCCGCTCACGAATATCAAGTCCCCAACACGTTGTAGGTGCGGATATGCCCCTACTGCAGAAGGGCCCCCTTCTGCGATGAAGGGGCCGTCCTCGCTGGTCAACTTTCCAGCCGCCTTGCTTCCGACCACTGCCCCAACTACGCCACCGACTGGGCCGCCGACCGCAACTCCTGCTGCTGCCCCGATTGCTCGCCCAGCAGACTTGGCCAATGATCCGCCCATTTCATCGTATATCCTCTCGACCGCATCAGTCGGTGCAGAAATTATGTCTTCAACCATGCTAGTTCTCTTCTCTTCGGGAGTCATCTCATCTTCATTCGGCATCATAGCGACCCCTTGTCCAAGACTCCACGGTCTCCATGGTAGTGCTCTACGTCATCTTCGTCGAACTCCTTGTCTCCCACCGAACCGGATGAAGGAGTCAGCATAACCACGGCCCCACCTGAGCCATGGAGGGCCTCGTATGCTAGGACCTCGCCAGTGTAATTGTTGTGCTGCCCCATAGCAGCCGACATCCACCAAGCCGGCTTGTAAGCGACCACCTTCTGTACCCTGATCTGGCCATGAATCTCTCTGGAAAGCTGACTGAGGTCCTCCAATCTGCCATCAGCGAAGAATTCCAGAATCTTCCTATTCCACTCGTCGTCTTTGGCCGAGTGTATCCTATCTTCCACAGGATCAATGTGTTCGGTGAACATCCTATTTGAAAGACTCGAAACTACAACTACTACTGCTTTTTTTCCTTGCCCTTTAATCGCATCACGCGCAGACTTTCCTAGTACTATAGTCTCCGATCTGTTAGCATACATGTTGCTTGAAACGATGCATGCAGGAATTCGGTTATCTGGGTTCAGTAGCTTGAGGGCTACGACAGAACCCGTGTCAATTGGAAAACCATCGTATGCCACTGTTCTTGATTGTAGTCCCCTGGACACTGCAGCATCTCTGAACGCCTCTGCGAACTCCACGTCCATCCTAAACTTGTACGGCATACTGCCTAGGAAGTGGAAGTCATCATCCACGTGGACCCACTCGGGTTCGGGATGCGCTTGGATTTGATGTCCGATTATGCTGGGCCACGTCGTAGAATAAACCAGAATGAGATCAGCTCCACTCTCTTCGATCCTTTTCCTACAAGTCTCGTATGCATCCCTTAGCTTGCCATATCCTTCACTGGCATCAGGCGAGAGGAGAGGCTGTGGGTGCGGGGGGCAATAGATTCCGAATAGAATATCTGGTTCAGTCAAAAAAACACCTCAGAGCACGATCTCTCGCGTGGTTTCCATGGGATCCCATGCAGCGATAAGATTCCCTGTGCCAATCACCGACTGGTAACCGTAAATTTCTGCCGGATAATCAGGATACCCCATAGCAGCCATCATCCAAGTTAGTCCACCAGCTTCGGTCTCAGCAATTGTCTGCTCAGTGAATTCGGGCATGATGTCAATCACTTCCCTCATGTTGCCGCCTCTCATCAGATCCACGAGCTTCATGTCCCAGACATACTGGCTGTGATTGTATATGTGCTCGCGACTCATGTCCTCGGGCAGCGGGGACTCGGTAACGAAATGCCGATGAGAAAGACTGTGGCTACTGATTAGAACCACCTTCTTGCCGCTCTCCTCAATTGCCTTCGCACATGCTTCTCCCAATGCACTGGCTTGCTCGTTCATCACTTCTGGGGAGTAGTAGTGGGCGTTTCTGTTGCTACTAATGGTGACAATCGGTTTATCCCATTCAGGATTCAGCATGTGGCATGATGTGATTGTCCCGTAGTCGATCCTGAAGTCTGGATTCCGCATCATCTTGGTGATGATTCCGGACTCTCCGGCGACCTCGCACATCTTCTCAGCCAAATCCACATCTACAGAAATATCATAGTTGAATCGGAAGATATTCGGGAAAACTGGATCCACCGACTTTGACTTGAATTCTGGAAGTCCTAGGAAATGGGTCCCAATGTAAGTCTGCCAATGCGGAGTAAAGATTACCATTGCATCGTAGTCAATCGTTTTTAGTTTTCTTGCCAGTCTGTTGTAACCCCATCTAAGAGTCTCCCATCCTCCCTCTGAGAAAGCCTCGTTCTGTTCCGGATTCTCAGCATAAACCACGTGTGGCGGATGCGGTGCGAGGCACCCCAGCACAATCTCTCCCTTCGCCATGATGCTACGAGGTCGTGAAATCCAAAGAAAACCTTCCGGCCCATCCAGTAGACTTCATGGGGGGCCATTGGCACGTGCCTACATGAAGTGGGACGAACCCCCTCTATGGCCTGTGGTCGCTCCAAGCCTACTCGGTTTCATTGCAGCTTGCGTCCCTCATATTTTCGATTGGATTCCAAGACTATGGGGTTGGGTCCTTCCAGCACCGTTCATGGGTTTGATGTTGCTAAGTCCGTTACTGTATTTCTCACCTAAGCCAGCAGGTGGGAGAATTGAGTTGGTCATTGGGGCAAATGTCGCAATGATACTAGCCATCATACCCCAAATTTTCCTCTTCGTCTGGTTCATCTTGGTGATTCTTACCTGGATCTTTCAGTCGTTGTACATCTGGAGGCACAACTACCCTCCCTTCAGAGTTGGAACTTGGCTAGGCCTCGGCGCGGTTTCCGGGCTATTCGTCGGCGATCTCTTCGCCCACTTCGTTCTCTGAGAAATACAACCCGCCGATTACTAGGCCAGTAATTGCAAAGGCGGGAATGGATGAAATTATTGCGGACCACAGTAAGCCGCTGTCCACATACTCGATGGTAATCCTGACTTCTCCGATACCCGAATTCCCTTGATTTGTGACCAAAACGAAATGACCGTCGTAAACCGAGGGAGTATCCACCTCCTCATGCAGTATTTCTCCCGTTTTTAACAAGCGAACTTCCCCATCTGTGATGGATTGCCAGTCTATCACCCCTCTCTTTGCGTGCTCCTCCACCGAGTTGCGGTGGACGATGAGGACCTCCACGTCGCTTTCGCCGACGTTCCTGATCTCGACATCGGCCGGGTGCCAGAGGCTATGAACCTCGATGACATCCAGATTGACGTCCCCCGGCCCTACTCTCATTGTCGGGGCATCTTCATTCGTTCCCGGACCATCAACTGTTACTCCGAGAAGGAGCAACGTCCCAATTATGGAGAATACTGCCGAGGTATATGCCACCTTCTTTTCAGGTACCAAGGAAGACAAACCATTTTCCTTCAACGATCTCAGTTTGGGTTGCATATTATGTGAGAAAATAGCACAGATTACAGCTAGTATGGTGCCGGGGACGACATCAGATATCCAATGAATCCCCAGGTACTGGATGCTGAAAAGGTAGATTGGGACATTAGCCGCTACGAACAAGTCGAACTCTCTGTGGCGCCAGTCTCTCATCTCGATTCCAAGCCTCCTGACATGGAGTCTATTGATTGCCAGTAGTCCAAGGGGTATCCCCATATGCAAACTCGGGAAACCGTTGTCCAACGGGTCGGCTTCTGTGAAGAAGAAAAGATTCCATGATCTGTGATACATCAGTGCATCCATCCCCGGTAGGAACGAGGAAGTCACTTCGACATTGAAGAACAAGTATAGGGGAACTGCCAGAACGTAAGCTATGAAGTAGTTCAGAACAGCCTTATCTGCCATCACCTCGTCTCTGCAGAGAATATAATAAATCGGGCTGAACCATATTAGGAACAGGTAAACAAAGAGGTAGTGGAAAGAAAGGACATCACTCAGAAGGTCATTTCTGAAGGTGTCTTGAACCCAGAGTGTCATCCCTCCCTCGAGGTCATGGACATAGTGCGTGAAACCCCCTACTCGGGGCTTTATCGCCTCATTGTGCTGATCTATGAATGCCTTGAAACCATACATGACCACAAAAATCGAGATGTGCCACTTGTACCCCTTGTCTCTTATTTCTCCGACTAGTTCTGCAAGCGGGACCCGCATCTCCGGCTCGTCCCGGGTCAGAAGCCGCTGCAGTGGAATTGTCACCAGCAGAATCGCCGCCATCACCGTCTCGTAAGGTCCGAACGGCCATTCCATGATTGCACCGATAATCCCCGAGCCATCAAAGTTACACTGCCGAGACTTTCTCTCGCATGTTTCGTCATCCCCAACCCATAAGTCGTGTTACTTCGGGCGAATTCCATGGATGACCACGAACTATGGCTCTCACAGTGTGAGAAAATAGGTTTCCAGCCATCTCCTAGAAAGTACGATGAAGGCACCAGAACTTCTCAGGACGCAGCGAACCAGTTGGGGTGCGAGGTGGCACACATAGCCAAGTCGATTGTCTTTGAAGGACCCGAGGGGGCCGTGGTGGTGATCACTTCAGGATCGAACAGGGTTGAGAGGAAGAGGAAATTGAAGCGGATCCTTGGCTTCAAACCAGGAATGGCCAGTCCAGAATATGTTCGAGAGAGTACAGGATATGAGGTCGGAGGTGTGCCCCCATTCGGACATATGAGCCCGGTAACCGTCCTGATGGACGAGGACCTGATGCAATACGAACTGGTATGGGGGGCGGGCGGGACTCCCCAGACTGTTTTCCCAATAACTCCCCGAGAACTGATGGAATTGTCGGGTGCCGAGATTGGGGATGTGAAGCAATAGATGTCAGATACAATTGCAGAACTCATCCTTGCAGCAGCGAGGCTGAGAGACGATACCGAAGATTTGGCACGTCGAATGGAGTCCGAAGGAGTTGCGGATTGTGTTTACAACCCCCTGATGTACGCATGGGGGATACATGAGGAATTCATTCGCTTATCCGGTGGCCATGGGGCCAAGACGATCCTCATGGGGATGAACCCAGGCCCTCATGGGATGGGCCAGATGGGCATTCCCTTTGCAGCAACTTCTGTAGTTAGAGAACTTCTGGGAATTTCCGGTATCGACGTCGGAAAACCAGCATTAACTCATCCCAAAAGGCCAGTCAACGGCCTTAATCACTCAAAGGAGGAGGTTTCCGGAACAAGGCTATGGGGTCTTCTTCAGGGGACTTATGGGGATGCAAGCCAGATTTTTCAGAACGTCTTCATCGTAAACCACTGTCCATTGATGATATTCGAAGGTCCTAGGGGCACGAACATAACTCCCAATAACGTCAGTGGCTTAGTGGTCCGCGAATTACTGGAGAGATGCGACCAGCATCTCAGGGAGGTCGTCATTGCATTGGGGGCCGAGGAGGTTATCGGCATAGGAAAGTATGCTGAGAAGAGGGCTAACTTAGCACTCTCCGCGATGGGCACCAGGGTCAAAACATGCTGGCACCCATCCCCAGCTTCTCCCCTTGCTAATCGGAACGGGGGCGAAGATTGGAGGGAGAATGTAAGAGATGTACTGCCCTGAAGGTTGTTTTTGCTACACTTGATTACCTAGACAACAGTTAAGTTTCTAGATGTGCTGTCCAAAGCCATGTCAGCGAAGACTACGCCCCAATACCTGATTGATAATGCGGAAAATTACCCAGATGAGCCCGCAATCTCCTCCAAGGACAAAAACGGCAACTGGGACGTCACTTCATGGTCCCAATTCCTAGGCGATGTGATGGATCTATCCAAGGCACTCATCGCTCACGGTTTCGAGAAGGGCGACAAGCTCAGTATCTACTCCTACAACAGGAAGGAGTGGTACGCCGCATACTCCGCAGCCAACATGTGTAATGGTGCTGCTGTGGGGGTCTACCACACTTGCTCTCCCGAGGAAGTGGAGTGGGTAGTCGGGAACTCCGACTCAAAGGTGGTGTTCGTTGGAAACAATCCTATGGATGGGGGCGATAACTCCAAGATGTGCTCCCACAGGCTTCACGAAGCTCTAGCATCGCTAGACAAGGTAGAAGCAGTCGTGGTTATGGAAGGTGTCGACATGCCAGATCATCCGAAATCAGTATCTTGGCATGACTTCGTGTCAGCGGGTAGTGACGTCGAGGACTCTGCTGTCATGGAGCGGCTTTCTAGCATCCAGCCAGATGATACAGCTTCGCTGATCTACACGTCGGGTACGACTGGAAATCCTAAGGGAGTAGAGCTAACTCACGATAACTTCGAGGCAGAAATTGCTGGTGTCTCAGCCATTGCCAAGTTCGACCAGGGGGACGGCTATGTCTCATGGCTACCATGCGCTCACGTGTTCGGGCAACTAGCGGACAATCACATCTGGGTGAGGGATGCGATGCACATGCGCGTGGTCAGCTCCCCCCTGGAATCCATAGACTACGCAAAGGAAGTGGAACCATCCCTATTCATCGGTGTCCCCCGGATATACGAGAAGGTCTACTCGAATCTAGTCGCCGGTCTCGGCAGCAAGGTCAAGTGGCTGAGCCTGCCGATACTAAAGGGGATAGTAAGGAAGAAGGCAAAGCAAAAGATCGGCTTCTCTAACCTGAAGTACGCCATTACTGGCGCAGCTCCAATCAACCCAGACATACTGCATCTCTTCCACAAGTTGGACATCCCTTTGTTCGAGGGTTACGGCATGACTGAGACTACGGCCGGAGCGACGATCGGCTTCACTGGAAACAACAAGATAGGGACCGTCGGGAAACCATTCGTGGGCGAGATAAGGATACACAACCCAAATGAGAAGGGGGATGGGGAGATACAATTCCGCGGACGCCACATAATGAAGGGCTACTACAACAACCCTGAGGCAACTGCAGAGACGATGACCGAAGACGGATGGCTGAAGTCCGGAGACCTCGGTAGAGAGGACTCCGAGGGTTACGTCAGTGTCACCGGTCGAATCAAGGAGATATACGTCAGCTCGGCCGGAAAGAACATCGCACCACTGGTGATAGAGGAGACAATGAAGTCAATCCCTCTAGTTTCGCAGTGCATGCTAATCGGAGACAATAGGAAGTTCTGCAGCGCCCTATTCACCCTAGATGTCAGTGTAATTCTGAGGGACAAGCATGGCATGGACGGAGCCAAGGTTCCAAAGGATCCGGCAGAGCAACTTACGAAGCTGAAGGAGTTCGGTCACGAACTAAGCGAGTATACCGATAGCCCAGAGATTTTCGCAGAGATCCAGGAGCATGTCGATCGGCTCAACGCTCAGTTCTCAAACCCCGAGCAGCTGAAGAAGTTCACAATCCTGCCAAGAGACCTAAGCGTCGATCATGGGGAACTTACTCCCACTCTCAAGATTCGCAGAATCCAGATCAGAGAGAACTGGGCAGATGAGATAGAGGCCATGTACGCAGGAGCCTAGTCGGTGAATCAATGGACCCTAGCGAATGGGTCGCCCTAGCCACGGTTTTCACATTGGGGGCGATGAGCCCAGGTCCATCCCTTGCTGTGGTCCTCAGGAACACGATGTCAGGGGGCCGTAGCCAGGGAATTTCTACAGGAATCGGTCATGGAGTCGGTTTCGGCATCTACGCCTTCCTCGCGGCTCTAGGTATAGCCACGGCAATTTCGGCCAACGAGGACGTCGAGCAATTCCTCCAAGTAGGCGGGGTGCTGATCCTCCTGTGGCTGGGTGTAACTTTCCTTCGTCATGCCATGGCGGGTCCGAGACAGGCGACCGATCACGCTGAATCTCATGGCCTCTCCGAAAGAGTAGGTTTCGTACAGGGCTTCTCGATTGCGATCCTCAATCCCAAGATAATGGCATGGATGCTGGCTCTCTATGCTCCCTTCATTGAAGCCGACTCCTCTCTGGAGACACTTATCGGAATGGGCATTCTGGGGATGTTCATCGATGGAACTTGGTATGTGACTGTCGCCACTGTCTTGACTGTTGGTAACAGAGCCGATGTCCTAAGGTCAAAGGCCCACTTAATCGATGGTGCGATGGGAGCAGTAATGTTTCTCTTCGCGTACATCCTAGTCGGGGGGTTTTGATGGTCAGAATGCTCCCAGCGAAAATAGGAAGACAATCAGCGCTAGGAACAACACAGCTGGAAGGCCTATCAGGGTAGTAAGAAGCCCGAATGCGAAGTATTTATTCCCCTTCGTGAAACTCCAGACTATCCCTCCAATCAGCCCAATTGGCCATATTAACCAAGCGAGCGAGAAGAACAAGTCCTCCATTAAATCACCACCCGACTCGCCAATTATGACGAATAGGAATGAAGCCATCCACATGGCAATCGGGGTGGGTATCAGTCCAATAGCGAACCATGCACCGTTGGAAAGGCCCTTGCTCTCCATGCTGGTATTAGTCCAATATGGGGAATTTCCCCCCTCGCCCCCCAACGAGGTGACATCCCCGGTAAGCAGAGTATTGCTTGACGCCTTGTCTGAGACTTCCTCCCAAGGGTTCTCATCATCACCTGGCGAGATTTCTATCGCTTCTGGCCTCTCCTCCACTTTTCCGGGGAGCTCCGTTCTGGTCTTGAATCATGCCCCGGAAATGCCCAAGATGCCATTTTCCCCAGTCAACGCATTCTTGTGGAGTCATGTTTTCGGAATGTCGTGGAAAGCAGCTCCGGCAGCGGCAAAAACGATGCCCCAATCACGGCCTCGGACGGGAAAATGCCCATCCGAGTCATCACCGCAGCAGCGATTTTCGATGGCCACGACGCAGCGATAGGCATCTTCCGCAGGATCCTCCAGAGCCAGGGTTGTGAGGTGATCCACCTCGGTCACGACAGAGGCGCCGACGAGGTCGCGCGCGCAGCCATCCAGGAAGATGCCCACGCCATCGCAATCACATCATATCAAGGAGGGGCAGTAGAGATGTTCACTCACACGAAGGAGATCCTGGATGAGGGGGGCTTCGACCACGTCTTCTTATTCGGGGGGGGAGGGGGGACCATCCTTCCGCACGAGATCAAACATCTCGCAGACAAGGGAATTTCTCGAATATACTCCCCAGACGATGGCAGGGATCTGGGACTAGTCGGAATGGTACGGGATGCAATGGAGAAGGCATCGAATGTAGACCTGTTAGAGAGTTCTCGGTTCGATTCCATATCGGGTCCGATCGATGCAGACGATCATTGTTCAGTATCCCTGCTGCTTACCTTGGCAGAGAACTCCCAAACCGAACAATTCTACGATGTCCTCTCAAAGGCTCGTTCTAGGGAAAAGGGGTCGGAGTGCCCAGTTGTCGGAATAACTGGGACGGGTGGTGCGGGCAAGTCTAGCCTCATGGACGAGGTGATGTTGCGAATTCGCAGAGACAACCCGGATACCAGAGTCGCACTCCTAGCCACCGATCCAACTAGGAAGAAGACCGGTGGCGCCTTGCTAGGAGATCGAATCAGGATGAACTCACTCTCCGACCCGAATCTGTTCATGCGCTCCTTCGCTAGCAGGGAAAGTGGGCGAGAGATAGCCGACTGCGTCGATCGAGCAGTCGAGGCCTGTCAGGCGGTCGGATTCGACCTGATCCTAGTCGAGACCAGTGGCATCGGCCAGGGAAATGATGCGATCACAGAGGTTGCAGACACCTCCATCTACGTTACGACAAGGGAGTACGGAGCACCGAGCCAACTGGAGAAACTAGCAGCCCTTGACTTCGCCGATATCGTGGTACTGAACAAGTTCGACAGGCCCGGAGCCGAGGACGCACTGGCCGAGATTCGCAAGCAGTTCCTCAGGAACCGGGAAGCCTTCGACGAGAGCCCAGAGTCTATGCCAGTAGTGCCTACCATCGCCAGCCAGTTCGCCGATGCGGGCGTAGACAGGCTCTGGGAGATGATGTCCAACATACTGAACGAGAGGTTCGGAACCGAATTCTCCGCCAGCGAGCCCCGCCTGGGTCCAGACGGCCTCCCCAATCGAGACGCCCCAATACCCCCGGAGAGGCAGGGCTACCTAGCCGAGGTCGCCTCAACTGTGAGGGGCTATCACAAGAGGTCCGAAGACGTGGCCAGATCAGTGCGCCAGGTTCAGCAACTCGAAGAAGCAGCCAATCTGCTCGAGTCCTCAGGCAAGAAGGATGCTCAACAGGACCTAATCGACGAAGCGAAAGATGTCCGCGACACGATTCCCGACGGAGCATGGGAATCCATGGGAGAGTTCGACTCAATGGCCTCAGCGTATCGCTCCGGTCAGGCAAGCTATTCCGTCAGGGGGAAGGAAATCCCAGTCAAGACGACTCACGAGACACTTTCTGGCACCAAGGTCCCAAGAGTCGCCCTGCCAACCACGGAGGACTGGGGGGATAAGTTGTTGTGGATCCGAAAGGAGAACGCCCCCGGATCATTCCCATACACCGGCGGAGTCTTCCCATTCAGGAGAGAGGACGAGCTCCCAGTCAGGATGTTCGCAGGAGAGGGGAGTGCAGAGAGGACAAATAAGCGGTATCACTTCTTGTCAAAGGACCAACCGTTCAACAGGCTATCAGTCGCATTTGACTCCCCAAGCCTGTATGGCAACGATCCACAGGAGAGGCTCGATATTTTCGGGAAGGTCTGCGAGTCAGGAGTCAGCATCAGCACGGTGGACGAGATGGATCGCCTATTCGATGGCTTCGACCTATGCGCTCCGAGCACCTCAGTCAGCATGACCATCAACGGCAATTACTGGTGGCACCTTGCCGCCTTCTTCAGAGTGGCCATTAGGCAGCAGACCAGGAAATTCGTCGATGAGAATGGTAGGGATCCAAACGAGAAGGAATCCGAGGAGATTCGGGTCTACGCACTATCCACTGTGAGGGGCACCGTACAGGCAGACCAGCTGAAGGAGGCAATGGGTCAGAACACCCTAGTCTTCAATCTGGACACTGCCCTGAGGATGATGGGGGACGTCGCCGAGTTCTACGTCAACAATGGCGTCCGCAACCACTACTTCGTTAGCATCAGCGGCTATCACATCGACGAGGCAGGGGCAAACCCGATCACCCAAGCAGCTCTCACCCTCTCCAATGGACTCACGTACGTCGAACTGTTCAAGGCCAGGGGATTGGATCCAGACAAGTTCCTGAGGAACTTCTCTTGGTTCTTCTCCAATGGTATGGATCCCGAGTACGCCGTGATAGGCAGAGTCTCCAGGAGGATCTGGGCAATAGCGATGCGAGATCTCTACGGAGTCGATGAGAGGGGTCAGAAGCTCAAGTATCATATTCAAAGCAGCGGTCGTTCCCTCCATTCCCAGGAATTCACATGGAACGACTACCGAACCACACTCCAGGCCCTATATGCTCTCGCAGATAACGCAAACAGCCTCCACACCAATAGTCGAGACGAGGCCTTCGGCACCCCTACCGAGGACACCGTCAGAGATGCAGTAGCGATTCAGCTGATTCTCGCCAAGGAGTACGGTTGGCTGAGGAACGAGAACCCACTTCAAGGGTCATTCGTCGCCGACTTCCTCACTGATGAGGTCGAGGAAAAGGTACTCAGAATCTTCGAGGAGATGCATAACAGAGGGGGTGTCTTGGGTGCGCTCGAGGTCAACTACCAACGCAACCGGATACAGGACGAGGGGATGCTCTACGAGCACCGCAAGCACACGGGGGAGACTCCAATTGTAGGGGTGAACACATTTACCGACCCAGAATCATATACTCCTTCGGCAGAGGAGTTCGATATCGAAGTCACCAGATCAGACGAGTCGGAGAAGATGTTGGTAATCAATAGGAACAGGGAATTCAAGAAAGTCCACTCGAAAGAGTCTGAGGAGGGGCTGACCCGACTCAAGAAAGCCGCCCGTGAAGGAGGTAATCTATTCGAAGTGATGATGGAAATCGTGGAACACTGCTCGGTAGGGCAGGTCACACAGGCACTTTTCGAGTGTGGTGGGAAATTCAGAAGGAACATGTAAGTTAGGTCCGCACCCGGCTTTTCCAAGACACTCACCTAACTCGTGTCCCGAAACGCACCACTGCCTCAATGTTCTTAACCCCAAATGGAACGACTGGCGTTGTTGTCGGCGATTTATTTTCCGGTGACAGAGGTGAAGGGATGCATCTAGTCAGGATTGAGGTCGAGAATTTCAAGTCATTCGGCGGCGAGACGACTATCCCGTTCGAAGAGGGATTCACAGCCATTACGGGCCCCAATGGGAGTGGAAAGTCAAACTGCGGAGACGCGATAGGCTTCGTGCTCGGCCCCAAGTCGACGCGCTCACTCAGGGCATCCAATGTGTCAGAGCTTATTTTCAACGGGGGGAAGACTGGCAAACCTGCTAAGCACATGTCGGCTACATTAGTGTTCAGCAACACTCCTGAGGTCGGAGGGAGGAGAAGGCTACGCACAGATTCGGACGAGGTATCATTCACCAGGACGGTCAGACTAAACAGGAAAGGAGACCCAGTCACATCATACAGAATTAACGGCAATCCATCCACTGCAACCGAGATGCGCCGCATACTATCGGAAGCCGGATTGAGGGGCGACGGATACAACGTCGTCCTGCAGGGAGACGTCACAAACCTTGCAACCATGACCCCGCACAAGAGGAGAGGGGTGCTCGAGGAAGTCGCTGGGGTAACGGCCTATGACGAGGAGATACGGAAGGCTAACACCCAGCGAAAGCACGTTGAGAGCAGCATTGAGACGATAGACATCTTCGAGGCCGACCAGAAGGGTCGACTAAAGGAGCTTGAGAAGGAGAGGGAGCAAGCTCTGAAGTTCAGGGAGCTGAAGGAGGAAGCAGACCTGGCCAGATTGACACTCGAGCAATCCAGGCATAGGAACAGACAGGGAGAGGTGGCACTTCTCTCAGAGGAGAGGTCCAACTACGCCTCTAAGGAGAAGGAAATCTCCAACGAGATGCTACAATCCAGCATGAGGCTAGATGAGTACGACAAGGAACTAGTCCAGATCGGTAGGGAGATGGAAGGAGTACTAGGCGGTGACGCCAAGAAGATCCTTGACAGAATCAGACAGCACGAAATCGAAATGGAGACGGCCTCCGACAGGATCGGCGACCACAAGAGGGCTATCGAGACCTCTGAGGGAGAGGTTGAGGTTTTGACTAGGGAGAGGGAGGGAGCCGATTCCGCGCGCACACAGGCAGAGCAGAGCATCGACGACCTCCGGAAAAGCGTCTCAGACTCCAAGGCAGCACTGAAGAATGCCGCCGAAGACGAGGATGAGGCAAGGAAGGCCATTCAATCCGGAGACAAGCACGGGCGTGATCTGAACAGGCTTCTTGGGAAGGCCACAGACGAAGAGCAGGTGGCCAGCACATCCTATTCCCAAGCCCAACTCGACTTCGATCGTGCCCACCAGAGATCACAGATAGCATCTGAGAACCTTGCTGACATAGAGCAGGCTTTCGAGACCGCAGAGCTAGAGAGGGACGACCAAGCACTCATGGGGGAGGATCTTGAGGACGCCAGCCCGGAAACCAATAGGGAGTCGCTGGCAAAGGAGCTGATGAGCCTCCAGAAGCAGGAGCGGTCACTAGTTGACGATCGAGACAGAGCCGAGTCCAAGCTTAGGAACGCCGAGATGGGGCTTGCCAAGGCAAAGGCAAGGATGGAGGCCAGGTCAAGCACACCTGGTTCCGCGCATACACTAGCAGCCCTCTCCAAGCTAAGGGAGAGCGAGGAGATACACGGAATACTGGGTACATTAGGGGAGCTGGCGACCCCGAAGGACCCATCTCATGAAGAAGCACTGTCATTCGCATTCGGAGGAGGACTCAGGAGCATCGTAGTGACTTCCGACCACGTGGCCTCGAAGTGCATCGCATGGCTTCGCAAGAATGGCGGAGGGAGAGCGACATTCCTACCTCTCAACAAACTATCAGTCTCCCGTCCGCAGGGTAGGACCCTTCTAGTGGCTAGGAACCCCGGTGTGGTTGGCTTCGTCCACGATCTGCTTGAATTTGACCCGAGCGTCGAGACTGCGGTCCGCTACGCAGGAAGGAACACGCTTGTCGTTGACTCCATGGACGTGGCTAGGGAGAACATGGGAGGAGTCAGAATGGTGACTCTAGACGGGGCCGTCATAGAGAGTTCCGGTGCGATGACCGGAGGATCATCATCGAAGAGGGATCGTCCGAGGTTCGATGGCTCAGGAGCAGGTAGTTCCGGGATAGACAGGATGGAGATGGCAGTCCAAGAGGCAGGACTTCTGTTTTCCACTGTAGATGGGGCATTGAGGGAATTGCGTAGGGGCCAACAGGAACTCCGAGACAGGATCCACGGCCTAGACAATGACGACCACTCGGTTAGGGTCAGAAACTGGAAGGCTGACATGGACAGGGCGGAGAAAGCACTACGGGAAATCAGGACCAAGCTCAAGACCGCCAACAAGGAACTGGAAGAGTGCGAGTGCGAGAAGTCCCGACTCTCAGGGATATGCGATAGCGCCAGGTCCTCACTAGAGGAAGCAACCGCTGCACGTATCAAAGCCGCCGAAGATCTTCAGAATCACACCCCAGACCACCTCTCCGACAAGCTGAGGCAGGCAGAGAGGATCAGAACAGAGGCAGAGAGGACACGAGTCATGTCGGAGGCATCCATCGAGACATCCTCCCAGCAATTGAAGATCCTAACTGACAGGGTGGCTGTTCTGGACAGGCAGATCCAGTCTCAGAAGGACTCAATTTCACGCGCAGAAAAGGAGATCGAAGAACTCAACTCCAGCATCGCTGAGTCTGAATCCGATCTCCTAGAACTGAGGGATCAGGCTTCGCAGTTCGACGAGGAACAGAAACTGCTGAACGATAAGAGGGACCAGATAGTCGAGGAGAGGGCAAGCCTCCGATCACATCTTGAAAGGATATCCCAGGAGAAGCAGAATATCTCCGGACGATTGGAGGAACTAAGTGTACAAATCAAGCAGAGGCGCGAGGCGCTGGATGAGATTGTTGCCGAGCTAGGGGAAGCAGGCATCCCAATCCCTCCGGAAGACGCGCATCTGCCAACAGTCGTGGAGGCGGAGCGGAGCGTACAGGGGCTCGAGCGCCGCCTCCGCGCCCTCGGGGATGTCAACATGCTTGCAATAGAGCAGTACGACTCAGCCGCCTCTCGCATCACGGATCTAATCGCAGACGGCAAACTCCTGAGGAAGAGGAGGGACGAACTGTCCACTATAGCGGACCAACTGGAGGATGAGAGGAAGACTCGCCTTCTCAACGTCTTCGAGCACGTAAACAACAACTTCCGGAGGGTGTACGAGATTCTGCAGCCCACCGGACGCGGCGAACTGAAACTCGAGAACATGGGTAGTCCATTCGAGGGCGGTCTGGAGATGGCCTGCGTCCCTCCCGGAAAGAGTCAGAACACTCGGAGGACCGCACTTTCAGGTGGCGAGAAGTCGATGGCTGCCCTCGCACTTATTTTCGCCATCCAGGACTACGAGCCAAGCCCATTCTACTACTTTGACGAGGTCGACCAGAACCTAGATCCGTTCAACTCCGAGAAGATCGCTGCCCTATGCAGGATGAGGAGTGGGATGGCACAATTTATCATGGTCACACTGCGGAAGGTCAGCCTCACACTAGCCGACCATCACATCGGAATCACCCACGCCGGAAACGGTTGCAGCCAGAGGATCACTGACTTTGACAGGGCAGCCGCATTGGACCTGAGCGAGGAAATAGAAGCCGAGGAGAAAGCCAGAGTCGCCTCCGAAGCCGAGAAGGAGGCGATGCCAGAACTCCCCTCTCCGGCCGACATGCCGAAGACTCCGGAACCACTGCCCTCGCCATCGAGCCTCGGTGGCCTCGTCGACAGGGCGGGCATTGACGTACCAGACGATGGCATTCCAGACCCGGAGGGAGAGGGCATCCAGAGCCTCAGGGAAAGAACAGGGGAAGTCAGTGAGGGTCTCGAGGATTCAGCATCATCACTGGGGGATGAGCAAGAATCAGAATCCAGCACTAGCATCGAAGTCAGGGATGATGCATAGTGATTTTCGGCGAGCAGATGAGGGATGACGTCGTCCTCCGCCTGCTCGAGGGCCAGCCAAACCTGGAGACGAGCAAGTTCCTTGACAGGCTGATGGAATTGTCGACTCTGGAGGAGGCGGAGCACCAGTTCCTAATCGATCCCTTCGACAGGTCGGTAGCCCTCGTCTTCCAGATGTTCCAATCCAGCGACCTGGATCCATGGGACGTCGATCTATCCGGATTCATCGAGATGTTCAACGAGAGGATAAAGGGAGCAGACAACATCGACCTCCCGTCTTGTGGCCGAATGATCAGGATGGCGTGGTCTATACTCCGGGGCCAGGCCAACTCGCTGATTGAGCGCCAGGAGAGGTCCATGGAATTCGAAGAGGAAGTCGAATGGGACTTCGATGGCGGTTGGGAGGCAGAATTCGACGACGCCGACTACAACTTCTCGGTGGGAGTCATGACTGGAGCCGCCGACGAAGCACTACCTTCGATGTTCGAGGGTCGGATCCACGGCAAGGAGGGCCGACCAGTCACTCTCGGCGAACTATTGCTGGGTCTGAAGGATGCAAGCAGGATAGCAGAGGAACAGAGGACCAGGGAGAGAATCGCCAAGGAGAGGAGGGAGGCCCACGACCGGGAGAGGGCACGCTTCAGCGGCAGCCTCCATGTCGAGGATCTGGAGGGCGATCTCAAGAGAACGTGGGAGGCACTGAAGTCCAGGGCACAGTCATCACAGGGGGTCGGCCTCAGGGAGGTCGCAGACGAGCTGAACAGTATGTCCCCGCCAGCCTCCAACGAACAGGATTCGAAGACCGAATCACAAGTAACAGCATTCGTCTCCACTCTTTTCCTGACAAACAGAGGCTATATCTCGTTGGACCAAGAGGGCGGATACAACGGCCGAATAGTGCTGGAGGACCTCTGGGGTGAGTCCAGGGACTATGACGAGCTGACCGAAAGGCTTCATCCAAAGTCAGATGCATTGGGGGCTTCCAATGTCTGACCCAGCACTAGCAACAGTGCTGGAGGCCATCCTCTTCGGGGCTGGACGCTCTATGTCTCTCGAGGAGCTCTCCGAGATGCTTGGTGAACCGAAAGGGGTGATACACGTAGGCCTCTCCACCCTGAGGAAGGAAATGGATCAGAGAGAGGGTACAGCACTCCAAATCACCGATGTCTCCGGTAGGTGGATACTTGAGGTAAGGCCGGAGATGTCAGCATTCCTCCCCGAGACATTCAGGGCAGATATCCCTGCCAGGCTACTCCCTGCAGCTGCCCTAATCGCATATCACCAGCCAATGCAGCAGTCCCAACTCAAGGACATGCTGGGCCAGAAGGCATACGATCACGTGCGCGACCTCGCAGCCATGGGCCTCATCGACAGGAGGAGGGAAGGCCTGACTCGAAGACTCACGACGACAAGGAGGTTCGCCGAGTACTTCGGCTGCCCTGAGGTCGAATACAGGAAGGTCCGGGCATGGTTCAGGTCCGAGGCCGACAAGCAGGGCCTCACAAGCGCAGAACTAGCCGCATCACTGGCTCCTGAAGAGCAGATGACGATATCCGAGTTCTCCGACGAGGGAGCAAAAGGGGTCGAGGCCGGAACCGAGGAGTGACTCCACCCCCAATGTCCGACAATCGGACTTATTCCCATGGGATGACAGGGTTGAAGTCATGTGCACTTAGGCACAAACGTGGTAGAACGTAGTATTGCTGTACTATTGGTGCTCGTCTTAACCTTGGCACCGCTTTCTGGCTGTCTAGAATCAGATTCCCAAGAGCCAGATGCAGAGATGGAGCATTGGCTCCCCCTTGTAGAGAATCGTTCTGAGAAGCAATATCGCTCAGATGACGTTTTTTCCAGAGTCTCCTGGAACGGATCATTTGGCATCGGAGAGGTCCTTTCAGTCTACGTACCAGTGCCTGAGATAGACGCCATGGATGGAGGAGCAGGGGCAACTGGGGGCGCCGAGGTCCACCTAGGTTTGTGGCTCCCTGAGATAGAGGGGTGCGATTGGGGGTCTGGGGAAATCCCCGAGGCGTGCAAGGTCCCCGTGCTAGCAGAGATAGGTCCCTACTATGACGATGGGGACGTCGATGCGCTCACTCCTGCGGACAGACTCGGCCGATTCCTCATTGAGAACTTCGTCCCTCATGGTTTCGGAGTAGCGCAGGTCTCGGTTTTCGGGACTGGCGAATCTAATCACTGTATGGATCTGATGGGGCATGACGAGCAGGCTGGTATCAAGGCGGCCGTCGACTGGCTCGGAACTCAGCCATGGTCTAACGGTAGGGTGGGTGCGATAGGGAAGTCGTATGACGGTAGCACCCCGTGGAATGCTGCCGCAGCGGCGTCCAATCATCTTGCCACGATTGTCCCCATGTCCGGACTTATCGGCGTACACGACCTGATGTGGCGAAATGGCAGCATGGAGTTCAGAGGGGCGATAATGCACAACGGGGTCTACGGATCATTCGGTCTAGATGGTGACGGGGGCGACATAGAGAATGCTTGCGAGGGCTACTTGGAGGGATACTACGCAGGGCCAGCGGCTTACATGACTGGTGACAACCTAGCATGGACGGGCTCCGACTACTGGGAGGAGAGGCACTTCCTGACTCGGGCACTCGAGGTTTATGAGGGCTCGATATACATAATCCACGGGATGCAGGATTGGAATGTAGACCCGCATATGGCATTCCCCGTACACCAGATGTCAATCGATGCTGGATTCGACGTCAAGGGATTATACGGGCAGTGGGGTCACGATTACCCCGACCGCGAGAGCGGGCACTCGGGACTATCTAGCGGAAGGGGTGCGGAGGCATATCCCTACACCCTTCGTTGGGATTGGGCGGACGACCTACTAGAGTGGTTCGACTTCTATCTGCGTGACGTAGGCCCTCAGCCACGGCTAATCGCAGAGATACAGGACAACATGGGGGGGTGGCGTGTTGAGTCAACGTACCCTCCCGAGGATGTCGAATGGCTGATGGTGGGGATGGACGAATGCCAGATCATGCTCGGGGGCTCCACGATTACCTCAAGCAGCCAGACCACTATCGAATGCCCGTCCTTCGAGGAGGAAACCCGCATCGTTGGAACGCCCACATTCCACATCGAGGCCCAAATCGGTCTACTGTCAACCTCGGGACACCTGTTCGTGGAGATGGTCCGCACATCCGACGAAATGCATCTCGGACATGCCGTAATGGACCTAAGGTTCCACGCTGGAGGGGACGAGGGACAGACACTTTTGCCGGGAAGCACGGTTCTAGCCAAGATGGAGTTCTTCGGAATGGATGTCATCGTCCCAGCTGGCGATGGCATCACACTCCTGATAACTCAGACAGGAGAGGACTACGTGCCGAGCCCGGTCTCCGTCCAAGCGGTTACGGTATCCCTTGATTCTTCTAGCATCCTAGGCCTATCCTCGGTGAGCCGAACCTGCGACGATCTGTTCCTCCCTCCGATGCACGAGCCTTACTCCTTCTGCGATTCAGAATGAAGTCGGGAATCATCTATGGATGTCTGCGATTGGCGTATCTCTCGTACAGAAGAGCGAACTCCAGCAGTACCAGCATAGGTCCTCCTACCAGGAATAGTGAGATGGGGTCGGGCGGAGAGATGAGGGCACCAAGGAAGAGGGCAGCGAACCATATCGCCCCCCTGTTCTCAACAATCGACCTCCTCTCAACGAGCCCAGATCTAATCAGAAGAACCGCAATAATTGGGACTTGGAATCCCAATACCGAAGAGAAGTAAAGGCCGGTTACGAAGCCGACCCAAGATTGCAGCTGCCAGGTTGATTGCAGTCCGGATTCAGCCGAATCTTCGGCCAGATACTCCAGTAGGAATGGAATCAGTACATTGTGAGAATAGGCCAAACCAATAGCACCCAATGCCGCTGACATCAGAATTACCGTGACCGCCTCGGACCCTCTAGAGGGACGTCTAAACTTACTCGCCGCTTCGGGAAATAACCTGCCCCCTGTCCACGCAAGATCAATGATGACGGTCGCTATTACCATCCCGAATGCAATCTGTGCAGCAATCCTAAGTTGGAGCAAGATGACCTCTAGTGGCTGTAGGATGATGACCTCGACCCCAACTGGGATGTAACCGTCAGAATCAAGCAGCCATTCGATAATCACCTCCGCAATCGGGTAACCTGCTACGAAACCCATGGCGAATATCCCCATGTACAACTTCCGCCTCTTGTCCAAGTGGGAAATTAGCACCCTCGCTTCCCTGCTATCAAGAAGACCTAGCAGACCGTCGCCCATGTGCTAGGATAGGCATCACATTGGTGAATACATCGATGCCAATTACGATTTTCTGAGTATAATGGTCAAGATGTCATCATCCTTCAGCAGGTGGTCCAGACCTACTCTTTGCCAATCGAACTTTGCACTTGGCCCCTTCACCCTCGCATAACGGAACTTCCGGAGGAAGTCCCGGTGTAGCTTGGCACACACGTCTCTAACAGTTGATGTGTCCTTAACAATCAACGGCTCTATCAGATCAGCCTCCTGCCCTTGAGGCTTCAGGTATATCGACATAAATCCGAGGTTATCGAAGATGAAGTCCTTCATCTCCTCGATCCCCTCCCCTGTCTTGGCTGAGACGTTGAGTACCGGCCATCCTCCTGGAAGTCCTTCGTACGCCCTCTCTAAATCTTCCTCGTTCGCCAGATCGATCTTGTTTACGACGACTACTGACCTGCTGTACACGCGATTTCCAGCCAGTGTATCGACAATGTGATCGTCTGTCACGTCGGTCCTAAGGGTCACTGTGGCCGAGACAATTCCGAACCCCCTAATTATTCCTTGAATCTCTTCGTCGCTCATGTTCGTCTGTTCGAGCGTCGACCTGACTTCGATGCCTCCCCTCCTAGTTCTGGTCACGAACACCTGGGGAGGACTCTGATTCAACCTCATGCCCGACTTCCACAGCTCGTCATCAAGGATCTTGAAGTGTGACTTCTGGAATGGATCGATCACGTATAGGACCATGTCGGACCCTCGGATTACATTCAGTATCTCCTTGCCCCTGCCCTTCCCCTCGGAGGCTCCTTTGATCAGTCCCGGGAGATCCAGAATCTGTATCTTCGCACCTCGATGTTCCATAATGCCCGGTATGCAAGTCAGGGTGGTGAAAGCAAAGTTTCCCGCCTCGGACTCGACCTCTGTGAGTTGGGAGATGAGGCTGGATTTTCCTACACTGGGGAATCCAACCAATGCAACTGAGGCATCCCCAGACTTCTTGATCTCAAATCCCTGATTGCCCCCACTCGATCTGGAGTGGGCCTGAGCCTTCTCCTGCTTCTGCCTTAGTGCTGCAATCTTTGCCTTCAATTTCCCTACGTGCCCCTGCGTCGCTTTGTTGTACTTCGTCTTGGAAATCTCCTCTTCTATGGACTTGATTTGCTCGTCAATAGTTGCCATTACAAAACCGCTCCCCAAGCATCTACTGTTGGGGTGGCATGGCTCGCATTCTTGAATTCGGTGGAAAGTTAGCACGTGAATCCATCGAGCGAGGGTATTTGGACGCCCGCCACTCATCATGTGCATGGTCGATGTGATGCTGTATCTTGTCGATCGAGCGGGGCTCAATGATGTCATGTCAATGACGGTGAGGGAAATTCACTCTTCAATGGAGGACTCTTCCCTCAGAAAATCTAGACCAGACGCAGATTCCAGATTCCATCGTGACTTCGACGTCGACTTGGAGGGGGAGGTCCTAGAGCTAATAGACGGATCAGCCGATCTGGAAAGGGGGGAGAAAATATCACAGTCCACCGGGGACTCTTCCATGGAACTCCGACTACTATTGGCAAAGTGGTGCTCATCTGCTCAATGGAGATGCTGGGACGCTCGCCTATTCCTGTACGTGGAACCTCTCCTTGATGGTCCTGTGAAAGACTCTGATGATTTCCTCGTCCCAGAGGTGTGGGATCAATTCTCAGAAGCCCTTTCAAGGACTGACAGGTCATCGTACTCCGAGTCAGTGGTATTGGACTGGATGTCGAGGAGGGAGGGGATGGGGGAGACTATGGAGCCATCCGAGGATCCGATGATTCTCCCCACCATGGAATCCCATCGCACACTGAGCGAGTCGCTCTTCAATATCATTGAATCACACAGGAGGTCAGAGATGGAGTTGATGGCTGGGAGGGAATTCCTAGAGCCTGGCAGGTGGATGCTCGGTAGGGCTGAATTATCCGAGACGCGGGGGGCGCAGAGTTGAGCGATCTGCCAATGGATCCACTTCCTCCGGCGCAACCTCCCGAGCCTGGCTTGGTCGTACTGGGCAGGTTCCAACCATTCCACAAGGGGCATGCCCTGATGATCCAAGCTGCCGATGTCTGGCGCTCTGCAAATGCAAGCGACAAGGGATTAATCATCGCCATAGGGTCTTCCAACCAACCACCTTCGATCAGGAACCCATGGTCCTCCGATGAGAGGGCAGCCATGCTCCGAGTATGGCTGGCTTCAACCGGGATGGAGGCCAAGGTTGTGGCAATCCCGGACATCGATGATCCTCCAAACTGGGTCTCCCATGCCGAGAATTACCATGGCGGGGCAGGGTCAATTTTCACCACTGACGCCCGGACAGCAGAGCTCTACGAGTCATCCGGGTGGCCGGTGGTAATGGGGGGGCTAGAGAATCGCGAATCGTATGAGGGCTGGAGAGTCAGGACGACAGCCCAGATGCTGTCGACCGTCCACGACGAGGATGCAGTTAGATCGGTGTTGGAGGCCTCGGTTCCCGATGCTGTGGTTTCTCACATGTTGGATGAGGGGTTACTAGGGAGGCTTGCATTCATGGGGGAGGGCGGGGAGCCAGTAGGATAGATGGCAGCCATTCGTCTTAGAAGTCATCGAACTCGTCGAACTCGTCCTCGCTCAGTTCCTCGTCGAACTCTTCGAACTCGTCCTCGCTGATATCCTCAGTGTCTGCTGCAGGAGGCTCAGCAACTGCTACTGGCTCATCTGAGATTTCCTCGTCGAACTCCTCGAACTCGTCTTCGTCGAACTCTTCGAACTCGTCCTCGCTGATCTCCGGGGTGGCCTCGACCGGGGCCTCCGCTACCACGGGTGCCTCCGCTACCACGGGTGCCTCCGCTACCACGGGTGCCTCCGCTACCACGGGTGCCTCCGCTACCACGGGTGCCTCCGCTACCACGGGTGCCTCCGCTACCACGGGTGCCTCGTCGAACTCGTCATCGCTGATCTCCTCAGGGACCTCCCCTGGCTCCTGGATTTCTTCTTCGGATTCTTCAATCTCAGTATCGTCCTCGATTTCATCTAGTTCGATTTCGTCCTCGTCGTCCTCCAGGTCTAGGTCCCCAAGGGTGTCATCGTCCTCGTCGTCCTCCAGGTCTAGGTCCCCAAGGGTGTCATCGTCCTCGTCGTCCTCCAGGTCTA
>Ga0315330_10000134_pt1 | contig 38031 bp, 40 predicted proteins | sample M140m34915metaG_FD_203453 | JGI IMG/M metagenome (GOLD analysis project Ga0315330, IMG submission 203453) | Ammonia-oxidizing marine archaeal communities from Monterey Bay, California, United States - M1 40m 34915 | ecosystem: Environmental > Aquatic > Marine > Intertidal zone | place: USA...
ATTACATCAAAAAAAGTCGCAAATATCAAAATGGATTCAGAGTTAGGAATAAATTCTGTTATCACAGCTTTGCCTTTTGAAAATGTAGTAAATGTAGAAGGCAATGTTTACGACCCAGGGTTGGTAGCATATAAGAAAGGAATGACAATGTACCAAGCTATTGAACAAGCCGGAGGTTATATGCCTTACAGTATGAAAAAAAGGTCATATGTAAGAAGCGCTAATGGAGAAATAGATAAAGCTAATATTTTTACTGGTAGATTGAAAAGATTAAAACCTGGAGATACAGTAGTAGTACCGTTAGATCCAGACCCTGATGAATTTGATATAACAATTTTTATAGCAGATTTATCAACTACTCTTGCCAATATCGCGGCAATACTCTTAATTGTAGATAATCAAAACGACTAACCTTATAATGAAGTTAATTCTTCTCCGTCATGGTGAAAGTCAATGGAACTTAGAAAATAAATTCACTGGATGGAAAGATGTACCTCTTACGAGCAAAGGAAGAAATGAAGCAGTTTTTTCTGGAAACCAAATTTTAGATAAAAATCTTAAGGTTCATAGTATATATACCTCCTTGCTTGAAAGAGCTACAGAAACAACAAATATAGTTGCAGAAATTATAAAATTTTCAAAAAAAAATATTGAATTCGATTGGCGTTTGAATGAAAGACATTATGGTGCATTGCAAGGTTTGAATAAATCAGAAACTGCAGCAAAATATGGTGAAGATCAGGTTAAAATATGGAGGAGAAGTTATGATATACCTCCACCATTGATAGATAAAAATGATAGTAGACACCCAAAGTTTGATGAGAAATTTAATGAGATTAAAAAAGAAAATTTACCTTCAGGAGAAAGTTTAAAAGAAGTCATAAACAGATTAACTCCTTTCCTAGATTTCTATTTTAATTTTATTAAAAAAAATAAAGGTAATCATCTTATCGTTGCACATAGTAATTCTTTAAGAGCCATTGTTAAGATTCTTGATAATTTAAGTGAAGAGGAAATTGTCTCAGTGAACATACCTACTGGCGTCCCTTTGGTATATTCCTTCGATTCAGATTTTAATGTTATAAATAAAGAATATTTAATCGACAAAAATGAATTACAAAAAAAACAAGACAAAATCAAAAAACAAGGAAAAGCAAATTGAATCTAGATTTTTCTAAAATAAATGTTTTACTAATAGGAGACTTTATGGTTGATTATTATATATATGGAAAATCAAATAGACAATCCCCTGAAGCTCCTATTCCAGTTATGAATATACAAAAAGTTGATTTTTTCCCAGGTGGAGCAGGTAACGTGGCTATGAATTTAAAATCATTGGGAGCAAGCGTTACATGTTTAGGGTATGTTGGAAATGATAAGCCAGGAGAGTCATTAATTAAGGTCTTAAATGATGAAGGTATAAATTGTAATTATTTATCAACTGAGGAAACCATAACAACCGTTAAAAAGAGATATTTTGTTAACAATATTCAAACATTGAGAATTGATGATGAAGTAATTAGAAAAAATTGGAAGCCAAAATCTTTATCCAAATTAAACATTCAAAGTTTTGACGTAATAATTTTGTCTGACTACAATAAGGGTGTTCTGAATAATGATTGGTTTAGGGGTATTGAGTTAAATAATATAATTACAGATCCCAAAAAAGATAATTTTTCTTTTTATTCTAACACAGGAATTATCACACCAAATCTCAACGAACTTAAAAGAGCATCTAAGATAAATATCAATAATTTAAATTCAATAAAAAAAGCATGTCATAAAATTCTTTCCGAATCAAATTTGAAATATATTATTGCTAAGATGGGAGAGAAAGGTATGATGGTTTTTGGCAAAAATAATTATGTTAAAATAATTGATCCTCATTATGTTGAAAAACCAGATGTAACTGGTGCTGGTGACACTGTTATCGCCACTTTTTCATTAGCATATTCAAAATTTAAGGATGTGGAATTATCTGCAAAAATTGCTAATGCGGCTGCATCGGTAGTTGTAAGTAAAAAGGGAACTGCAGTAGTAAAAACAAAAGAAATAGATTCTTTATTTGCCGAATAGTTTTTTTCTTATTTTTGTTGCTGAAATATCACCAATATTCTGGGGAGGTACATGTTCAATAATATCATACCCTACACCTCGACCATAATTAACAGACTCAATATCGGGTATTATAATTACTTTTACTTTTTGAGAACTTATTAAATCTTTTAATTCTTTTTCTAAGTTGATTTTAACATCAAGAGGGTCATATGGATTTTTATCATCTTTATTTACTTCTCGAATACATATTAATACATTTTTCCCCTCATTTAATCTTTGATCAATTAACCATCTATGACCATCGTGCCATGGTTGCCATCTACCAATAAACATTGAGTATTTCATTTAAACTCTCTCCCTCATTTTTATTTGTCGTGTCCATATCAATAAAATTATCCACCGGCGGTTCATAATCTTCGACAAAAAAATTCTCTCTACCTCTTATTTCTGTTGTGTGTAAATAGACCTCAAGCACATTAAATTTGGATTTAAATTCTTCACGTAAAAATCTATAAGGAGATACAAGAGAAATTACAGGAATACAATTTTTATTAATAAGATAAGCTGCTATGCTCATCCCCAATCTTATATTTGCTTCTCTGCCTTTTCGAGAATAGTCTTTATTTTGAAACAAATCTCTTAAATCATCACCGTCAATATTAAATACTACCTCTGAATCAAACTTCTCAGAAATAGAATTAACCAATAGATTTGCTAATGTACTTTTCCCACTGGCAGGTTGTCCAGTAAGCCAAATAGCCTGGTATTTTTTTTTATTCATTTATCTTATCAAAAATTATAATATAGTGAAGCATATATTTTTTCGTTTTCAAAATTTGAACCAAAGTAACCATGTATGCTGTAGTTTCCAAAATCTTTCTTTATTATAATATTAGCTTCTTTATATAATGTATTTGAAAAATCTTTCATCAAATTTTCGTAGTCTAAAGTATTTCCAGTATAAGGATAAAACTGTTTACTTTTGAGAAAAGTAAATAGTAAAAAATTACTATTATTTTCAAAAAAACCAATAGATAGAAAGTGTGCTTTAACTCTATTGTTCTCAGGAGATATTATCATATTTCCAATTGTTTGATTATTATAGACCCATCCAGGCCTATATGCAGCACTCCAATAATATGAATCTAGGCCCGGTGGGTGTACTGAGCCTCCTTGATAAGTAGTTTTCAAAAATTCATATACAGTTCTAACTTTTGCATGTCGAATTTTCATGCCCCATAAACCATCAAAACCGTTCATATTATCATTTAAGCTAAGACCACTACCATCTTCAAAGAAATTTTGGTGATATATTTTTATTCCATATGAATCAAATTCTTTTTCAAAACTAAAGTCCCACATACCAATACTTTCTCCAAGAGCATTGATTTGATCTGAGTTGGTTGCATTATCATCTCCAGGATTTCCAAAAACTGCTCTGATAAAGTCTTCCAACCTTTGAGGTTGCTTCCCATTATCAGTTGTTTCTCCTCCCCAAATAACGCTATGAGAAAGTCCAATTGTAAATATATTTTTTTGAAATGAATTAGAATAGTATAATTTTTTTTCATGCAAGAATGGTTTATCAATTAAAAATTGATTTCTGTTCAATTGACCATGATAAAATGAAAAATTAAAATGATGATTATCAAAAGTTTTTGAAGTAATACTTCCTATCCTTGGTACTCCAAGAGCATTACCGCTTTCAATCATAGATCCGCTACTTAGAAGAAAGTCCTCTGAAGATTGTTTTGTATGAAATCTACCTAATTGAAATTTTGAATCTCTAAAATTATATTCTAAATACAGTTTTCTAGCGTAAAAATCGCTTTCTGTAAAAAAAATATCAAATTCGTATAACAAATCTTTTTTTGTAAAAATAACTATTGGATTTAATATCAACGAATTATTTGTTAACCCTTGAAATTGCTTTGAAATAAATTTTGTATTAACTGATCCAAAATGTAAACCTAAAGCTTTTTTTTCTACTTCATACTCTGTAGAAAAAACCATCGAGGTAATAATAAAAAAAGACAGAAAATTTTTTTTCATTAACTATTCTTTAGAGGGTTTAACATAAAATTTCCAATCCATAACTTCAATTTGTGAATGTTTACTTACATTAATTTTCTGAAATTTATTTGATGGGAAAACTCTAATTTCTGACCCGTTAACTAGAAGATCAATTGGCATAATAAAATTATCATTTACATTATTCCATCTAAAATTAAAGCTATCTTCATTTTGAAAGTATTCTAAAATAGGTTGTTTAGGACTGTAAAAATATTGCTCTGCGAAATACCAATAATCTTTGCCAGTTTTTTCATTTACTTTATCAAAAAAATCTCTTGTATTTGCAAATCCTTTAGCGTTTTCTGTCATAAACTCTTTTAATATTTTGAACCATATTTTATCATTATTGATTACACTTCTTAATGTGTGCATCACCCATGCACCTTTCATATATGTATCTCCGTGAAGTGCCCAATGATTTTCATTTTCATTTCCAACAATTGGAATTTCATTGACAATTCTATCTTTAATTGTGTTGAGGTAGTGAACACCAACTTCGTAACTATTAAATTTATCTTCAAAATAAATTGCCTCTGAATAAACCTGCAAACCCTCATGAATCCAAATATGGGTTGGGTCTGAAGCAGTAACACTGTTTCCAAACCATTCATGACCAGTTTCATGTATTATCAAAGGATCAATAACTCCATACATTGGCCAGCTTTTGCTTCTTACACCATTATAAATACTGAATCCATTACCATATGTTACTGCCGATTGATGTTCCATTCCAAGATATGGAACCTCAATAAGCTTATATCCATCTTCATACCATTGATAATCACCAAAGTATTTTTCATAAAATCTTATTACTTCCTTTGATTGTGGAAAGTAGTTTGAAGCCAATTCTTTATTATAATCTAGAACATAATGGTTCATAAAATATGTATTATCATTGTTTAAAAAAGTATCTTGTACAGCTACATAATTTCCAATTTGAACTGATATGTTATAATTATTTATGGGGTTACTAACAAACCATTCGTATGTAGTCTTTTCTCCTAAATCATTAATGCTTCTCAATTTTCCATTTCCAACTGCTACTAAATTTGATGGAACTGTATAAGCCATTCTTACGCTATCTCCTTCAGCAGTAATATGGTCTTTATTTGGCCACCAAATTCTTGCACCTTCACCTTCGCAAGAAACGGCAATCCAATCACGACCATCTTTATCTTTAGACCAAGTAAATCCTCCAGCCCAAGGTGGATTATCAGCATTTTGAGGAACCCCTTCATAAAAAACAGTAAACTCAAAAATACTACCTTTTTTAATTATTGAATTAAAATCAATCAATACAGCATCAAATTCTCTTGAAAAATTTAGATCCTGATTTTTATGAGTTATTTTTGTGATATCTAAATTTTCTTTTAAGTCAATTTGTAATTTGTATAAATCTTTCATGCTCTCAGCTTTGACTGTAACAAAACCATTTATTGATTGTTTTTCAATATCGAAATCAATATTAATATCATAGAATGATACCCTATATGATAAACGATTTTCATTTAAGTTACCTATTAAGAAATTATTTTGAGTTAATTCTGGTAGATTATATTGATTTCCGTGTGGTCTATTTTCTTGGCAAGACAATAAAGTGCACATTATTATACTAAAAATTATTTTTTTCATAATAAGTCCTTGTTTTAAATACATTATTAGCAAAAATGATATAGTATAAAATAATACAAAAAAGAAACCACAAAACAATAGCGAATGCTTCTTTGATTAGAAATAGAATGTAAACGATAGCTAAATAAATAATCCATTTTATCCATGAAGGTTGAGACCATAATTTTAATAAGGAATTCATTATTAAATTTCTTTTAAGTAGCTATAATATTTCATTGATTCATTATAAATAGAATCATATTTATTCTCAATGTTAATATCTTTTTTTTCATATTTCTGGAATCCAGTAGTTTTAATAACATTATCGTACCAACTTTTCCACCAAATACCGTCATTAATATGGTTACCTTTTTCCCATTTAAGCATTGATGTATCAAATTTAATATTAATTTTTTGACACCAATCTGAAAGTGATTTTTGAGGATTTTTTAATAGATCTTTTGAATCAATTACAATGTATGATTTATTGATTTTTTTAAGAAAATTGACAATTTCATATTGTTGTAGATAGCCCAGTTCTTCTATAGAATTTAATTTGTTTTTTTTTGTATAAGAACTAATTACTTCTTCAGGGTGTCTTAATAAAATACAATTTTCACAATCTGCAATCCAATCTATATTATTTAAATCTAAAATATGATGTGCCATATGTTTTTGATACCAAATTTTTTTATTTTTAGGTATTTCACCAATTAGATAATTAACAATTTCGTCATAGTTTGAAGAATACTTATTTACTATTTCTTCATGCATGGGATGTTTTAGTTTTGTTTCTTTAAGGTAGTATCCATAGAAAGGTTCATCTGTAATAAAAGTATCTTTTCTAGAAGACCAGGACCTCATTAATGCTGTAGAGATATTTCTTGGGCCTGACCAACAAGATATAATCATTTTGTATTTATATTTTCTTGAATGTGACGGTTGTAAAGATTTCTAATATGATTTGTTAATGAATTAGAGTTAATTGAAGATAGCTTTCTATCTTCAAGTAAAGATACTGGAATTATTCCAGCGAATGTGCCAGTTACAAATGCTTCATCACAATCTTTAATTTCATTAAAAGTAAAATCTTTCTGGTAACAATTAATATCATTTTCACCACAAAGATATATTGCCTTACTTCTAGTTATTCCGTTGAGACAGTATTCACCTTTTGAAGTCCAAACGGAATTATTCTTGATAAAAAAAAGGTTTGTGGAATTACATGTACTAATATTACCATGAGAGTCATTCATTATACCTTCGTCATAATTTAATTCATTTGCTTCAATACTTGCTAAAATACAATTTAATTTACTTAAGGTGTTATAATGTGTACTCAATATATTATGAGCAGGTCTTATTGTTGAAACTCTACCAATACTAATTCCTTTTTTATAAATATTAGGATCTGTTTCTTTAAATTCAGGGATAATAACCAAAGTTATTGGTCCTAAATTTGCATTTGGATTTTGATACGGTGTAATTTTTTGTCCTCTTGAAATAATTAGTCTAATATGTACACCGTCATCCATTTTATTCTTTGCTAATACTTTAAAAATTTGATTAATAATCTCTTGTTTCGAAAAAGGTATTTTTAAAGATATACCTTTTGCGCTATCAAAGAGTCTATCTAAATGCTCATTAATGAAAACCAATTGATTATGATGAAGTCTAATCCCTTCCCAAACACCATCTCCTAACAGGAAACCACTATCAAAAACTGATATTTTGGCTTCATTTCTTGGGAATAATTTTCCATCAATATTAATAAAAATATTATCATTTTTATCATTTTTGATATATGAATGGCTGCTCATTTGTGGGCCCACAGGGACTTGAACCCCGAACCTGCGGATTATGAGTCCGTTGCTCTAACCAATTGAGCTATGGGCCCAGTTTTTTAAGAATAAAAATTAATATAGTATACCTTTTTTTTATATAATAATCTTCATATTATTACAAAACAAATGAATGATATTAAAATTGGAGTTATAGGTTTAGGATATGTTGGTAAAGCATGCCTTACTTTTTTTCAAAAAAGTAATGTATGCTTCACTTTTGATATCAATGAAACTGGAACAGAGAGGAATTTGCATTCACTTACCAATAAGATCGATATAGCTTTTATATGTGTTCCAACACCAATGAAAAAAAGCGGAAAGTGCGATATTTCTGTGGTTGAAAATGTTTTAAATGAAATTAACTCGTTTGAAAATAATACAACTTGCGTTATTAAATCGACAATACCTCCAGGTACAACTAAAAGTTTTCAGGAAAAATACCCAAGTTTAAAAATAATTTTTAATCCTGAGTTTTTAACAGAAGCTAATTTTATTAATGATTTTGAAAATCAAGATAGAATAATTATTGGAAACGACAATGAACATGGTATTGTAAATAAACTTTATGAAAAAACTTTTCCAAAAGCACAAATTATAAATTGCTTAAGCGAAGAAGCTGAAATGGTTAAATATTTTACTAATACATTTTTAGCTACAAAAGTATCATTTGCAAATGAAATGTTTGAGTTATGTTCATCAATTGACATTGATTATAATAATATTGTTGAAATTGCAACAGTAGATAAGCGTTTAGGTAATTCACACTTTAAAGTGCCTGGCCCTGATGGTCAAAGAGGTTTTGGAGGAAGTTGTTTTCCAAAAGACTTAAACTCAATTTTATATCTCCTTCAAAAAAATAAATTAAAGTCATATATTCTTCAAGCTGTTTGGGATAGAAATATTAGTAGAGATAGAAGAAATCAAGATTGGAAAGAACTTAAAGGGAGAGCCGTTTCAGAATGAATCAGAGTGAAATATCAATTAGCAAACTTCTTAATGAGTTTTTTACAGATTATAAATTTATATTGAAGCTAACATTTTTATCTTTATTACTTTCTACGGTATTATATGTAATTCTTCCTAAAAAGTATGTAGCTGAAATGTCAATCACTCAGTCTTCTTCATCATCTCTATCATCAGGGCTTGGGAATGTTTCAAATATTGCCTCAAGTTTTGGAATCAATTTGAATAATTTAGAAGGAGATATTTTCTATCTACCTAATTTAATTGAGTCAAACACATTAAAGCAGTCATTATTGTCAAAAGATAGAGTTTTAAAAAATGATTTAACTAATTTAATCGACTACTATAATCAGACATTTTTTGGTCTCATTAAAAACATTCGTTGTACAAAAAAATGTGAAGATAAGAGACTTTATTATGCTATCGAAAGATTTTCTAATGATTTAAAAATATTGGAAGATCAAAATTCAGGTATGATTACAGTTCAATTTATTTCTTATAATGATAGCTTATCAAAAGAAATACTTTCAGACATAATAGATTATCTAAATGAATACTTAAATAGTGATGTGAATCTTCAAGCAACAAGTATGCTCAAATTAATTAATAGCGAAATAGAAAGTACTAAAGATGAGCTAAATAGTGCTGAAGATGAAATTGCAACTTTTGTCGATGAAAATAGAACTTATTTTGAATCACCGAGCTTAATTGTCCAATATAGTCGACTTGAAAGAGATGTTACAATATTGACTGAGAAGTATATGAACCTTATTGTGCAACAAACAATGTCTTTGATTGAAGAAAAAAAACAACTACCTCAGTTAAATATAATTTCAAGTCCTTTAAGTGACCCAAGTACTCACAGTCCCAAAATTTTAAATATTTTTTTCATAGTTTTTTTACTTGTTTTTAGTATTTCATTAGCTAAGGCTGGATATAAAGTTTCAACAAAATCTTGAGATATAATTGCTTAATACTCTAAAAAATTATTTTAGATATGATTTTTCTTTAATTACAAAAATTTTATTTAGTGTATTTATAGTCCATTACGGCTCCTATCTTTACCTGGGTCAAATAACTGCTATTAATAAAATTACATTTGGGTTATATGTAATTTTTATTTTTCTCATCTTGATAAATAAGCTTTATTTATCAGAATTAAAAATTGGATTATTTAAATATCAATTTTTGTTATTAGTTTTTTCATCTCTCTTTTTATACTCTTTTTTTTTAAATAGATCCAATCTTAACATTTCGTGGTTTTTGGGAGATGTTATGGTTTTTTTCGGTATTATTTTTTCTATGCTTCTTGGGCATTTCTTTAAATTAGAAATTTTTAATTCAGATATCATTAAAAGATTATGTGCAATACTATTCGTAATTCTTGTTTTAAATGTCACAATCAGCATTTTTTTTATTGATGAGCCTCGAATAAGATCAGTTTCTAGACTTATTTTTTTACCAAGTTTTTTTATTTACCAAATGTTTAAAACAAAGGAAAAAATATATTTATATCTTACTTTAATTTGTTTCTTATTATCAATATTGTCTAACACAAGATATGCATTTGTTGTTATGCTATTGATGGTATTGTTGTACTCAATTTTTTTTTACAGGAAAAATATTTACAATCTTTTATCATTAAAAAATATTCTTACTTCTGTCACATTATTTATATTTATAATTTATATTTTGCTCCAAAATAATATCTTGCAGCAATGGAGTTTTTACGTTCTTTTTACTCCTGAATTAATGGGAAATTTAGGTATAATTAACGTATTTTTAGGCAGAGTCTTTGAGGTTCAAGATGCATATTCCGAACTCATTAAAAACTTTAATTTATTTTCAATTTTTTTTGGAAATGGATTTGGAGCTTCATATGAAATGAATGAATTATGGAATTTTTATTTTCAAGAATATGCTCATGAAGGATCGATTTCAAGTGAAAATAGAAGACATGTTCTTCATTTTGGACCTGCTCGCTTTTTTTTTAGATATGGTCTAGTAGGTATTTTCTTAGTACTCTATATTCTTTATATCAATTTGAAAACATTATTTACTATTTATAGTAAAAAAACTAATGATTTAGAATTATTTTTTGGAATAACTTTATTGATGTATCTAATTAGATTTCCTTTGCAGCCGATTTTCAATGATATAATTATTCTTTACTGTTTATCCGGTATGCTTAATCATAGGCGCTTCAAAAATGTTAACTAATTTTTTTTCATTATTTGTAAGATTTTCTGGAACATTACTTCAGTTTTTAACAGGAATAATAATTGCAAGATTTTCAGAATCTGATATTACTGCTTACTTTTTTCTACTGCTTTCTTCGGTTTGGATTGCTACATATATCCTTTCTTATGGCTTTCCAAATCATATTTTTATAATTACCTCTGAATCTAAACATAACACTAATTTTCTAGTGTTACTTAAGAAATATATTATTTATTATTTTCGAATAATAATTCCAGTTCTTTGTTTTATTTTTCTGTTTTCTTTTTTCATTGATTTTGTTTTCAATTATCAATTAACCAATTTGTCTATCATCTTATCGACTGCAATAATTTTAGTAATGAACAGATTTTGTAGTGAAGTATTTAAAGGATCGAATAGAATTAACGCTGGTATTTTTTTTGACAGAACTACATTTCCACTACTCGTTTTTATAAGTTCTATATATATCGCTTACGCAGATTCCTTTTCCATTAGTTCACTTAATTTTGCATTTATAATATCATCAATAATATCCTTTATAATATCATACCTATCATCTGTTTATTTTCTTAACAACGGAAGTAATATTATAGAAAAAATTGGCTTTGATAATCAACATTTAGGCAGTCAATATATCATTGAAATTTTCGAAGTCTTGATTAATAGACTCCCAATCATAATTCTAAATTTAATTTTTGTAGATCCTAATATTATAGCAGGATTAAGTATATGCTATACACTGGTTTCAATAAGTGGAACTATAAATTTTGCATTATACCCAGTTTTTGGTAGAGACTATATTAAAAAAATTAATTCAAGAAAATTTAAAGAAGCCAAAAAAACATTATACAATTCTCAAGTTTGGAGTTTTGGGTTGTACATTATTTATTTTTCTCTACTTTATTTTTTCGGAATATCAATTCTAGAATTCTATGGGAAAGAATTTGTTTCGTTCTATAATTATTTAGTTTTGTATTCCTTTTTAATGATTTTAAATCAATTTTTTGGTGTTTCAGATTATCTTATGTCATTAATAAGAAAAGACCTTTATTCAATTGCTTTTAAGTGTTTATCACTTGGTACTCTAGTCATATTCGCAAAAATTGCTTATGATCATGATTCTATAGAAATATTTCTTCTTTCAATTGCTATGTCTGCTGTAGTTAAGAGCTCTCTTTCCTATTTTTATCTTATTGATATAGTTTCAACAATCAAACTATTATCAAAATCTAATACTCTAATTTTTGCACCCACTGCTTATTTTAGACAGACTAATAAAAAAGTCAGAGTTTCAAACAATACAGATATTGCTATTGAAGGGTTTTGGAGGTGTGCCAACCATTTTGCAGCATTTGCATTTCAAGAAGCGCAAGATAAACGAATGAATATTGCTAAACATTTTCATGCATCTGCCCAAATAAAAATGGCAATAAGAAAAAAAATTCCATCAATCATAGTTGTAAGAAATCCTTATGATTCTATTGCTTCTGCATTGGTTTATGAGCCGGAAACAAATCCGTATTATTTTATAAAATACTATAAAATATTTTATGAATCGCTTATGAAAATTAGACATAAAAGTGTTGTTTCAGATTTTAAAGAAACAACAAAAAATTTTGATATGGTAATAGATAAAGTTAATAAAAAGTTTAACACTAACTTTAACTTATTTAACAATACTCCACAAAATATAAATTTAGTCTTAAATCAAATAAAGGAAGAAAATAAGATAACTATGACTAAAAATTTGAATGATAAAATTGCAATTCCTTCATCGGAAAAAAACATCAAAAAAAATGAAATTTTAGATATGCTTAATACAGAATACAAAAAGCAGATGGAAGAGTTGAACAACTTATATGAACAGTTTATTTCAAAATAATAAAATTTGTATTATTGATCATGCGGGGCATACTTCCCAATTTGACTTAGCGATTACTTTAGCAAAAAATAATTATAATGTACTATTTGCATATACAAAAAATTTATCTACCCCGAATGCAAATTTTCAAAATCATAAAAATCTAGATATAATTCCTTTAGAACTAGGAAAAGATTTTAATAAATATAATTATTTTAAGAGAATCATAGATGAAATAAGGCTAGGACTGATTCAAATTAAATTGGTTAAGTTGCATGAACCATCTATCGTTCAGTCAGCTAATAACCCATTATTATCTCAGTTGATTTTATTATTTTTTTGCAAGTTTAAAAGGATATTATTCATTAATTGGATAACCGATCTTTTGGGAGTTGGTATTAAAAATACTTTAAAAAGGAAAAATGCTTTCCTTTCTTTTTTTGTTGGCGGCTTTTTTTTAATGGTTGAAAAAATTTGTGCTTTTTTTTCAACTTGGAATATCACTATTGCATATAAATTTGAAGATTATCTTAAATCAAAAAAGATTAAAAATGTATCAACAATTCTAAATTGGGCACCACTAAATAATGACAATATTACAAAATCAGATTTTTTTCAGTTGAATAATTTAAATAAAAAAAAGATTTTATTATTTTCTGGTACTCTTGGTAAAAAACATTCAACTGAAATTTTATTTAATATTTCAAAGAATTTAACAAATGAATATTTTTTGGTTGTTATAACCAATCCAGAAATTGTAAACGAATTAAATTCAGATGCAAAATCTCGTAATTTATCTAGAATTAAATTTTATCCTTTTCAGCCAGCAGAAAAGGTAACGCATATTTTTAATAGTGCATTTCTTTTAATCAATATCTTAAATGATGATTCTAATTTTTCTGTACCATCAAAAGTATTATCGTACATTGTTGCAGCAAAACCAATTTTTTTAGTTATGCCGGAAGATAATGAGATATCTCAGATGGTTATCAAAAATAATTTGGGTGTAGTTGTAAATCATAAAGATAATGAAATTCTCTTAAAAAAATTAAACCAGCTTCTCAAAGACCAAGAACTTAGAAATATATTTTCGAATAATTGTAAAAAATACAGTAAAGATAATTTTTTATCAGAAAATAAAATGAATGAATTCTTAACTTTATACGATATCTTATTATCATAATATTTAATAATGGATACTTTCAAATTAATTTGTATTTTAACGCAATGAAAAAAATTCTAATTACTGGTGGGGCAGGATATATTGGCTCAATTTTAGTTCCAAAGTTATTATCAAAAGGCTATCATGTTACTGTGCTTGATAACTTAATGTTTGATCAGTTTACTTTAACTAATTGCTGCGGAAGTAACAACTTTGAATTTGTTAAATCTGATGTAAGAAACGAAGTCTCAATTAAAGAAAATATTACGGATAAGGACATAATAATTCCATTAGCAGCACTTGTTGGGGCTCCATTATGTAATGCCAACCCTTCTGATACGAAAACAATCAATCGCGATGCGAGTTTAATGTTAAATAATTTTAGAGATAAGAACCAATTAATGATTTTTCCAACTACAAACAGCGGTTATGGAGTTGGTGAAGCAGACAAGTTTTGTACAGAAGAAACGCCCTTAAATCCAATTTCTTCATACGGAAAATACAAAGTTGAGGTTGAAAAAGAAATTTTAGATTCAAAAAATGGTATAACTTTAAGACTAGCAACAGTTTTCGGCGCAAGTCCAAGAATGAGAATGGATTTATTAGTTAACGATTTTACATATCAGGCTTTTAAAAATAGTTCTATTGTATTATTTGAGTCTCATTTCAAAAGAAATTTCATACATGTTAAAGATGTATGCAGAGCTTTTATTCATGCAATAGAAAATTTTGAATCAATGAAAAATCAGGCATATAATGTTGGTTTAAGCTCAGCTAATTTATCCAAGATGGATTTATGCAAGAAAATAAAGGAATTTGTTCCAGGATTTGAAATCTATGAGTCAGAACATGGCGAAGACCCTGACAAAAGAGATTATGTTGTAAGTAATGACAAAATTGAAGCTACTGGTTATTCTCCGAAATATGATCTTGATTATGGAATACCTGAATTATTAAAACTCTATAAGTTAATGAAGACATATCAGCATGGAAATGTTTAAGAGTTGTGGATAAAAACATAAAAATTTTGGTTACTGGAGGCGGTGGTTTTCTTGGAACTCATGTAGTTGATTTATTACAGAGTAAGGGATTTAATAATTTATTCATTCCTAGACAAAAAGATTATAATCTCACCAAAGAAGATGATGTAATCAAGATGTATAAAGATTCAAAACCTGAGGTACTGATTCACTTAGCTAGTCATGTAAGTGGCTTAGGCGACAATTTTAAATACCAAGCAGATTTTTTTTATAAAAATATTATGATAGGAACCCTTGTTTTACATCATGCTTGGAAAAATAAGGTTAAAAATGTTGTTGCAACTTCCGCAGGGTGTGGGTATCCAGAATTTGCACCTGTACCTCTTAATGAGAATGATTATTGGAGCGGCTTTCCACAAAAAGAAAGTGCTCCTTATTCACTTGCAAAAAGAATGCTACATGTACAATCTCTTGCTTATTGGAAGCAACACTCTTTTCCAATTAAAATCGTATTACCTGGGAATATTTATGGTCCTCATGATAACTTTGATCTTGAAGCAGCTCATGTTATACCAGCTTTAGTTAGGAAGTTCGTTGAAGCAACGGAAAATAATACGAATGTTAAAGTTTGGGGTGATGGTAAGGCTACGCGCGACTTCATCCATGCTCACGACGTTGCTGTAGGTATTGTTAATGCTTTAAATTTATCTCAACCAGAATTAATTAATTTATCAAGCGGTAAAGAGGTTTCAATAAAGCAGGTAGTCGATTATTTAATTGATATTTCAAAATTCTCCAACGAAATAGAATGGGACTCTTCAAGAGTCTCAGGACAATCTAGAAGATTTTTTGATATATCAAAATCTGAAGAACTAATAAACTTTAAACAGTCATTTTCTCTTTATGATGGTTTGAAAGATACATTCGATTGGTATAAATCGAATAAAGATATTGCTAGAAACAACTTTGAAAGAAATATAGAGGAGCAAAATTAAAATGAAAATTAAAAGATTTGAACCGTCTTGTAATCTTGTAACACTAAAAGATGGGAGGGGTAGTATCTATCAGTGGGTGCCAGATAAGCCAATTATGGAATGGACTCATCAGACAATTATTAAGGGTAAGCTTAGAGGTAATCATTACCATCCAGAATTTGATGAATACATTTTGTTAGTATCGGGACAAGGTGCAATTATTGAAAAAGGAGAAAAAGAAGACCATTTTCTGAGAATGTCTAAAGGCATGTGTGTTTACATTCCAAGAAATACCAGCCATGTTTTTTTGGCAACAACTGACTGCGAATCAGTTTCCTTTTTAACCAAACCATGGAATGATTGTGAAAATCCAATCATTCACGAAAATCTAGGACACGGTAAAGGTGATTTTGGAGATCCTGATAGCGCACATCATGAAGAACAGCACTTAGAAGCCTTTAGTGAAGATAAATGAATGTTGGGATATTATCTTATTCATCAATATGTCAAAGAAAGTTTCTTCCTGCACTGATATCAAATAGTGATGTAGAAAAAATTACCATTGCTAGTTCAAGGAATTTAGATTTAAAAGAAAATTCCAAAAAAATACAATTCAAATCATACGAAGATTTCTTTAATGGAAATTACGATTGGGTATATATTTCCTCAATTCCAGCAAAAAATTTTGAATTTTCAAAAATGTGTTTAAAAAAAGGTTGGCATGTTCTATGCGAAAAACCGTCTTTCTTAAAAGGAGAAAATCATAGTGAAATAATGGAAATTGCAAAAACAAAAAAATTACTTTTTTTAGAAAATTACACGCACACTATGCATCCCAGATATGACTTATTAAAGGAAATAATTAATAAGCAGCAAAGCAGAATTAAATATGTTGATTTTAAATTTATGTATCCTGGACCAGATGATTCCAAAAATTTTAGATATCATAAATCAATGGGCGGTGGAGTTCAATATGATTCCCTCGGCTATTTAGTTGATACGCTAATTTATCTATCCATTATCGATGATTCTTTTGATTATAAAATATTTTTTTCACAAAAAAATAACTGTATTAATTTCATTAATATCACATCTAGCTCATGTAATAAATTTATTTCATTGTCAACTGGCATAAATTTTCAATATGATGCTTCGATTGCACTTAGCGGAGACAATTGGAAAATTAAATTGGATAGAGCTTTTGCTATAGATAAAAATTATTCTTCTGAAATTAAAATTGAGAATGGTTTTAGTGAATCTAAAAAATTAGTTAATCCAAGTGACCAATTCGAAAATATGATTAATTCATTTATTAATATAATTAAGTCAAAAGATGATATAAAATTTACCCTTTTGTCTGATTACCTCAATTTGTATAATAGTCGGTCAATTATATTAAAAGACATTTACAATAAATTATAATTATGATAATTAATAAGACACCATTTAGAATATCATTCTTTGGAGGAGGAACTGACTTTCCAGAGTTTTTTAATAATCAGCCCACTACCATTATCTCCTCATCAATTAATAAGTTTTGTTATACTTCTTTAAAGAAACAACTTATTGTTGATGAATCTAAATATAAGCTTTCATATTCAATGATCGATAAAGTAGATAATATTAAAGATATTGAACATCCTGTAATAAGAGCATGTTTAAAATATTTTGACGTTAACGATCCTTTAGAAATTCATTATGACGCAGATTTACCTGGAAAATCTGGCATTGGGTCAAGCTCCTCATTCACTGTAGGATTGCTACATACTTTAAATCAATTTTATAAAAAATCAGTATCAAAAAATCAATTAGCAGAAACAGCAATTCATATTGAAAGAGAAGTTTTAAGAGAAAATGTAGGTTTTCAAGATCAATATGCTGCAGCATTCGGAGGATTTAATAAAATTATTTTTTCTAAAAGCGGAGTAAAGGTCGAAAAATTAAGTTCAAAGATGAAATCTCTAATTAATGATTATTTAGTAATGTTTTATTACCCAAAACCAAGATTTTCATCCGATATTCAATCGACACATATTAAAAAAATTGAAGATAATCACGATAAGTTATTACAAATGAATGAGATTAGTTTAAATGCGCTAGATGCAGTAAATAACTTAGATATAATTACATTCTCTAAATTATTAGATAAATCATGGAATATTAAAAAGTCTTTGAATGATAATATTTCTAGTAGTGAAATAAACAATATTTACAAAAAAGCTAAAAATAATGGAGCCCTAGGTGGCAAGATTTCGGGTGCAGGCGGCGGCGGGTTTTTATACTTTCTTTGTCCACCGGAGTATCAAAAAAAAATGATTCAATCCGTTACTGAAGTTCAATATATTAATTCCAAACTTAATAATAAAGGATCTGAGATTATTTATGAAAGATAAAATTATAAAACTATTAAAAGACTCTATTGAAACTAAATCCAAATTAATTTCTGATGATGTTTTTATGGAGAGTTTAGAACGAGCAATCAACTATTGTTTTAAAACTATTACAGAAGGGAATACCATCTTTTTTTGTGGTAATGGTGGAAGCGCTGCCGATGCGCAACATATTGCGGCTGAACTTACTGGAAAATTTAAAAATGATAGAGAACCTTTAAGTGGAATTGTATTAGGTTCTAATTTTAGTTCATTAACAGCAATTGGTAATGACTACGGTTTTGATAGTGTTTTTTCGAGAGAATTAAGTGGTCTGGGTAAAAAAGGTGATTTACTTATTGCTTATACAACATCAGGGAAATCTAAAAATGTTATTAAAGCACTAGAAACCGCAAAAAATTTAAATATCAATTCTATTCTGATGGTAGGACAGAATGGTAATGAATCAGCTAATATAGCAGATGTTGTTATTTCAATACCATCTAAAATTACTGCAAGGATTCAAGAATCGCATATTACTGTTTCACATATAATTTTTGAAATTTTTGAAGAAAAGTTTTTAAATGCCTAGTTTCATTCAAAGATTAATTTCGTTTTTCTTAATTATAATTTTTTCTCCAATTTTTGTTATCTTGCATCTACTTATTTTTCTAGATGATGGTTCACCTACGATTTTTGCACAAAATAGAATTGGCAAGAATGGGAAAATTTTTAAATGTTACAAACTTAGAAGTATGTTAAACAACGCTGAAGAAATTCTTAAGAATGATAAATCTTTGATGAAAATTTATATTGAAAATGGATATAAAATTCCTGAATCACTTGAACAAAGATATACGAAATATGGCAAGTTCTTAAGAAAGTCTAGCTTGGATGAACTGCCACAATTATTTAATGTTCTTTTTGGACAGATGAATTTGGTAGGACCTAGACCAATTGTACCAAAAGAATTAGAACATTATAAGGGAGAAAAAAGAAAAGTTTTTTTATCGATGAAGCCTGGTATGACAGGTTTGTGGCAAGTTTCTGGGAGGTCTAATTTAGATTATCCTGAGCGAGCAGATTTTGAAATAAGCTATAAAGCTAAAAGATCATTTGCTCTAGATATTCAAATTTTGTTTAAAACATTTTTAGTAGTGATAAAAAGAAAAGGTGCACATTAATGTTCAACTTTTTACTGCTGAAGAAGGGTTAATTTAGTAGAATTATGAGTAATATATATGATTATGAGGTTGTAATTATTGGTGCTGGCGCTGTTGGATTAGCTGTTGCAAAAGAATTACAAGAAAACAACTTCAAATCTGTTATTGTTTTAGATAAAAATAATAATTTTGGTCAAGAAACTTCCAGTAGAAATAGTCAAGTAATTCACTCTGGAATTTTTAACGATATAAATTCAATGAAGTTTAAATTTTGCGTTAAAGGAAAAAGTTTACTTTATAATTTTTTAAAGCAATATGATTTAGACTTTGAGCAAACTGAAAAAATTATTGTGAGCAAGGAATCAGAAAGCAAAATTTTTAATAAATTTCAAAATGATATAACTAAAAAAGGTATCTCATTTTCAAAAATGTCAGATAAAGAATTATCAAGAATTGAACCATACATAAAATCTAGCAATTCTTTACTGATTCATGACTCTGGAATATTTGATGCACATAAGTACATGCATCAATTATATCAGATAGCAAATCTTTCACATGACTTTTTATTTAATGCCAAAGTATCCAATATAAAATTTTCTAATTCATGTTTTCATACAACAATTACTGAAATGTCTGGAAGTATAGGTGAAATTAAATCGAAGTTTTTAATTAATTGTGCTGGCTTGGAAAGCTTTATTTTAGCTAAAAGTTTAATGAGGAATAATTTAAATATTCCTAATTTAAAATTTTTCAAAGGTAGTTATTTTAAATTATCATCAAGTTATAGAAATAAGTTTAAAAAACTCATTTATTCTCTCCCTTCTAATGAAGACTCTCTTGGAATACATATTTCTTTTGATGAACAAAAAATTCCAAGGTTAGGCCCAGATTACCATGAAGTTTTTTTAAATGATGGTATTTTCGATTACGCAGTTAATAATGATTCATCTCATTCTTTTTTCACTTCAGCAAAAGAATATATCAAAAATCTTAATGAAGAGGACCTATCTGCTGATTTTTCAGGCGTAAGACCAAAATTGTTTTTAAATAATAACTCAAAGTCAGAGTTTTATATTAGAGAAGAAAGTGATAACGGATTTCCTAGATTAATAAATTTAATTGGTATTGATTCTCCAGGATTAACATCCTCATTAGCAATTGCAGGTAGTGTTAGAAATTTAGTTTTAAAAAATTGAAGTTTTTGTCAGTTTATGTTTTGAATGAATCTTTTAATTAGTACCTATATTCATCTTTTTTATACGGTCCATCAACTTTTACACCGATATATTTTGCTTGAGCTTTTGTTAGTTTTGTCAAATCAGCATCTAGATGCTTTAAATGAATTCTTGCAACTTCTTCATCTAGCTTCCTAGGTAAATCATAAATTCCTGTTAAAGGCTTATTTTTTGCTAAAAATACTTGGGCTAACACTTGATTTGAAAATGAGGTAGACATAACAAAACTTGCATGTCCAGTTGCACACCCTAAGTTAACTAACCTACCTTCTGCTAAGATAAATATTTGTTTACCATTTTTGAAAGTATATCGATCAAGTTGTGGTTTTATTTGAGTTCTTTTAGCCCCTGATTTATTTAATGCATCAACTTGAATTTCATTATCAAAATGTCCAATATTACAAACAATGGCTTGATCTTTCATTTTTTTCATATGCTTCAAGGTAATGATATCTTTATTTCCTGTTGTTGTAACAAAAATGTTTCCTCTGTTTAAAACATCTTCTAGTCTTCTCACTTCAAATCCTTCCATCGCTGCTTGAAGAGCACATATAGGGTCAATTTCAGTTATAATAACCTTACAACCATATGACTTCATTGATTGCGCTGAACCTTTACCTACATCTCCATAACCGCAAACAACTACTGTTTTTCCAGCAAGCATTATCTCCGTGGAACGTTTAATACCATCTGCTAAAGATTCTCTACAACCGTAGAGGTTATCAAATTTAGACTTGGTTGCTGCATCATTTACATTAAATGCTGGAAATAGTAACGTGGCATCTTCAACCATCTGTTGTAAACGAGCTACACCTGTTGTGGTTTCTTCTGAAACTCCAATAATGTCAGGAACAATATTATGCCAATGATTTGGATTAAGTTTATGGACTTTTCTTAAAAGTTTTTCAATTACTATTTCTTCTTCAATATTAGTAGTGATTTTTGGAAGTTTTTTGTTTTTATTAAAATAATTTTCTAGTTCATATCCTTTGTGAATCAATAATGTTGCATCGCCACCATCATCTACAATAAGATTTGGACCCAAGTTATTTTTGAATGTTAATGCTTGCAATGTACAATCCCAATACTCTTCAAGCGTTTCTCCTTTCCATGCAAAAACTGGAGTCTTGGTCTTAGCAATTGCAGCTGCAGCTTCATCTTGTGTTGAAAAAATATTACAACTTGCCCAACGAACATCAGCTCCTAGATCTTTTAAAGTTTCTATAAGTATTGCTGTTTCAATAGTCATGTGCAATGAACCTGTAAGCTTAAAACCATTTAAAGGTTTTGATTTAGAATATTTTTTTCTTAATTCCATTAAACCAGGCATCTCTTTTTCAGATATATCAATTTTATCCCTACCTAACTTTGCAAGTTTGATATCTTTAATTTTGAAAGGCAGTGGCTCAACAATATTTTTGGATTGTTTTTTCATTTTATTTCCTGTTTTAGCTAATTTATTTTTTTCCGTCGTTTGTAATCTCATATTTCCTCTTAAAATTTTAATTGATTAGATATATCTGTTTTTTCCCATGCAAGATGTTCTTTACCAAAATGACCATAGTTAGTAGTCTCAGATAGATTTAGTTGAAATAGGTTGAATTTCCTAATAATTCCCAATGGTGTTAAATCAATATTTTGAGAAATCCATTCTGATATGTCATTTCTAACTTTTCCATCACAGTAGACATAAAGTGATACTGGCTCTTTTAGGCCAATAGCATAACTGAGTTGGACAGTGGCATTTTTTGCAGAACTTGATGCAACAATATTTTTAGCTAGATATCTTGCCATATATGCTCCACTTCTATCCACTTTAGTGCAGTCTTTTCCACTAAAGGCACCTCCTCCGTGAGGAGCATAGCCACCATAAGTATCAACAATAATTTTTCTTCCCGTAACTCCAGTGTCACCATCCGGTCCACCTGTCACAAAATTTCCGGTTGGATTCACTTGAAAGACAGTTTTGTCATCAAACATATCATTTAATTGTGGTTTGATAATTTTTTCAACTCTTTTTTGAACTTCTTCCGGGTTATCTTTTAGATTTTCACTATGTTGAGTACTACAGATAACATTTGATATTCTTACAGGTTCATTCACATCACTATATTCGACCGTTACTTGCGCTTTTCCATCTGGACCTAACCAGTCTTGCCCACTATGTCTCGTAGCTGAAAGTGCTTTTGTAATCTTATGGCTGTAGAAGATCGCACTTGGCATTAAAGAATCATTTTCATTGCATGCATAACCAAACATCATTCCTTGATCTCCTGCACCAAAGTTATCAGTACCTCTTGCAATATCAATGCTTTGATTATGAATTAAGTTTTTGAATGACAATGTTTTCCAATGAAAATTTTCTTGTTCATAACCAATGTCTTTGACCGTTTGCCTAACTAGTTCTTCGATTGAATCAGTATTGTTCATTAAGTCCGTTTTAACTTCTCCAGCAATAGTTACCATGTTTGACGAAACCATGGTTTCAATAGCTGCTCTATGACTTTCATTTTGATTGATTAAATAATTAGCCACATTGTCTGAAATAAGGTCAGCAACTTTGTCAGGATGTCCTTCTGTAACAGATTCGGATGTAAAAAAATAGTTTTTCATCAGTCTTGTTTTATCCAATCATGCTTTGTGTAATCAACGGTAATTTCATCACCTAAATTTATATTTGTTAAAGTTTTAATTTTAATAAAATCTCCATCATAAATTGCATCACAGTTTGGTTCATTAGAATGATTGAAAAATCCTCCTAAGGGAGTTCTGATATATCCGTGAGAAAATCTATCATCTTTTACATGAGATATACCAAGCTCATTATGTTTTGGTATTTCACATGTTGCAAAGAGACCTAATCCATGAATAGGAGACTTTTTAATTGTTAAACTAGATGCTAGAGGCTCAAAAGTCTTTAATTTTTCAAAATTTGACACGTCGAAAAATATAATTATTTAAACTGATAATAAATGTTTTTTTTATTGTGTAATTAGAATATATTCATCTCGACATGAAGACAAATCTAGGAAGTCCTATCTAATGAGTTTGATTAATCAAATAATCTTATTGCAAGAAGTTGATAATAAATTATTTGAGATTGAAAAATTACTTGGCGATTTACCCTCAAAAGTTGAAGAGCTTATTCAAAATGAAGATGGCGTTAAAACATCACTTCAGAACAAAGAAAATGAATTAAAAGAAACATCTGTTTTAATTAGCAGTAATGAAACTTTAGTAGAAACGACTTCTGAAAAAATTAATTCTTTAAAAGATAAACTTATTGATGGCTCAATTAATACCAATAAAGAATATGATGCTATGATGGAAACTATAGATTTTGAGAAAAATCTTTTATCTGAAAAAGAAAATGAACTTATTGAGCTTATGAGCAAGAAAGAAGAGCTATCAAAAGAAATTGAAGAAGATAAATCTTCTCTTGATGGAATTATTTCAGAACTCAATTCTAAAAAAGATGCTTTAAATGCTAAAATGCAAGAGGTGTCAGAAGAGCAAAATGCATTAAAGTCTGAAAGAGAGTCTGTTGCTCAAAATATAGATTCTGATACAATGTCAAAATATGCTGAAATATATGAAGCAAGAAAGGGCTTAGTTGTAGCTGAAATTTTAGATAATAGTTGTGAAGGGTGTGGTGCAATGGTTCCCCCACAAAGTATTAACGAGGCATTTTCTCAAAATATAGTTTTTTGTGGAAACTGTAGTAGATTTCTTTATAAGTCGATAGAAAATGAAGAAGGAACATCATAAAGAGTTAATTGTAGCTGTCAGTGGATACTTTGATCCGCTGCATATTGGTCATTTAGAATACTTCAAATTAGCAAAACAACTTGGTGACAAATTATATGTAATTGTCAATAATGATTTTCAAGCAATTTTAAAAAAACAAACATCTTTTATGAACGAAAATGATAGGTTAGAAATAATTAAATCACTTTCAATAGTTGACAATGCACTTTTAAGCATTGATCAAGATAAATCAGTCTCTAAAACTTTAGAAAAAATTAAACCCGATATTTTTGGTAATGGTGGAGATCAAATCAAAGGTTCAATTTTAGAAGAAGAAACATGTATTAAAAATAATATAAAGATTGTTGATCAGTTAGGTAAAAAAATTAGAAGCTCTAGTGAAATAACTGGATTAAATCCGAAATAATTTTTTTACTTCATTCTTTAATTTACTTGCCTTATTATACCTTCTAGAGCTGATTGGATGATTACTCGATTTTTCGAGAGGAAAGTCCGGGCACCGAAGAGCATAGTGCCACCTAACGGGTGGGATTCGTGAGAATATGGACAGTGCAGCAGAAAGTAAACCGCCATTTAGATGGTAAGGGTGAAACGGTGGTGTAAGAGACCACCAGTGATAGTGGTAACATTATTAGCTGGTAAACCCCACTAGGTGCAAGATCACGTAGACCCAAGATACTGCTCGTATCATTTGAGGGAAGGGTAGATTGCTAGAGTTTTATAGAAATATAAGATAGAGAGGAATGATCATCGCATCATAGATGTACAGAACCCGGCTTATAAATCAGCTCAAAAAATTATTATGAAGAAATCAAAAATAGCAGGTATCGGATTTAATGTCCCTTCAAATGTTGTAAAAAACCACGATATTGAAAAAATGATGGATACTACAGATGAATGGATTCAAACGAGATCTGGCATAAAGGAAAGAAGATGGGTCCTTCCTGGAACTGCTAATTCGGATTTAGCTTTACCAGCATGTAAAAAAGCAATTGAAAATGCAGGAATATCAACTAATGATATTGATGCAATCATTGTTGGAACAGTTAGTTCTGATTATAACTTTCCAGGTATGGCTCCTATTATTCAAAGAAAACTTGGAATTACTAAAAACATACCAGCATATGACATAAGTGCAGCTTGCTCTGCTTTTATTTATTTACTCGAAATGGGAGACCAATATATAAAGTCAGGCAAGTATAGCAATATACTTTTAATTGGATCTGATATTATGTCAACTATTATTGATAGAACTCCAGAAGGAAGAGCAACAGGTGTATTGTTTGGTGATGGATCTGGAGCTGTAGTATTGCAAGAGTCAAATGATGATAGTCAAATATTATCAACTCATTTATTTGCAGATGGAGATGGAGTTGAACACCTAAAAGCAAAAGCGCCAGGCTCTTTTTTTAATCCATTAAGAATTGATTCTGAAATTGTAAAAAATAGAGAACATCTTCCTCATCAAAATGGTAGAGAAGTTTTTAAGAATGCCGTAAAAAGAATGCCTGAAGCAATTAATGTTGCATTAGAGCATAATAGTTTGTCGGTTGATGATGTTTCATTAGTTATAGCTCACCAAGCAAATAGAAGAATTCTAGAAGCATGCGCTGAAAGAATGAAATTACCTTTAGAAAAAATGTATATCAATATTCATAAATACGGTAATACCACAGCTGCTACTATTCCGATTGCAATGTGTGAAGCACTCGAAGAAGGTAAATTTGTTAAAGGTGATAATATAATATTAACTGCTTTTGGTGCTGGCTATACGTGGGCATCAGCTGCTATTAGATGGTAGTATGAATTATTTTCAAAAGATAAGAGGTTTTTTTTCAAAAAATAAATTTCCAATTCTATGGTTTTTTCTTTTATCATTTGCTGTATCATTAACATTTCCAACGGGATTTTCAATTAGATATTCTTATCAATTAAATGATATTGCCAATGAGCCTATAATTGCACCATTTGATTTCGGAATCTTAAAAACAGATCAAAAATTAAATATTGATTTAGATAAAGCAAGAAGTTCAGTTCCATTCTCCTTTTCGAGAGACCAAGATTTTGTCGATAATCAAATTTCTGTAATTGATACATTTTTCATTTATTTAAATGATATTTATAGTGCTCATGATTTGTTTATTTCATCTCAAGATTCACTATACAAATATCGTTATGAGCCTGAATTTGAAAGTTTTCAATCCAGCTTTATAGCAGATAGTACAACTTATGTCACACTATATAACGAATTTCTTGATCAGTACCAATTTCAAATTGACAAAGCACAATGGGATCAACTTCTTGGCATAAACGAAGGTCTTTCTGAACCTATTAATCTTGAATTATTCAAAAATCAAATTAAACAAATATGTTTAAACAGATGGGCAGAGGGTATTATTGATGAATCCTTAGAGAATATTTTTAGTAACGAAATAAGTATTATTCAAGGTGGAGAGCTCGTAATTGCTCCAACTAAAAATTACAATGATATTGAAGCCGCGTGGAAAAAAAATAGGGAAGAAGTAAATCAGCTATATGATAATGAGCTAGATATAAAATCTATACTGAGTTATGAGCTTATTAATGAGTTTACAAAGCCAAATATTTTATTTGATAAAGAGTTAACAGAATCAAGACAGAAAGAAAGATTAGATAAAGTTTCAAGATTTCAAGGAACTGTGCTTGCTAATGAACTCATTGTCGACACAAATAATAGAATTACAGATTCTGTACTTTTAAAGTTGAAATCTTTACAAGTAGAGTCAGAAAGAAGACTTGGCTATGAACGAGCTGCAGATAAATTTAGAGAATATTTAGGCGCTTTTTTTATTGTATCAATTTTACTTTTCTTACTTTTCTCTTTCTTTTATATCTACAGAGGTGATTATTTTGAAAACCATAAGATTTTAGTCTTAATTGGTTTTCTAATGTATTTGATAGTTTTCTTTTCATGGACAATAGTTAACTATCAATTACCAGTATACATTATACCAATTGCAATGTTTTCAATACTATTGACGGTTCTTTTAGATACTACTGTTGCCCTTATATCATCAACAATATTGATTCTTTTAATTTCATTACTTATTGGAAATGATCTTGATTTTGCAATTATACAATTTTTTATATCTTTTATAGCAATATTAAGTGTTAGAAAATTACGTAAGAGAAGACAAATCATTGCAACTATGTTGACACTAGTTTTTTGTAGTTTATTTGTATTTTTCTCAGTAATGCTCTTTAAAGGAATAGATTTTCTTGATTATAATTATTCCACAGTTGGTTATTTAGCCCTTGCAAGTTTTTTATGTCCAATCCTAGCATTTGGATTAGTGCCGTTATTTGAATCTTTTTTTGGAATTACAACAGATTTGAGCTTAATTGAATTATTGGATTATGATCAACCTCTACTTAAAAAGCTTATGGAAGAAGCTCCGGGAACTCATACTCACAGTGTTAAGGTGGGAACGCTCGCAGAATCGTGTGCAAATGCAATTGGAGCACGAGCTTTATTATGTAGAGTTGGTTCCTATTATCATGATATTGGAAAAATAAAAAAGCCGGAATATTATGCTGAAAATCAGACAGGAGAAAATAAACATGATTCAATTTCCCCACATATGAGTGCAAAAATTCTTAAACAGCATGTAACGGATGGACTTACTCTAGCAGATGAATATGGATTACCAAATATTGTTAAAGATTTTATAGAAACTCATCATGCAAAAAATAGAATGGAGTTTTTCTATAGCAAGGCATTAGAATCTGATAAGAGCGTTGATGAAAATGAATTCAGATATCCTGGCCCTAAACCAAGGTCTAAAGAAACAGGTATTGTTATGTTAGCAGAAGCAATAGAAGCGCAAGCTAATTCACTAAAGAACCCAACATTAGAAAAATTTGAAACAATGATTGACAAAGCAATTAGAAGTAGATTAGAAGATGGACAATTAGACGAATGTCCGCTAACAATGGAAGATCTTCAAAAAATTAAAGGTCGAAGAGATGGTAAGCATGGTCTTCTGCCTGTATTATCAGGATTATATCATTCAAGACCAGAGTATCCATCAAAAGATAATGAATGAAATAAATATTTTTAATGAATGCAAAGATATTGATTTTCATAAAGATCATATTATCCAACTAATAAATTTATCACTTAAGGCTACCAAATATAATCAGGTAAAAATCAACTTAATTTTCTGTGATAATGATAAGTTAAACTCTTTTAAGCGAAAATACTTCGATGATGATGTATTAACAGATATTGTTACTTTCCCTATTAAAAATGATAATGATTTAGAAGCTGAAATATACATCAGTTTTGAAATGGCCAAGTTAAATGCAGATGAATTTAATGTTTCTCTTAATAACGAGCTTAGCAGGCTTATTATTCATGGAGTGTTACATTTAATTGGATTTAATGATAATACAAAGGATGCTAAAAAAATTATGTTTTCAAAACAGGAAGAGATTATTTCAAATTTTCAGAAAGACATTTGTTATGAGTGAAGCAGTAAAAGAATTAATTGATATAGTAATTAAGCTAAGATCTGATAATGGTTGCGATTGGGATAGAAAGCAAACCTCTCAATCTTTAACCCCACATTTAATTGAAGAAGCAAACGAGGTTGTAGATGCAATTTTAGAAGATGATTCCGAAAATTTAAAAGAGGAATTAGGAGACTTACTTTTACATGTAGTTTTTCAAGCAGTAATAGCTTCTGAAAAAAAATCATTCGAGTTTGAAGAAGTTGTTCAACAAATAAATAAAAAATTAATAAAAAGACACCCACATATTTTTGATGAAAACTTTGATGGTGAGAATTTATCCAATGCAAAAAATTGGGAGCTCAGTAAAAAGAAAGAAAAAAATAGAGAATCTATTCTTGATGGTATGCCCAAATCACTTCCAACTCTAATTGTAGCTCAGAGATATCAAGATAAGACAGGAGCTGTAGGTTTTGAATGGGAAAATGTTTCTCAGGCAATGAACAAAGTTGATGAAGAATTAGGAGAGCTAAAACAGGCTATCAAAAATAATGATTTAAACAATATTGAAGAAGAAATTGGAGATTTATTAATTACTATAGTTAATCTTGCAAGATTTTTTGATATTTCAGCTGATTTAGCACTAAGAAAAACCAATCAGAAATTTTATAGAAGATTTAATTTTATTGAAAAAATTGTTAAAAAAAATAATAAAAAAATTGAAAATATATCATTAGGTGAGCTATTAAATTATTGGGAGAAAGCTAAAAATGAAGAAAAATAAAATTGTTGGGATAACTTTTGGCTCTTTTGATCTTTGTCATTATGGTCATGCGCTGATGTTTGAAGAATGTAAAGAATACTGTGACTACTTAATTGTTGGAGTGCAATCTGATCCTAGCATAGATCGACCTGAAAAAAATAAACCTGTTCAATCACATGAAGAGAGAATAGGCATTGTAAATTCTTTAAAATTTGTTGACGAGGTGGTGACATATGATACCGAAGCTGATTTAATTAAAGTTTTAAAAAATATTCAACCAGATGTAAGAATTCTTGGCGCAGATCATGAAGGTAAGCCTTTCACAGGACATGAACTGCCTATTAAATGTATTTTCAATACTAGGGATCATGGTTATTCTACTTCAGAACTTAGGAAGAGAGTTTTTGAAGCTGAAAAAAGTAAAATTTAGTTTCCAATTAAATAATTAAATATAATACTAGATCCCAATTTTAAGTTGTTATCTCCATTAAGTTTACTTTCAAAAATACTTTCTTCTTTTAAACCTAAAACTCTAAGCTTTTCACCGATATATACTTGCTTACTGCCAAACTGTAATTGTTCAAAATTGACTCTATAAGGATTACTCTTTAGAACTTCTGAAATGGAATAATTTTTTTCAGGATATTCGGCAAGCAATTTCTTAAGAAAGATAGATAAAGTATAATCAGACTTATAATTATCAATTAACAATAAACTTCCATTCAAAATCATTTTATTTAACTCTTGAATATGAGTTTCTGATAACTTTAAGTAAGAATTACCACACAGAAATACTATAGTGTAGTTTGAAAATACTAAATTAGCTTCATCGTTTATTTGAAATGCTAAATCAATATTTGAAGTATTTTTAAGATACTCAGACAATTTATTTGCTTCATCAATACTGCAACTTCCATATAATAATATTTTATCTGATTGAGCAAATAATTGGTTAAAGAGTATTATAATTATTAATAATGCAGTTATATTTAGTTTTTTAATCATTATTAACAATTTAGGTTTTAATTTTATTTAAATGAAAAAACTTAAATTTTATCTCATAATATTATTAATAACTTCATTAGCATTTAATCAAGAACAAAATTTTGATAAATCAATTAAAGATACTGAAGAACAAATTAGAAGACTTAAAAATTCCATTAATTCAGGGAATAAAGAAGTTGAGAAATTGAAAAATCAATCAAAAAAAACAAAAGATATAATCGAACTAACCAGAAGAAATATTAAAAACTCTAACGCATTAATTAATGCGTATGATAAAAAAATAAGTCTTTATAATAAGCAATTAGTTAATCTTGAAAATGCAATCAACAGGAACAATCAATCCATTAATAAGATAAAAAAATCTTATGAAATGAGATCAATAAGTCTTTATAAAAATAGAAATAATGATCTTTCAAATTATATCTTTAATTCTACAAGTTTTTCACAGATGATTTATCGTCTGAAATACTTTAATATAATTTCAGACATAAATCAAAAGTCGGTTGATAAGATTAAAACTACACAAAAGTTTAATATGCAAAAAACTTCTGAAATTTCTGGATTGCTTAACAAAGTCGAAGAAAGTAAAAATTTTAAAAAAACAGAAATATCTAGTTTAAATCAAAAAAAAAGATATCAGGAAAAATTACTAAAGCAGCTTAAAAATGAAGAAAATGAAGTAAAAGCAGAGATTGCAACACAAATAAAGCAAATTGATGCTTTAGAAAAATTGCGTAAACAAATTATTACAGATAGAGAAAAATATAATGAGCAGCAGTTAGCAAGCTTAAAACGAATTGATAAGGATATAAGGAATTACAAAGGAAAGTTAGAATGGCCTGTTGAAGGAAAAGTTATTAAATCATTTGGACCACAATGGAATCCACGCTTAAATACCACTTTAGATAATCCAGGAATTGATATTAGTGCAAGAGCAACGTTACCAGTTAAAAGTGTCTTTGACGGATATGTATCAACCATTACATTTATAGCGGGATATGGAACTACTGTGATTATAGATCATAATAATAGTTATTATACTGTTTTTACTCATTTAGAAAATTTACTTATATCAGAAAATATGAATGTTAAAGAAGGTCAAAATATTGGTTATGTTTCAAACGATAATATCATTCATTTTGAAATTTGGGGAAACAATCAAAAATTAAATCCAGAAAAATGGTTAGCTAATGGAAATTAGTGAAATACAAAATGAATCATGGCAAAAGTTTGAAAATGCTATAAAAGAAGAAAAAATTTCAAATGCTTATATCATTCATGGACCGTCAGGCTCAGGTAAAGAAGCGTTAGCATTACAATTTGCTGCTCAGATTTTATCTTCAAAAATAACTGATTTGTTCTCAAATGAAAATATTACTTTTATTGCTCCAGCATCAAAAGATTTTTATCAAAATCTTTTCAAAAGTAAAACATTTGATACTGAAGAGTATAACCAATGGAAAGAATTCTTAAGTAATAAAATGTATAATCCTTTTTCAAAAAAGCTTTTATCTGATAGTAACAATATTCCTGTTTTAACAATTAATAATTTAAAAGAGAAGATTTACTTCAAGACTAATGATAGAAAAATTGTATTAATTTTTAACTCTGAAGCCTTGTCCCATGGAAGTGGAGAGTCAGCAAATATGCTTCTAAAAGTGCTTGAAGAACCTCCTAGTAATACAACATTTATTTTAGTAACTGATTATACTGATAAGGTAATGCCCACAATTAAATCAAGATGTCAGTCGATATATGTACCTAGATTAAAAAAAGAATCAATTGAACAATTTTTTGCAAAAAATGACACTTTTTCTTCCAATTTCATCTCTTTTATTACGGATAATAATTTAAATACACTTAATTCTCTTAATTCTTGTGATAAAGAACAAATTCTAGATTGTATAAAAGATTATTTTAATGCAATTAGATATAAAAACGCAGAATCTATTTCAAATTTTATAGATAAGATTGAAAGCTTACATAAATCTTCAAGAAATGAATTTGATTTTCATTTATCTGTAATTGGAAAGTTTATTAAGCTCATTTCAATGATTATGCAGTCAATTGACTATGATATTGAATTTGAGGAATTTGAGGAGCTAGCATTAATTATAAATAATAAATATAAAAATATGGATCAACTCAAATTAATTGAAAATATGGAAGAATTTACAAGATCACTTGATGGTAACGCTAATCTAAGATTATCATTAATGAACATGATAATTAATTCTAATAAGGCATTAAATTAGTACATGGAAAAGTACTATATAACTACACCCATATATTATGTGAATGATAAACCACATATTGGACATGCATACACAACAATACTTGCAGATACCATTTCAAGATTTAGAGCTTTAATAGGTCAAAAGCCCACCTTTTTAACTGGGTTAGATGAGCATGGTTTAAAAGTACAACAAGCAGCAGAAAAAAATGGAAAGGCACCTCAGGATCACTGCGATTCCATGGCTCCGGCATTTATTGATTTATGGAAAAAATTAAATATTAATTATTCAGATTTTATAAGAACTACTGAGAATCGACATACAAAGATTGTTCAAGAAATTTTAACAAAAGTTCACGAATCCGGTGATATTTATATGGATGAATATGAAGGATGGTATTCAATTTCTGAAGAAAGATTTATTACAGAAAAGGAGCTTGATTCTGGCCAATTTGGTGAGGTAAAAAAAATAAAAGAAAAAAATTATTTTTTCAAAATGAGTAAATACCAACAAACTTTAATAGATAAAATTGAAAAAGATGAATTATTAATTCAACCGAAAAGTAGAAAGAATGAGGTACTAGGTTTTCTTAAAAACGAATTATCTGACCTTTGTATTTCAAGACCAAAATCTCGTTTAGAGTGGGGTATAGAGCTGCCTTTTGATAATAATTATGTAACATATGTATGGTTTGATGCACTGATAAATTATATATCAGCTATAGGAGTTTATAAGAGCCATGAACAGTTTTCGGAATTATGGCCTGCAAATGTTCATTTAATTGGTAAAGATATTTTAACTACCCATTCAGTATATTGGCCTACAATGTTGTTATCATTAGGACTTCCATTGCCACAAAGAATTTTTGCACATGGATGGTGGCTAACCGACGACAAGAAAATGAGCAAATCATTAGGAAATGTGGTAAGCCCTTTAATGTTAATAGATGACTTTGGTGTTGATTCAGTTAGATATTATTTAATGTCCGAAATGGTTTTGGGTATGGATGCTACATTTTCTTCAGAATCTTTTGAAAAAAAATATAATAGTGACTTAGCAAATGATTTTGGAAACCTTGTGAGCAGAGTTTCCACTTTAATAAAAAATAATTTTGATGAAGCGGTTCCAAAAAGTACCCAAGTGGATTCTGATCTCAGTTCCAATTTTCAGAAAATAGTTTTAAAGGAACAGCTAGATAATTTAGAGATTGATAAAGTCATTAATGATATAATGACTTTCATTCGTAGTATTAATGTTTTTATGGAGCAAAATGAACCATGGAAACTAGTGAAAAGTGATAAAGTGCAAGCTGGAAATATATTATACCATTGCGCAGAATCCTTAAGATTAGCAGCTGTAATGTTGTCTCCTGTGATGCCTTCAAAAACCAAAGACATTCTAGATATTTTAGGTACCAATGATTTTGAATTATCTTGGGGTAGATTAAAATCAGGATCAAAGATTTCTGTTTCAGAACCTATTTTCCCGAGAATTAGTTAATGCTATTAATAGATACACATGCACACCTTTACTATGATAATATGTGTGACAATTTATCTGAAGTATTGTCTTCAGCAGAATCAAATAGTGTAAAAAAAACTATTTGCATAGGCACTGACCTTATAACTTCGTTAAAGTCAGTAGAAATCGCAGAAAAGTATGAAAACGTTTATGCTACTGTAGGTATTCATCCACATGACTCTAAAGATGTTCCTAGTAATTATTTACTAAAACTTGAAGAATTTTCTAAAAGTAAAAAAGTAGTAGCAATTGGTGAAATTGGAATTGATAATTATAGAAATCATTCTCCAAAAAATGTACAGGAAAAAGTAATGATTGAACAAATGGAGCTTGCATATGAATTAAATCTTCCGATTGTTTTTCATAATAGAGATGCAGATAGTGAAATATTTGATATTTTAAAAAAATATCCATTTCATAAAGCATTATCTCATTGTTTTTCAAGCAATTTAGATTTTGCCAAAAAACTGATTGCACATGGAATTAAAATTTCTTTTTCAGGAAATGTTACATTTAAGAACGCAACAAATACAGAAGTGGTAGAAAATATATCCCTTGATGATTTCATGCTGGAAACCGACTGTCCATTTTTAGCACCTCATCCATATAGGGGAAGTAAAAATGAGCCAAAGTATGTCCTAACAATAGCTGAAAAAATTGCTGAATTAAGGGGCGAAACTGTAGAGCAGATTGCATTATCTACTTCAAAAAACGCGGAACAATTTTTTAGTATATAGATGGTTTTTGCAAAAAAAAAGTGGGGACAGAATTTTTTAGTTGATAATAATTTATTAGAAAAAATTATTAAAACCATTGATATTAAAAACGAGGATGAAATATTAGAAATAGGCCCGGGGCATGGGGCTCTATCAGAAAAAATTATAAAAAAAACTAAATCATTAAAAATGGTTGAGATAGATCCTGAATTAATTCATGTGATTGGTCAAAACCCCCTACTTTCAACATTTGAAATTTTTAATCAGGATATTCTTAAAACCAATCTTGAAGAATTAGGTTTAAATAATCCAAAAGTCATTGGGAATATTCCATATAATATTACATCTCCAATTATATTTTGGCTTATTGATCATTTGCCTTTCTGGAGTGAATCATATTTAATGGTTCAAAAAGAGGTTGCTCAAAGATTGATAGCAGATATCGGAACTAAAGACTATAGTCGAATAACAGTAATGACTGGATTATATTTTAATATAAAAATTTGTTTTTATATTTCTCCAAATGTTTTCAATCCAAAGCCAAAAGTTGAATCAGCCTTTATCTCTATAAAAAAGAATGATAAATATGATTTAAGTAAAATTGATTCAAAGCGATATAGTCAGGTAGTTCGTATGGCTTTTAATCAAAGAAGAAAAATGTTAAGAAATTCCCTTTCTGCATTGGACATTAATAGAGATAAGTGTGAGGTTGATTTTCAAAGAAGACCAGAGCAGCTTACAATAGATGAATTTCTGGACATTTCTAATAATATTATATCCTAATTGGCATTTTTGAATTTTATCACTAAGTTTCCGCACAATGATTGAAGTAAACATAAAAGACAATGAATCTTTAGAAAGAGCACTTAGACGTTTCAAAAAGAAATGGGAACGTTCTGGAGTACTTAAAGACGTTAAAAGAAAAGCTTTTTATGAAAAGCCTAGCGTTACAAAGAGAATTGCCAAAAAACAAACCATCAGAAGAGCAGTTAGACTAGCAAAGTTTAACAACTAATTATTTAGTTTTTTTTCAATAGCATTTCTATATTTATTAAATGAAAAACTTATTGCTATTCATATCGTTATTTTTTCTATTTTCATGTACTGAGAAGCAGCCAATTGACTTAAATAAAACTTTATTTTTAGAAGATAATATTTACTATTCTATTGATTCAAAAAAAGTATATTCAGGTGAAGTTTTTACTTTGTATCCGAATGGAAATTTACAATTTCAAGGTAAATTAAGGAGAGGGCTTAAGCATCAAGAATGGATCACTTATAACAAAAATGAAATTGTTATTGAAAAATTTAACTATCATTTAGGTAAGTTAAATGGACTAAATACAACATATTATGATGATGGTAAACCAGAATTAGAAATTGAATATATTCACGGAGAAAGATTTGGTTCAACAACGAAGTACTATAATAATGGCAAAATACATTTTGTAAATATTTATGAAAATGATGAGCTGAATGGTCTTCAAACTGTTTTTACTGAAAAAGGGAAACTAAAATCACATCTTTTATATGATTCAGGAGATTTAAAAAAAATAACTGAGTTTTTTTCTAACGGTAATAAAGAAAGTGAAATTGAATATAAAAATGAATTAAAACATGGGATGCAAAAACAATATTATGAGAATGGAGCCATAAAATTAGAAGCTAATTTTATTGATAACAAAAAGCATGGAAAAGTAAAAGATTACAATGATAATGGACAGTTAGCTATGTTAAGATCATTTAAAAATGATCAACTAGATGGTATATCAAAAGTATATTATGATAATGAAAAAAGTCAATCAGAGCTAAATTACAAAAATGGTGTGTTGGATGGCCTCCAAAAGCAATATGACGAAGACGGTACTTTACGACTTAGCCAAACATATAAAAATGGTAAAAAAGATGGACCCTACAAAGAGTATGACTTTAATGGAAATTTAATTGAAGAAGGAATATACAAAAATGACAAACTTTTTGATTATAATGTTTTCTAATGTACTTTTTTGGTAAATCTTTAAAAATTACTATAAATAATATGAAAAAATTTGCACTTATACTTATGTTTTCTTTTTCCCTCGCTCAGACGGGTACAGTCACTCTCATAACATCTGGTGAAGGAGTTAATAAAACTGAAGCTATTAACTCTGCTTTGAGAAATGCGCTTGAACAAACATATGGAGCTTTTGTATCATCTAATACACAATTTCTTAATGATGAATTAGTTATAGATGAAGTGTCAATGCTTTCAAGTGGCAATATTCAAAATTACGATATTGTTTCAGAGCTAAAACAGCCGGATGGAACATTTAATGTTACTGTTGAAGCAACTTTATCTTTAGGTCAGATGGTTTCATATTTAGTTAATAAGGGAGGTAAAGCTGATATCAATCTTCAAGGCTTCGCAGCTCAAATGAAGATGCAAGATGTTCAAAGGTCTAGTGAGGAGAAAGTGTTTAGAGATTTTTTATCTACTGTTAAAAAACTAAGTAAAAATGGTTTTTTTGATTATGACATATTAGCAACAGCTGAGCCTAAAAGAAGTATAAAAAATAAAAACAATTTTGAAACTGAGCTTACTATTGTCGTTTCATATAATCAAAACTTTATAAATGTAATAGAATATATTCAAAACGTAATTCAAAAAACTCAATTGACATCCAGTGAAGTTGAAAATTATTTTCAAACCCAAAGTGAATTTTATTCGTTTCTCTTTTTTTACAGAACAAATTATAATGATTTTTCCATAGTTAAACCAAATAAGCTTCTTGGAAAAGATCAGAAAAGAAGATCTAATTTGTGGTATACAATTGACTATGAGAATTATGTTGTCAGAGGTTCGTATGGTAAGGATATGCTTGACTCTAGTTCGAGTTATAGATCACTAAATAAAGGGACTGATGATGGTCATGGTAAATGGAAATTACATGATTCTGCTAGAATTCAACTAATTACTTTACGTTCTAAAAGAAGTTTAATTTTTCTTAGAGATGCCATGGGAATTATTTATGATAATG
>Ga0315330_10000137_pt1 | contig 37950 bp, 35 predicted proteins | sample M140m34915metaG_FD_203453 | JGI IMG/M metagenome (GOLD analysis project Ga0315330, IMG submission 203453) | Ammonia-oxidizing marine archaeal communities from Monterey Bay, California, United States - M1 40m 34915 | ecosystem: Environmental > Aquatic > Marine > Intertidal zone | place: USA...
TACTATTCGACATAGAGGCTAATGGCCTTGACCCGACACAAATATTCTGCATTGTAGCAATAGATGTAGATACTAAAGATGTTTATAGTTTTGGCTGTCCTGAAGTTGAGGACGGCTATAAGCTTCTCCAATCAGCAGACAAACTTATAGGCCACAATATTATTGGCTATGACATCCCTGCTGTAAAGAAAGTAGCTGGCATTGACTTGTCAGATAAAAAGATTGTAGATACTTTAGTACTATCACGTTTGTTTAAGCCTACCCGTGAAGGTGGGCATGGCCTAGAGTCTTGGGGCTATCGCCTTGGATTTAAGAAAGGAGACTATGGTCAAAGCGAAGGTGCTTGGGAGGCTTACAATCCTGAGATGCTAGAGTATTGCCGCAACGATGTACTTCTTAATCTTAAAGTTTACAATTCTCTCAAGTTTGAATCTAAAGGGTTTACTGCTCAGTCAGTTCGACTAGAGCATGATGTTGCTAAGATTGTAAACGATCAACGGGAGAATGGTTTTGTTGTAGACCAACAACTTGCCATGACTCTTATCGCACAGTTCGAGGAGAAACTTGCAGAGATTGTAGCAGAAGTGCAACAAGTATTCAAACCTAAAGTAACAGTTCAATTGTTATCTGCTCAGCTCACTAAGTCTGGCACACTGTCAAAACTGGCAAAAGATCAGGACGGTAAAGGAGTTAGACTTACTGACGCTGAGTGGTTTCAGTTATCGTTAGCGCCATCAGAGCCAATCGAACGTGAAACTGTAGTTGAGTTTAATCTTGGATCTCGTAAGCAGATAGGTGAGTACCTGATTGAGTTTGGTTGGAAGCCTAAGAAGCATACAGCTACTGGTCAGCCGATAGTTGATGAGGGTACGTTGAGTAAGATCAAGGATATACCAGAGGCTCAGCTCATCGCTGAGTATCTAATGGTACAGAAACGCTTGGCTCAAGTCAATAGCTGGATGAAAGAGATGACAGATGAAGGAAGAGTACATGGATATGTTAATCCTAATGGTGCTGTAACAGGTCGCATGACCCACTCTCATCCCAACATGGCACAGATACCTAGCTCTCATTCGCCTTACGGCAAGGAGTGTCGTAGCTGTTGGACTGTTCCAAACAAACATAAATTAGTAGGTATAGATGCAAGCGGTTTAGAATTGCGAATGCTTGCACATTACATGAATGATAAGGAGTATACAAATGAAATCCTTAACGGAGACATACACACCTTTAATCAAAAACTTGGTGGGCTTGAATCAAGAAATCAGGCAAAGACTTTCATCTATGCACTCCTATACGGAGCTGGAGATGCAAAGCTTGGACAGGTGGCTGGCAGAGGTAGAGATCATGGCAAAGGACTTAGAAAATCATTCTTTGATAATCTACCATCATTTAAGTCTCTTACGTCACGAGTACAACGCCAAGCAAAAGGAGGCTATGTCAAAGGGCTTGACGGACGTAAGCTAACCGTAAGATCAGAACATGCCGCATTGAATACATTGTTGCAGGGTGCTGGTGCTATTGTTATGAAGCAAGCGCTGGTGTTTCTTGCAGATGATATTAAAAGAAATAAACTACGAGCTAAGTTTGTAGCCAACGTACATGATGAGTGGCAGATTGAATGCCATGAAGAAGATGCTGATGCTGTAGGTAAAGCAGGTGTCAGGGCAATCATGGAAGCTGGAGAATCTTTAGCATTAAAATGTCCTCTTGATGGCGAGTATCAGGTAGGAGCTAACTGGTCGGAGACACACTAATGGAGCAACAGATGCTTATTGATTATCTTCTCAACGAACACTCCGACCTTGGTTGCGAGGACGGAAAAACTTGCAGTAAATGTAAAAAGTTTTTGCCTCTTGATGCCTTTAACTTTGCGTCTGGTGGAAACTATCTTAGAGCTGAATGCCGTAGTTGCAATAACAAAATGCAAAAGGTGCGTAAAGCTTTACGAGAAGAACATGGTATGCCACCCGAAGGCTATCACTGCCCTATCTGCAACAAGAACGCAGAAGAAGTTAAAGGTACAGGCAATACAAGGAATGGATCATGGGTACTAGATCATTGCCACGAGACAGGAAAGTTCAGAGGGTGGCTATGCCATAAATGTAACAGAGCATTAGGCGGCTTTGATGACGCTACACAAACTCTTTGGCGAGCTATTAAATACTTAAAGGAGTTAAAGTAATGTATCTTAAAGATAATTTTTTAGACAAAGACTCCCAACTTTTAAAAGACTTGAGACATAAAGAGCTTTGGTTAGATTTAGATGAAGAAAAAACTTATCTGTCAGAATGGTGGGACGGTACAGGCGAGCTTGACAATATTTGGAAAAGACTTATTCACAATATCTGGGGGCATTTAGATCCTGAAAGTTACGGTTGCTTTGAGTATTGGGGAAATATATTAAGCCCTGTTGAGACGCTGAACTGGCATCAAGATAAAAATGAATTAGAGTTTGTTTCAACAGGAAAAACTGTATGTGCAAACACAAGTACTGTATTCTACGGCTTCCCGCACAAACTTACTGGAGGCTATCTTGAAATAAATCAGCAAGGAAAACAAGATAATTTAATTACAGAAAGAATAGAGCCAGTGTATAATAGACTTGTTGTGTTTGATCCATCAAGATGGCATAGAGTTATGCCGATACACAATGGAAAAAGATATGGGTTTCAAGTAAACATTTGGAACACTCCACCACTAGAAGCCTTAAACTTAATGGACGGAACAAAGTATGCGTGATTTAACTAAAGTAGTACCAGACATATATTCACATCTTCAAAGTCTTTCAGACGGTGTGGCCTTACCAGTAACAGAAAAAGATATTGACTTAACTGTTGAGGGGATTCGTGAGGCACTCCTTAGTTGGGCTAAGCCAGAAGAGCGCAACAAAGAATTTACTATTCGTATGTCTAACGTAGGCAAGCCATCACGACAGCTTTGGTTTGAGAAGAGAGACGAAAGTGCCAAGCGTGACATTGACGCACCAACACAACTCAAGTTTCTTTATGGACATCTACTCGAAGAAATAGTTCTTATGCTTGTTCGGATGTCTGGCCATACAGTAACTGACGAACAGAAAGAAGTAGATATTAAAGGCATCAAAGGTCACATGGACTGTAAGATAAACGGTGAAGTAGTAGATGTCAAGACAGCTTCAAGGTTTGCGTTCAACAAGTTCCAGAACAACGGCTTAGCAAACGATGACCCTTTTGGCTACCTCGGCCAGCTCTCAGCTTACGAGGCGGCTGAAGGCACAAGCAACGGTGGCTTCCTTGTGATGAACAAAGAAAGCGGTGAGCTGTGTATGCACCTACCTGACCAAGAAGACAAGATGAATATTACTAATAAAATAGATACTCTTATTCCTGCATTAGAGCTAGACACTGCTCCAGACTTATGCTATGATACTATTGCTGACGGTATAAAAGGCAACATGAAACTTCCTAAAGGTTGTTCGTGGTGCAAATACAAATACGAATGCCATAAGGATGCTAACGATGGTCAAGGACTTAGAACCTTTAAATATTCTAAAGGTCTAGTATACTTAACTAAAGTAGTTGCCGAACCTAAAGTAGAGGAGCTGTTATGAACGGTAAGAAATCTAAAAGACTTAGAGCGCAAGCTAATATTATATTAGTTGATTGGCTCAAAAGTTTGGTCAATGAACAAGAGGCTAGTAAAATAACAAAAGAAAATTGCCTTGAGCTGTTGCCTGACCAAACTTATCTTTATATAAACGAAGCATTTAAAATGCAACCTTATAGTTTACGTTGGACTTTTAAAAAAATAAAACTTTTCCATAAGAAATTTCCCAATATTAAAATAGAAGATATTGATCACAGGAAAATACAATGGATCTTATAGACAAAGCTCAACTAGACTATACCAACTACGAGGACTTAGAAACCATGATGATTGCAGTAGGTCTTTGGCTGTTAGGTGACAGAGATAGAAAGTTTGAAGACTTAGATGATATGTTTGCAGCTTCTTTATCTATTAGAATAGAAACTAAACTAGCCGAAAGGTATGGAGATATTCATTGAAAGTACGAAAAGGTTTTAGAAAAATAAGAGCTAAACGACCTGTCGAAAAGAACGTGCCGAAAGGTTACGACTCTAACTGGGAATGTATATTACACAATACTATACTAGAAGATTGGAACTTTCATACTAATACAGTTTCTTATGTTGTCGAGCATAAGTATGAGCCTGATTTTATACGGGAGATTGACGGCAAAAAGATATTGCTTGAAGCTAAAGGAAGATTCTGGGACTATGCAGAGTATAGTAAATACATCTGGGTAGCTAAGGTTCTTCCACCCGACACCGAGCTTGTGTTCTTGTTCGCAAATCCCAACGCACCAATGCCTGCCGCTAAGCGTAGAAAAGATGGGACTAAAAGATCGCATGGCGAATGGGCTACAGCAAACGATTTTAAATGGTTCAGCGAAGATTCTATTCCTGATTCTTGGATTAACCCACTAAAGAGAGAGACTTTTGACGATGAAACTTAACACTTACGATGGAGATAATATGTCAAGTATAGACGATGCTAGTCCTGCTGATTGGGACAAAGCATCTAAAGCAATTAGAGATGCCGTTGATCATCCTCCACATTACAATGCTGGAGAAATAGAAACTATCGACTACATTATAGATGTACTTGGCAGACAAGGAGCTATTGACTACTGTCATGGTAACATTCTTAAATACACAGGCAGTAGACTTTTTGAAAAGCACAAGCCAGTTGAGGATGCTCGAAAGGCTATCTGGTATTTGAATAAACTTATAGAACTAAACGAGAAGGGATATGGATAGAAAAGACGAAAGACGAGATAGATTTGATAGGAAAAAAAAATACAACAAAGTTCAGACATCTACAAAACTTAAAAGTGTTAGACGCAAAGAAAACAAAAACATTAAATCACAAATAGAAAAGGAAATATTAGAATGATGGATAGTTATCAGCAGTACATACACAAATCACGTTATGCTCGCTGGCGTGAAGAGGATAATAGGCGAGAGACTTGGGAAGAAACAGTACAAAGATATGTAGATTTTTGGAAAGGTCGTGAGCAAATAGACGACAAGACAGCAGATATGCTGTACGATGCTATCTATAACTTAGAAGTAATGCCTTCAATGCGTTGCCTCATGACAGCAGGCGAAGCCCTTGACCGAGACAACATGGCAGGATTCAATTGTTCTTATGTAGCAGTAGATCACATCAGAGTTTTTGATGAGATCTTATATGTTCTTATGTGCGGCACAGGGGTAGGCTTCTCTGTCGAACGTCAATCAGTAAACAAATTGCCAGAAGTGGCGGAGGAATTTCATGAAACAGATACTACAGTCGTTGTACAAGACTCTAAAATCGGTTGGGCTAAAGCTTACCGTGAGCTGGTTAGCCTTTTGTATTCGGGTCAAGTACCTACTTGGGATGTTAGCCGCCTCCGTAAAAAAGGCGACAGGCTTAAAACTTTCGGAGGGCGAAGTAGTGGCCCTGATCCTTTGGTTAGTTTGTTTCACTTCACTGTTAATACTTTTAGGGGTGCTGCTGGTCGGAAACTCACCAGCCTAGAATGCCATGATATTGTATGCAAGATTGCAGAAATTGTGGTGGTGGGTGGTGTCCGTAGGAGTGCGCTTATTAGTTTGTCTAACCTTAGCGATGATCGGATGCGTCATGCTAAGTCTGGTAATTGGTGGGAGACTGATACACAAAGGGCGCTCGCTAATAACAGTGCTGTGTATACAGACAGGCCAGACTTTGAAACCTTCTTGGAGGAGTGGGTTGCGCTTTATAAATCTAAAGCTGGCGAGCGTGGTATCTTCTCTCGGACTGCGGCAAAGAAACAATCGGAGCGACACGGACGCAGAGATGTAGATCATGCGTTTGGTACGAATCCATGCTCGGAAATAATCTTGAGGTCTGCACAAGTGTGTAATTTATCCGAGATAGTTATTCGTAGTACTGACACCTTTGATGATTTAAATCGCAAAGTCGAGATTGCTACTATACTTGGTACACTTCAAGCTTCTCTTACTGACTTCAGATATGTACGATCTATCTGGAAAAAGAACACAGCAGAAGAAGCCTTACTTGGAGTAAGCATGACAGGCATCATGGATCATGCTGTTATGTCGGGCGCTCAAAAGAAAGGTACTTGGTTCGAGCATCCTAACATGTCAAGTCTTCCTGACGTACTTGAAAAGCTCAAAGCTACAGCAGTAAAGACTAATAAGAAGTGGGCTGAAAAGCTTGGTATTAATCAGTCAACTGCCATTACAGCAGTCAAGCCTAGTGGTACTGTGTCTCAGTTAGTAGATAGTGCTTCAGGCATTCATGCTAGGTTCTCTGATCAGTACATTCGCACAGTGCGTAGTGACGGCAAAGATCCTATCTCAGCTTTCTTAGTAGACGCTGGAGTGCCTTGGGAAAAGGATGTTATGAACGAAGACAACTATGTATTCTCCTTTCCAATCAAAGCTCCTGCTGGATCTACAAGCGTAGATGAGTTGAATGTTCAACAGCAGTTAGACTTGTGGGAGATCTACCAGAATCATTGGTGCGAGCATAAGCCTAGTGTAACTATATACTACTCAGACGAAGAGTTCTTGGCGGCTGGACAGTGGTTATGGGAACGGTTAGATAGTTGCTCAGGTATTAGTTTCTTGCCTCGTACAGATCATGTGTATCAGCAAGCACCGTATACAGCAATCACTAAAGAAGAATACAAGGAAGCTTTATCTAAGATGCCTAAGACTATTGATTGGGACGAGCTTGGAAAGTTTGAAACGGAAGATACAACAACAGGAACGCAGGAGTTAGCTTGCGTAGCGGGGCAGTGTGAGATATGACTAAGACAAAGAAAAGAAAAATTAAAACTTGGATAAAAGACAACAGAGATACCTTTGAAATGTTTGCATGGTTCTGGGGTGCAAACACTTTAATGGCTACGTTTCTTATTATTGTATATAAGTCTATGCTTCAAAGCTGTGTGCTTATATGAAGGAGGGAAACTTAATAGGCTTTAAAGTAGTAGTAAACTCTTCAGGTATTGTTATGACAGAAATGTCAGGAGTACCTGAAGAGGATCTGCACAAAGTATTTAAAGGCGATGACCTTCAACTGATGCGTAAGCTTTTAAAACTTTGCTCTGAAAAGCTAGAGCCTCTTCATTCTTATTTAGAACTAGAACTAGAAGCTCTTAATCATCCTACCACTTAGTTTTGTGCGACCAGTAACGAGCCGATAATTTACTGGGGCTAGAGTCTTGTGCATTGTGACGAGCGTAGTAAGACTTCTTACGAGCTTTGTCCTTTGCACTTGAAGGGTTCTTGCCAGCTCCTGTTACGCCTTGCTGTCCAAAGCGTATAGTCTTTATCTTATCACCTTGCTTTGCTACAACAACGTGAGATTTAGTTTTGTGTGAAGGGGTTCTTTTAGGTTTGTTGAACCCTGATACGCCTGCTCTTGCTAAGCGTGGATCTTTTTTCTTAGCCATTACTTACGATGCCTCCTAGTTTTTCTTGCAATTGCTTTAGGTTGTTTGCTGTGTTGTTTACCAGCCTTAGTGTCTTTGCGCTTCTTAGCTGACGTTGCGGCATACTCTTTAGAGCTTAGAGCCTGTCTAGCTTTTTTAGGTAAGTAACGCTCGCCTGTAGCCTTAGCGCCTTGAGTACTTGGCTTGCCAGATTTAGTTCCCCAATCTTCTTTAGTCCATTTTTTTAAAGACTTCTGAGACTTCTTTAACCCAGCCATTATTTGTGAACCTTTTGAACTGCAAAGTTTGCTTCAAGAGAAGCTCCTTTATGCTTAACAAACTTACCTTTATGTTTCATAAGCTTCATGCTTCCATCTTCTTGCTTCATCCAATGAAAACCTGCTGGTGCTTTAACCTTCATGACTTATAACCTCCGCCTTTAGCTTTATATTCTTTAGCAAGCATCTGAGCTTTTCGTGCAGACCATTGGCCTGAACTGCCGCCTTTATTACCAGCCTTTATTTTGTTAAATAAATTCTTACGCATAGTAGGCTTAGTATAATTACCAGCTTTGTTTACTGTTGAACCTGCGTTTTTTCTAACCCTAGTAGTCGGCTTCTTTTTAGGCGGCCTTCCTACTTTAGAGCCATAAGTTCCTTTACCTTGTGGCATAAATTTTCTCCTACAACAATGGATTGCTTGGTTTACTATTTATTTTCTCGACTCGACCTTCAAGACTTTTAAGCTCTTCACCCAACCCTTTAACTTCTGTTTCAAGCACTCGTATATCTGCTTTAATTTTGCTTGTGTTCGGGACAACAATCCCTTTAATTTTTTCGGCATTGCTTTCAATTTGTCCCCGAAGTTCTTGAATTTCTGTACCAATGTGTCCAATATCATTGTCTTCTATCCTCGTTTCTAGTTTAGTTAATCGGGCTTCCAGATGAGTAGCATCTGTAGAAGCTTCCAGTGTAGATACTTTTTCAGTTAATGTGCCATAGCCAACTGCCGCACCGCCTATTGAACTTGCTATGCCTATCCATAAGGCTACGTCTTGCGCTTTCATGGTTGTTCTCCTATTGGTTGTGGTCTAGTTACCATCTCTGGGTATATTGGGTTGTTTGCATACATATTATACATAGCACTTTCGACACCTACGCTACTCTCCATCCACTGAAGGTTAAGCTGTGTGGGCATCAAGGCATCTATAGAGACTGAAGTGTTGGTAAAGAAGTCCATGATAGTGTTAGTGTTCATAAATGAAGCAGCTATGGTGTCTATGACGAATGAGTCTTGAGCATACCCTTCAATCATGTTCTTGGTCATACTCGCCTCAAGCATACCATCAATGCTGGTGTTGAACTGCTGACGACTAGACTCTTTAATAGCCCGTAAATCATTCTCAGTTGCATAAGCCTCTGCATTAATCTTAGTCTGCTGGTCACCATCAACAATCATCTCAGCTATACTTGTAACAGCCGCTATCTCGCTCGCTGCTTCTATCAGGTTCTCTTTCTCCTCCTCATAAGTACCCTGCTCTACGTCAATCATATCGTTTAGTAGAACGGCTGTGAGAGCCTCTGGTGTACTGTTTGCTAAACCATCAGCATAGGCTTGGTTGAATATGTCCATCTGTTCTGCGGTAAGCTCGTAGCTAGTTCCATCATCGTTGTTGTAGATAATAGTGTTACCATCAAGCATAGACTGAGTAGTCCATTGGATGTATTCCTGCATCTCACTGTTTATCACAGTCCTTATCATTGACGTACTTTCGCTTAAATGGGTCATATCGAAGTCGTTTTCCCCCGCACTTGTCAGACTTGATAACGACAGGGCGATCAGGGACGTACTCAGGGTTTTGGCTATAGTATTCAAGGGCTTCATCTCCTATTTTTCCTTTAATGGGACAGGGCGTTTGTGCATTTCTCATAGCCCACCATACTCGATTGTCCTGACAAAGAACACTCGTGGCAGCTACTTTTAAACCTAATAGTGAAAGCTGACGACTTAATTTTAATCGCTCACAGTTCTCATCAACCTTCATCTTAGACGTACTGATCCCTATCTGTAGGGTCTGAACGCCTGATCCTGACGTAACAATACAAGTATCTGCTTGATATGTCGGGGTTGCTGGAGCTACCGCTGTAGTCACAGGCATACCTTCTTGATTCACTGTAGTTTCTGTTGTAGTTGTTATAGTTTCTGCTTGTTGATTAGTTCCAAAGTCCCCTACAGTTGCTTCGCTTCCGCTACTGTGCGTGTACGGACTTATAAGAATTAAAATTACTAATGCTATTAGTCTTTTCATTTACTACCAACTCTTCTATTTTCATTACCCAAGTTTTAGGAATAGTTACAAAAGCTCCACCTTCTTCTAGTTCTTCAGCTACTATCCTAGATCTCATTACTATTACTTTATCATCGCTGTTATATATTAACCAACCAACCTCTTGACATATAGCACATTCGTGCTTTAAAATATCTTCAATGTCTGTCCAAGCTCCATCGGAATCTTGGGCATCTTCCCAAGTTAATCTAACCATAGGAATATTTTCCATATCCATATATTATTTCCTCATATTCATTAAACTTTTAGCGCCTCTTATTCCAAAGCTACTTGAGATAGCTATAAATAAAAGATACTGATACCATTCTGGCAAATCATTTAAAGCCGCAAAAGCTAAAGTAACTCTTTCAATTACAGCAACGTCATTGGCCGCTATTGCATAGCCAATCATAAAGATAGGCACAGAAAGCACAATAGTCCAGAACTCATCCTTCCAAGAATTAGCAGACGCATCAGCCATCTTAGATTCCCAATCAGCGTTGTTTTCTATAACAGCTAGTTTAGCTTTGTGCTTAGCCTGCTTTTCTTCTTTCTTGTTATTTAAATGCGAGCCTACTAAGTTTGCAACTGGAGCAATCAGTGATGTAAAATTAAACATATTAGTAACACCATATCACAGGAGTAGTTTCTCTAATGTCTACATGAACAAATGACTTAGCTACTCCTATCCCATTAAAGCCTAACTTCAAAGCTTCTTCAATTATTGTTCTTCGCTGACCACCGCCAGAGACTTTGATGTCTGCGGCAATGCCTTGAGCATGAGTGCCTGCTTTAGACTTGCGCTTTTCAATGCTATGATTAGGACTACGATAGCCAGAAGTAACAGTGAACGAAAACCCACACGCCTCCCTAAGCTCGTCAAGCCTGTGTATAAACTCTTCACTTATATTATTTTCTCCTGTCTCTTGACAATTAAACTCATCTATGCTAAAATATTTAAACTTAGGCATCAATCAAACCTCCTTCATAAAACATCCGCAACCCTTGCCGCACAGCGTTTTCCATCTCTGGCGTTATATCCATAACATACATAGGCTCAGTTGCTAATACTTCATTGCCGTCTATAGCAACGCCAACTTCTTCTACATTTACTTTTGAATTGTATTTACTACCAAGCTTCTTGAACTGCTTTAAGAACTTAGTATCATACTTTTCACCTAAGCCTGTTTGTTGATTCCCCATTTCATCTGAGTATCTTGCAGCTTGAGACTTGCCTGTAGTTAAAGCAATGCGTTTGTTTCCATGTTCAACAGCTTCAATAAGAGCTTTGCTTAGAGTTAATCGAGGCCAGCTATTTTTAAACGGGGCATCAGCAACAGCATCATTCGTTTCAAAAGTAGAATCATAAAGTGAATATTTTTTGTAAATATCTCGTACTTTTGCGCTTGTTTCTTCTCCCAACTCTTTTATAAAGTCTACGTTTAACTCAGCAATTTTTGAGTTAAGCATCCGAATAAGTCTATTAGATCGTTTATCACTTATTGCTTTGTTTAATCTTTGTTCAAGATTTAATTCTTTAATTTTATTTTCCATAAATTTATCAGAAAATATTTTAATTTCTTTTGCAGGTACGCCTTCTTCTAATAAATTGTTTATTATAGAACTACCATAATCAGAAAATTCTTCAGCTTGTTCATCTAATTCTTCAAGATCATCGTAGTATTTTTTTACTTCTTTTAAATAACCATCGTAAAATTTCATTGATTCTGTCATAAAGATTTTTTCTTTTTCTTCTTTATTATAAGGAAGGGGCTTATCTATTTTAGTATACCCGTGCTTGCCGCCTTGTTTATGATAATCAGATTGTATCTCTTCTATTAACATAGTTGTCTTATCAAAATTGTCGCCACTTAAACCGTCAGTAACCCTAATATGCGCTATAATATTATCAATTGACTCGTTAGTGTACTCAAGAACAGCACCAAAATGCTCATGTTCTGCATGAGAAATATTATCTAACATAGGGTTGCCTGTGTTTTTTGGAGTACGCAGTGCAATAACTCTGTAATTAGAAGGCTCATAGCCAGCTTTAGCAGCTAATGTATAATCTGAAAACTCAGCCGCAAAGGTATACTTGCCCTTTGACTTTTCGCCTATGTCTTTTTTAGCTACTCTAGCCATCTTATTTAAATACATTTTTCTTAACGGCTCAACATATTTACCGTCATCAAAACCTATTTCGCCTGAGTTAATTTTTCTTAACACCTCTGGAGATAAAACGCTTTGAATAAACTCTGTATCAAAAGCATACAAACCATGATCATCAACAGCTTCGTTAAAAGAAAGCTCATCAAAGCCTTGCTCTTCTAGCGTCAATCCTTTTTTACCTCTAAGAGTATTTAACTCAATTTTATTATTAGAAACAATTTGTTGAACTTCTTCTTTTGTTGTACTAGGCAAACCTTTTAGTTCTTTCTGTACGCCTGTAAAAACCAATTCTTCATCAGTTACTCTGCCCTTGTCGCCTTTTTTTAAATCTTGCAGAAACGAATTGCCCGTACCTTTTTCACGAGTGAGATTCAATGATGCCTTTTCTAAAGGGCTATAAAAACCTTCTGCCATACGAGGAGCTAATTTTGCAGCAATCTTGCCGCCTATGTTTACTTTAGATCTGTCGTTGTCTTGAAGCTCATCTAACTCTCCTACATATATTTTGCTCTTATAGTCGTTAGTAGGTATTTTAATTTTACCCATAAGAGTTCTAAGTTTAGTGTAGTTGTCAGGCAGTGCTGTAGATATGCGCTCACCTATGTTATTAAAGTTATAAACATCTGTGACATATACTTTACCATCCTCAACAGCAAGTTGAGCGCCACCTACTGAAAAAGCCGCTTCTTCTGTAGGCGTAATGTCGCCTCGAATCATTCTAGCTTGCAGATTGTCTCGCTCTCTTTGCTCTGGATAAGCAACTTGACCCCTAACATTAGACTCTTGTAGATTATAATCACCGTAGTCAATATTAAATTTACCTTTGCTTAAAGCATTCTTTGCCGCAAAACGCAACGCTTCAATTACACTCGGGTTGTAATCTGCTTCTGTCTTGTCTTTTTGAAACGGATTAAAGAAGTCTGCAAAGTTCTTAACTACTTGATTATTTGCCGCTTGTCGTATGCTTGCAATAAAACTTTTTTCTTCAGGCTCTTTATTTTTAGGTACTAATCTTTCTTTAAGGTTTCTTAAAGCTCTTAAAGTATCTGACGATATGCCTGAATCTTGCCGAAGTTTACGAAGTCTATTAAGCGCTTTTCCTGCCTTATTATTTCTTCCTTGTTTTTCACGCATTGAAGCAAGAGAGCTAACTACTTTATTTTCTTCAAATGCTTTTTCTTTAGGCAATACAATCTTTTGATCTACATAGATTAAATTAGCATCTTTAATATCATTAAGGCCCATTATAGCTTCTATTGTTGTGTCAGCATTTTTAGCTATAGATGTTAAAGTGTCTCCAGCCTCAACTGTATATGAAGCTTGACCTCCTTCACTATAGCCTCGTCTTGCTTTACTTTCAGATGGAGTCATAAACACAGCTTTTCGGTCTGCTATTAATTTATCAATAACCTGCTCTGCTTGTTTAAAATCTCTAGCTTGTATTTGAGAGCCTAGTTTATTGTTATGAATATCCATTTTGCCGCCAACATGATCAAGAGTTACAAACTCTCTAGCGTTTGCTGCAAACAAAGCAGCTTTAGGATATTTAGCATTTTTAGTTATAAAACCAAGGGCTAAGTGAGCTGCCGCATCTCCGATTCCGTCATAGCTTTCGCTCTTTGGAAACCTATCTCGTTGGCTTCTAGCCCACGACAAAGCTTCGTCAGGAATACCAAGCTTCCTAGCTATAACTGATCCACCTTCAGAGTACATATCTCTAGGATCATTTAAATCAAACTTAGCAGCGCTTACGTTTTTAAACTGCTGTGGGTCAAAAGCAATATATGAATAAAACTCTTCGCCTTGAAACGGTGGCTCTACTTGATTCTTGTATTTAATACCATCAAAACCTAAACCTTTTAAAAAGCTTTGAAAATCTTTTGTTAGTCTTGCATGATCAAGAAGCATTGCAATTTCGTTTTGAACCTTGTTTGTTCCTTTACTGTTTGCATCTTCTGAAGCTTCAAGAATAAATTTAGATTCAAGGGCAACAGCTCTAAAAGACATTTCATCTATTAGATCTATTTCAATACTACTAAGTTCTCTGCCAAGCTCCTCTTCTAGTGCGTTTTCTACTAAGTCATAGTCTTTAGTTAAAAGATTGTCTACGCTCCAAGATCCCATGTCTGAATTTATAAACAAAGGATTTTTAATATTTAAATAACCCTTTAGTATAGTTACAGGAGGAACATTTTCTTCAAAGCCTTGATTAGTTAAGTTTTTGTTTTTTTCTACCTCTTCTTTAAACATATCAAACATTTCTTTTTTACTTACTTTTTGCCTGCCTGTTGCGGCTAATGCAAAATTATCTACAGCACTATCAAAATTAATTTCTTTTAAAGCTTGATAGTTTGCTTGGCCTTGATTGCCGTAATGGACTCCCATTTCTCTTGGGAAAGCATATGCAATATCATAGTTATGATTATTAAAACTAGACACGCCTCTAAATACTGGGACTGTAACTTCTGAGTCAGCAATAAATTCGTCCTTAGAAATATTTAAATTTTTATTGATCGCAACCGCAGCATCACTGCCTCTATCTATTGGAGTTATTTCCGCAGTTTCTTTTATAAACTCAGCCATCTCATCATTTGCATCAGCTTTAACCATTAAATTAGCTATGTGCTGCTTAGCTGCTTTTTCTGCCCCTTCTTTAGTTAAAGTGTCAGAATACATTTTGTTAATATGTTTACTTACAAACTTAGTAAGAGGCTCAATCAACTCTTCTTCTTCTCCTAGATCTAAATCTTTAAACTCAGGACGAAGCAGGTTATCTTTTTTAACTTTTAAATTTTCAAGGGACGCATTAATTGCTCCAAACATTTCGTAGTTTGGATCTATTTCTTCTGCAAGCTCTGTGAGCAGTTCATTAGACGACACATTTCCTTCAAGAACTGACTTAGTTACAACGTCTACATATTCGTCAAAATCGTATTCGTCAGTAAACATGCTTTGTAAACTTAAAGTATCAAAGTCGTCTGTAGTAACTGGTGCGTCCTGTATTCCTTTAAGGTTTCCTCCAAGCGTAACAGTTTCATTAATGTCTTCTGCTACATTATTAATAGCTTTAGAATTAAACAAGCCTTCTGTATGCACATTTATTTCTTCAGCCAGTTTAGAAGATAGTTTTTGCGCTACCTTACCGCCTATATTAAAACCAAAACGCTGAGTTCTTCCTTCATCAAGCTCGTCCATAAAGGCTGTACCAGCTTCTACGTTGTAAGGTACGCCTGTTACTTTATTCATTCTTTCATCAGGCTCTGAAGCTGCTCTAGCTATTTCAACTTCGCCACCTTTAGAAAACATTTCTTTGCCTACGTTATATTCAAAGTCAGGAACGTACTTGTCAGAAATACCTTTATCAATACTCTTTAAAGTCTTACGGTACTTACGCATTGCGTCCTGACCAAAAAGAGTTGTGCCTAATCCAACAAGAGGAACTTTGTTTCCAAGCACTTCGGCAGGTCTGCCTCTAGCTATGTCTAACATTTCTCCAGCAAAAGGGCCAAATGGCATTGTAAGATAGCCAGCAGGGTTTTGACCGTAAAGAGCTTCCTTTTTAGATCTTGAAAAAGTATCTAAAAATAATCCATTACCGCCCCAACGTGCAATAGCTCTTAGGTTTTTTTCTGATTCATCTATGTGCCAAGCTTCGCTTTCGCCACGAGAACGCACCCAGTTCATAAACCTAGCTGCCGCAGTCATTGACAAAGCAGCTCCCATTACTTTAGCACCGTTTCGTTTAGGATCTTTCATTACAGACTTTGCAGCCCCTTTAAGAACAGTATTTGTAAAAGCTGCTGGATAACCTAAGAGTTGAAATAAAATAGTAGTCTTAGGATTAGAGTAAAGAGTTGGTTTTAAATTAGACATTGCTGTAGGCTGTAAGATTACTCCATCTACGTATCGTGATGCGCCTCGTGTAAATTCTTTATAGTAATCATCAGATTTTTTTGCTCCGCTATTAATCCAATTTACTCCAGCTTTATAGTCTATGCCTAGTTCATTTAACTCACCAATCATTGAATCTATTTTGCCTGTCCTAGCTTTAGATCCGTGAGCAGCTATAGCTTTTAAATTATCTTCAATTAAATTTTTACCTGTAGCATATGAAGATATTTGAACAAACTTTGTCCATTGATCTAGTAAATTTAAACGGAAAAACTTATTGCTTACTTCTTGCATTCCTTCATGTATTAAATCATCGCCTGCAAGACGATTGCCTATTTGACCTACAGACTGATCCATTGCCTTGCCAAAAGACTGCAACTCTCGCCATACTTCGTTAGTTGTTAAACCGTGTCTATTTTTAAGTTCTGAGTGTAGGTCATTTGTAATAGTTTTATAAGCTACTTCGGAGGCTTCTTTAAAACCTTTAGCAGTATTTAACACTCCTCCTTTACCAAGATTAATAAGTATCTCAGTTACACTGCCTACTGTAGCTAATGGAAGCATTGCTAGACGAGTAGCTAACTGATACCCGTCTACTCCTGTTTGTAACGAGTTGCCAAAACGCTCTACGTTTTCTCCAGTAGTAAGTCTATAAAGATTTACTATTCTTGCTCTATCTGCTGGACTTAAAGTTCTTCCAGCTTTCTGCATTTCAGCTACTATAGGATTTAACCACTGTGCTTTAAACTCGTCTTCGTTTCTAGCTTTAAATACTTTTACTTTAGCTAAAGACTTACCAGCTTGGAAGTTATAAGTTTCAATAACGCTTATTAAATCGTCTTCTAAAAATTCTGTAAACTTAGCTTCGTTTTTTATATCTGTAAATTTACGTTTAGAAGAAAAGAAATGTCCTGCTGTGCCACCATCTAATTGATTTTTAATATCTAGCATTTCGTCTACGATTCTTTGTGCCTCTATTAAACTATCAGCTTCGCCTTCTTCAACTAACAAACGCTCGAACTCATCTCTGTTGTTTTTAATAGCTTTACCGTTCCACATACGAGGAATGTAGTTTTCTACTCTTTCAGCTATTACGCCTGCTTCATGCAACTCTTCGCCTATTTGCTTAAACATGTTCTGTATGTTTTTAGCTGCTGTATTTATAGTCATGTCTGGAGACATTTGACCACGAATAGCTCTATTTAACGCACCACTAACGCTGTCTTCAATTGAGCCGTTTACAGAATCTAAACCAACAGGAGCTAAAGCTTCTCTATACCTTTCTCTAAAAATACCAGTATATCTTCGAGCTACTTCAGCAAAGTCCATGCCCACTACTTCGTCTTGTTTTTGGGTAGCTTTTATGCCAAAGTCAAAAGACAAACGCTGTCTTAAAGTTTCAGCAGTCTTTGAGTAAGGTACGTAGCTTGTAAGAATACCTGAAGATTTGCCACCAAACATTGTGCCAACTAGCTCTGTAGAAATTTTCCACAGATTAAAAGCTATGTTATTTTTTATAACTTCTCCAGTTGCACCAGACTTTAATTCGCCTAGTACAACTTCGTCTAGTTGATCTCGTGTAGCTTGACCGCCACCAACATCAGCTACAAAGTCGTCTAAGATTTCATCAAAGTCTCCTAACTCTATATCATCAAGATCTACTTCTCTTGCAAATCTGTTGCCTGCCAGAAGTCTATCTACTTCATCAATTACCGTACTGCCAGAAGAAGGAATCCACTCTCCTTCTATTCCTTCGTCAAAAAGTTCTAAGCCTTTAGATTGAGACAAAGGAACACTATTGTCATCAGTTGCTCGCTCTGCTCGTCTTGTTGCCGCCTTGCTAATTACTTTAGACAAGCCCCAGTTAATTCCTCCGCCTAGAACAGTACCAAGACCAGTAGACAAAACATTTTGACCATAGCTAAACTCATCTTGATTATCTAAGTTCATGTTTAAATTTTGAGCGCTTATGTCAGCAGCACTGCTAAACGTACCGCCATAAGCCGCACCAAACTTAAATGGGTTATTACTAGCTGCTGTAGCTCCTTTCTGTAAAGCGCTATGAAGAGCTTTCCTGACCGTTGCATTTGCAGCAGTAGGAGCAGTTCCGCCTGAATAAATAGCAGCAGCAATCATTGGTATAGTTTCAAAGTTAGCTATAAGATCTATGCCATAGTCTTTTACAAAACCTGCCCACTCATCAAAACCTTGAATGTCTGCGCCTTCCCATTTTTCTCGAAGTCTGTTATATGCTTCTTTAATTTCTGGAGTTGCGTCTTTCATGTCCATAGCTCTGTTTGCAAGCGTAGAAATTCTAAACTCGTCTCTCATAGCTTCAGAAGGTCTGTCATTAAACATGCTTGCAGGATCAAGCAGACCACTCATAAAAGTTCGGTTGCTTCCAAAGTAATCTGTTACAGTTTCAAAGTCTTTAAGAACTTCAGGATCTTGATCAAAAGCAGTAACGTCTCTTGGTTGTTTTAATAACCGTTGAATATTGTTTGCTTCTTCTTGTGTTCGTATTAAAGTATCTTCAGGAGTAATTTCTCCTCCTGCTCCTCTTTGAGCATATAAATCTAATGTTCTTTGAGCTAAAGAATCAACCATTGAATTTTTCTCCATAAATATTAGATAAGAAAGCGTCTTTGTCTTCGCTTCTTCTATAAAGCAACTGATCAGTAGGACTTAGTTCTCTGATAGCTTTAGCTTTTAATAATTTATTACCAATCCAATCATAAGCTTTTTGATGAACAAGCTCTCTGTTTCTACGTTTATTTAAATAAACATCGCCACCAGTTGCTCTAATTAATGTTTGTTGCTGTTCTGGAGTTGCTTTAATAGCAGCTTGGTAATCTCTACTTGCTCCAAAATGTTTCTGGAACCAATGTTTAGCTTCGTCTTGAGAGTACTGAACTACTTCATCAACCGAGCCTTTTTCTGAAGTACTTGCAGATTCTTCAGCTTGATTAATTTGATTAACTCGCTCTCCTTTAAATTGTTCTACTATTTCTGCATACATAGGCAAACCTCTAAATCTAGCCTGACCTAAGAAACCTCCTTTGCCTCCGTCTTCTACGTCACCAATAAAAGCAGCTACTTGTTTTAGGGACATTCTTTTTGGTGACTCACTAAGTAACGAAGTCATAAGGCCATCGTTTGCTCCTTCTGACGAGTCATTTACTCGAACACCCTCAGCCCATTTTCCGCTTTGATCTATATCATAAACTGCTGCGGCTGCAAGCTGACTGTTCCATTTTAAATCAGGCATCAAGCTCATGCTCATGTCTATTTCATCTCTTGAACCAAGAAAACCACCTTGCTCTCCAATAAACTCATAGTTTAAAGTGTGCATTTTAACAGCTATTTGCATTGCTGCTAGGCTGCCTACGTTATAAGTATTTTGAAGTTTCTTAGCTGTCTTAGTAATAGGCCAAAACATTCTGCGTTCAACAAATTCTGTACGTTCTTTTTTTACTGTTGGATCTGAAGCATCTCCTATTAAAGCATTCATAGCTCTTCCCCAAGCTTCTCTTTCGCTATCGTTTTGGTTTATAAATTGATTAATTTGAGGCTGTATAGCTCTAACTTTATTTAACTCTACTACTGCCGCTTCTTTTAAAACGTCAACGCTTTCACCATTCTGACTTGTAAAAGGTTTGCCTGTGCCTACTTCAACCCAACCAACAGAAACGCCATTAATTGTTTTTTCTTGAATAGATACTTGTCTTTGTTCTCCATAGTCATTTATTGTATAAATATTAGTAGGCTTACCTAGCGTTGGAGTAGCTTTAGATATGTTAATTCCTGCGTCTTTAAGGTCTTGAAGAAGATCATGGGTAGCAAGAATATTATTTTTTGACTGTCGATAAACATTATAAAAAGCTTCTTTACTACTTCTTTCAGCCGCAGTAACTGTGCCATCGCCATCAAAATCTAATTCGTCATCTACAATATCTAACATGCCCATTGATCTTGCTGTTTGATAACCAATGTCTTCGCCTTTACTAAACAAACCAGCAGCTTTTTGTTTCAAAGCGCCTAGCATAGTTGTAGGCTGAAGATCAGCTATTTCTTTTTTATATTCTGCAAAGTTTACGTCTCCTGCAACTAGCCTATCGTAAACACCTCTTTGTTTTTCATGAGCATCGTAGAGCGAAGTACCATACTTCATAGCTAAAGCTGCCGTAGCGGCTTGCTTTTCAGCTTCATTATATCCTACGCCATACTCAGTATTAATTAATTTCTGCACTGTAGGCAAAGCTTGCTCAGCAAAGTAATCTTGAGAAGTGCCACCATAAGTTTTTATTTGCGCTTCTGTATTTGCATAGTCTTGAGCAAAAGCATTAGCATTTTTAATGCTTGCTGTTTTTGCAAGTTGATCTTCAGTAGTTAAGAAATCTTTTGTTTTGTTAGCTACAATGTTATTACCTATATCAACTAAAAAACCAACGCCATAATTAAGCAGTTTAGCTTGACGCTCTTTTCGTTTCGCAGTTCTTTCAGCATCTCTTTGATCTTTTTTATATTGCTCATACTGTTGATCTTTGCGTTCACGAACATTAGCTAATAACGACTGACCTACATCTTGAATAGACATATTATATATTTCCTTTATTCTGGTTTAGACATTAAACTTTCTTGAGGCTCTGCTGGCCGTTCCGCTTCAGGCATAGGCTCATCAGATGTGCTTGGGCGTTCTTCTCCAGAAGCGCCTGTGTTCATTTCATCTACTTCAAAACCTGAACGCTTTGGAATAGATTCTAAATCTGCTTGCATCTTTGCAGACAAAATACCTTCTGGTACTCGACTAGACTCTGCGCTACGTCTAAGATCTGCAAGTTGCTCCTCTTCAATAGCAACTCCCATCATTTCTTCTTCAGCTTCTTCATCGTCTTGTTCGCCTTCATAGATAACTAAAGGTATTCCTTGACGTTCTGCAAGGGCAATAAGCATATAAGAAACAGGCTCTAACAAAAGTAACATCATGTCAGGATTCCATTTACCGTCTCTTACGCCTACAAACAACATGCCTTTAGCTAAACTAAGCACAGGAACTTCAGAGCCTAAAAGCTGCATAGCTTTTGTGTATTTTTCAGGTTGTATTAATGTAGACCACACATATTCTAAAGCAGGTTTGAGAGCCGTAAAAAACGGAGGCTTTTCGTCAGGCCGAGGACTTGCTGGATCTGTTAATAAAGACTGTCCAGCAATAGGCCCATCTATCATTGCTTGCTTTGAATAAGTCTCGTAATCTAATTCTTCTTGTGCTTGTTCTTTTTTAACTTCTTCATCAACCATTATTATTAACCCCAACTACTTGCATTAAATTGAGAGCCTTGCCCTACTCTGTTTATATAAGAACTCCAACCAGTGTCTAATTGATAGGCTGTGTTTCCGTATTGTTGTCCACTATAAGCAAGAGACTCGTATTGATTAGTTGTGTCGGCATAGCCTGCACCTGTTTGCCCCAGAGTTGCTGTAGTGAATTCAGGTATGTAAGTTCTATAAACATTACTTACGCTGTTATCAACAGGAGTCCTAAAGCCTTCTCCATGTTCAGCAACTAAAGCCATTTCTTGCGCTCGTGTTGTTCCATAAACTTGAACCGCTTTACCTATTGCATCTCCACCTAACTCAACGCCTTTATCAATTACAGCTTCAGGATCTGTAATAAAGTCAATGCCCTCACTAATCTTTTCACCTATAGCAGCTTTAGAGTCTTTATATAGATTACTAGCTCCTGTTTTAAATTTGTCTAATAAACTCGGAGTTTCTACTGGAACTTTATTAAAGATTGCGTTTGGATCTACTACGCTCATTTCAGTAGAAAAAGCTCCATCTATAGGTGCTTTTGTAAAAGGATCATATACTGTGCTTTGATTTACTGCCGCAGACATGCTGCCTTCAGTTGGCACTTGAGCTAGTAATGAATCAGGATTAACAACTTGTTCATTTAACAATTCTACTGTACCGTCAGGCATTACATTTGTTAATCCTCCATCTACAGCAGTTTTATTAAATTCTATGATTTGTTGGTCTGTCATTCCTATAGAAGAGTCTACTGTAGGAATAGTATCTCCATAAACTTGAGTAGCGTCTGGTGCTGTTGCGCCTTTAACAAAGTCTGCTTTGCTTTCTACTACTTGAATATTAGAAGCCTTTAAAGCAGCTTCAGCATTTATTTTTTCCATCCCGCCAAGAAGTTTTTTCTGATAAGCGTCTTCACCTAAAGTTAAATTCTGAAATCGACTAACGTCTTTATTAGTAAAACTTCGACTAAAAGCACTGTCGCCTGAACCAAAGAAGTTTTCTGCGCCTCCAGTATTAAAACCCATTTTCTTTCCAAGTGTCTTACCAAAGTTTCCAAGCGTGTCCATTACACCTTTTGTAACATTGCTAAATACATTACCAACCGTACTTATTGCTGTATGTGCAAACTTAGCTAAATGTCCAACCCCTTGAACAATAAAATTACTTGCGCCTATTGCAGCTTGACTAAAGGCTGAAAGACCTTTCATTAAAGCTCCGCCAATTCCAGGAAGTATAAACATCATAGCTATTTGACCTACAACACCTATCTTGCCCATGAACTTTCCAAAAGATACAAAAGCTTTTTTAATCTTGCCGCCTACCCAACGCACAGCTTTGTCTAAGCCTGTAGCTTTGGCTACTTTTTTAATTACTTTGCCAACGCTTTTTAGACGTTTCTTTACAGACTTTTTAAATTTTTTAAATTTAACTTTAAGTTTTAATCCCATTTCTTTCTCCTAATTAACTAAACAGGGTATCAATAAAATCAGCAGATGCCTTTTGATTTTTTGTTGTTGTAGCATTTGATTTAGCTCCCATAGCTGCTTCGTTGCCTATTGCAGTTGCGTACAGTTGAGCTATGCGTTGTTGTTCATTCTCGTAGTTTTGTCGTATATAAGCCATGTTGTCTCTTATCTGTAACCATACTTGAGCCTGATCAAGAGCTGTTAAATTATATTCGTTTTGAACATTTTGCTGATTTGCAGAATTAAAAGCTGCGGTAGCGGCAGTGTTTGTATTCCTACGCCAAGCTATATCCGATTGCTGCACTGCTTGAGCATTAGTAGCATTAAATGTTTCACGTTGAAGTATATTAGACTCATAAAACTTTTGAGCGTCTTGTTGTAAATTTGCATTAAATTGATCTGCTTGTAATTTATTGCCTGCATCTATTGCATTCATTTTATTTATTTCGGCTGTATTAAACTGCTTCATTGCGTTATCTTGAGTAGCATTAAACTGATTAATGTTGTTTTTCATTGAAGCCATAAACTGATCTGTCTGCTGTTGGCTTGAAGCATTAAATTGCAAGGCAGCATTTTGAGCCGATTGATTTGCAAGCATAGTTTGTTGCCTTAACTCTCGACCTTGAATAAAAGCTTGTTGTTGATTTTGAAGATTAGTTATCTTCATTTGTTGTTCAAAGTCTTTTTCTTGCTTTCTAAATTGAACAGCAGCATCTAATTTCTGAGATGCTCGTGCTTGCAAGGCTTTAGCATTGTCTTGTGCTATAGGCATTGCGCTTTGAATAATAGCACTAAACAAAGCGTCTCGGCCTACAGTAGAAGCAGACATGCCTCTTGCAGCCATCATAGCATTTACTTTATCTACTGCTGGCTTTGCCCAAAGTGGAGTCTTGCCTTCTTCCATGCCTGCAAGCAAGCCGTCTAGTTGCGTAGACATAAGAGCTTCTTCTGGAAGGTCTGCTATATTTGCACGACTTTCAATGTCTGTGCCTTCCATTTTATCTAAAGCGCCTACAGGATCGTTTGCAATAGCGTCACTTAATTCACTGTCTACGCCATTTTCGTTTGCTAACTTAGAGCCTGCCTGAGCAGTAGTTTGTTTTTTAGTAACATCTATTGCATCTAAAACAGAAGCGGCAGTACCTTGCGGGACTTCTCCTAAAAGATTCTTTTTAAAATCTCTTATGTGTTGGTCTTGAGCTATTGCAAGTTTTCTACTCTCTTCTGCTAATGGGGCTTGAATGGCTTCCATTTCTTTTATAGCTTGTTTAAATTCAGAAGACTCAGGATCTACACCAGTGCTAACTAAATTATTAAGTTTCTTTGCAGCATCTTTGTAAGAGGGACTGTTTTGAAGTTCAGTGGCAAGCTTATTAAATCGTTGTACTTCAGGACTGTTTTGAAACTCGCCAGCCGCTTGGTTTCTTTCAGCAGGAGTCATTTGACCCACTAAGTCTACTGCCATTACTGCTTGATATTGACCTGCTTTTAAAGGATCGCCCATACTTGCTGCTTGACTTGCTTTAAGTGCTGCCGCAGGCGATAAGTTTTCAGCCGTTACATTTTGCGCCCACAGCTCTGTGCTTTTAGGAGTCTCGCTTATTTGTTGAATGTCGTCTTCAGCAGTTACAAAAGGAGCAGACGCTTCATCATCTTTTGAAATATCCGCAGCAAGACCTGTCTTCGCATCAGTTACCGTAGCTTTGTCTGCTTGCTTTTCAGTATGAATATCTACTGGAGCATACTTTGTATCATAGCCTAGCTTACGATCCTTTTGTCCTTTTTTTACTTCCTCTTCAGTTTTTAAAAGATTTTTATCTTCTTTGCCTGCTACATGCTCTTGATTACTTACTACGCCATCATTATTAAGATCATAACCCTTATTGACTAACCACTCATTATCTTTTTTCTGTCGTGCTAAAGCACTGTCTGTGCCTTGAAGAGCTATGTCGCCTTCTTCTAAGTTTCTATGTTCTTTTGAAGTAATGCCGTCTTTTCCTTCCCTTACATCAACGCCAGCAGCATTTGTTCTGTCCATGTTGTATTTTGTATCTTTTGTTCTTCCAAGAGCTGCCCTTGCTTTATTTTTTTCTGCTTCAGAAATCTCACCATCATTGTCAAAATCTGCATCGCTTTCTAAATATTCAAGTTCTTTGTCTACATGCGCTCTTTCCTTTGGATTATGAGGACTCCAAGTCCCATCCTCAAGTTTATTATGGCCGCCTCCATGAAACTTAGACCTTTTATTTTTTAAAGCATTTAAATATTTACTCATTAGTTTAGTTCCTTTATTCTTTTAAACTATTTTAAATAAGATTGCAACGATGCCTGTTAGCAGTATTGCATTAAAACCGTAGATCCTAGTCTCAAGGCGTGTCATCTTTGCTCCACCGCTTTTAAGCTGTTCTTCAACATTCTTCCAACGTATAGCGCACTCCGCTTCGTGTTTTTCTATTCGAGCTAACAGGTCTTTGATTGTCATAGTTTTATATGTACCTTTAGTTAATTATTTTTAAAGTTACAAGAGTTAAGTCGGGGAACTCATCGTCTTCATATCCTTTTGGATATTCGTCTTCAGCTCTGAACTGAAATAGCTCTGGCTGATGACATTCATTCTTTGTAAACTCTACAACTTCTGTAGCTGTTTTAACTAAACAAGCTCTTAATTCTTTAAAACCAAGAGACTTCCAAAAAGAATGAGTATCTATAAACAAATCATTTCCGTAGCTATCTCCTATTAAATCATCTCTAAACACAGCATTTGTAAACTTTAAAGTAGTTCCAGTTCCTAAGCCTTTAATATAGCCTACAACTTCGTTGTCTGACTGCTTAGCAATTTGAACAAGAACAGAACCTTCTATATTTTCATTAAAATTAATTTTCATTAATTCTATTTTTTTCTCGTCTGTATCAAAGCTTGTTCCTGCAAAGCCCATATTAAGATCTATTTTTGTTTTGTTTTGTTGATAGATACTTTCAAAAAGAGTATCGTCAACTTTGTCTATTAAGGTACAATTATACATATTAAACCTCGTACCAAGTTATTGAGCTAATAGCTCCTGCTGTTGTGCCAAATGAAACAGAATATCCAAAATTCCATCCCCAAGTTATTGTATCTCCAGAAACAGTACAAGTAGTAGCGTTTGCTGAATCTAATATAGTTCCAACAGTCCCAAACTGCGGAAGAACTTCAATTTTTTCAAAAATTGTAAGCTTCTCATCTGCGGTTGGATTAGTTCCGTCTAGTCTTTTTAATGCTAACAAGCTTGTTGAAAAACTTGTAGAATTTAAACTTTCTACCTGATAAGGCACTCCGCTAAGACAAACAAAATTATCGTTAATTGAACCCATGCTTGTAGATCTTATAAATCCATAAGCACTTACAAATTTATCAATAAATACGCCTACGGTCACTACGCTCTTAGGTTGTGCTTCTGCAATAACTCCTGTAGTTCCTACCATCTTTAACCTTTAGATTCCAGAACCAACAACTACAATTTTATTAGCTTCTTGAACAATAAACTCAGCCACACCGCCTTTTAATAAAGTTATAGACGTAGTTGCTGAGCTTGTTTGGCCTGCTACTAATTCAAAAAACTCAGAGTTTGTTGTTCGATTAATAGTCAAAGAACCAGTTCCGTTATTCATAATAGTCCATGTTTTTCCTGCGTCACCAGCACCAACATCAGGCATTGTATAAGTTACTGCTGCGCCTGTGTGTATGATCCGTTTGCCAATAAGAGCTGTCATTGCTGTAGCATCTTTAGTTGCGCTTTCAACCGCTACAGTTAAACTAGATGTTAAAGAAGAAGCAGTTACAGTGCCTGTGAATGTAGGAGAAGAAAACATTGTAGCTTTACTTTCATTATCAACATTGCCTAAACCAACATCTGCTTTAGCTAAGCTTAAAGCTGTTTTAACTTCGCTTGCACTAAGACCCTCTACGTCAGTGCCGTTGATGCGTAAGAAATCATCGTCAGCTACGCCTGATCCATATACAGCTACGTCATTGTCAGCTATTCCAGATGCAGACGCTGTTATTTTGCCTGTTACATTTATATTTGTAGCAAAATCAGTAGAGCCTACTTTCATAGACACTGTTTCGTTATTAGCTGTGGAGGTAGCTTCGCTTTGTGGAAAAAAGTCTATCTGGCCAGAGTATGTGTCGGCTGAAGCATCTACAGCAGTAGCTGATACTTGGATTTTACCGTAAGTTACATTAGTTGCATTGTTGTCACCATCGGGTGCTTGGAAAATTATGTTACCTAATTTCTCCCCAGCAGTGGGTGCTGTCGACCTATCTTTTACAAACACAACATCAGGAGCTGCGCTTATACTTGAGGTAGTAGTAGCAACAACTAAATTATTAGCTAATTCACCACTTGAAAACGTAGCAGTACCAGCAGTTACAGCGCCTGTTACGTCTAAACCATCTTTTGTGAAGTTATGCTCGCTATAAGCTCCAGCAACACCAAAAGCAGCACCAGTACCAGCCGCACAGAAAATATCAAACGAACCTAGTTCTTGCCCGTCTCTATGGTCACTAGCCTTTGCCCTTAGTTTTACATAATCAAAATCATCATCATTTGTATTTTTACTTTTGTATGTTACTTCGCCAATGCGATGAAAATTATCTCCGCTTACATTGGGTATGACTGCTCTTTGAAATTGTAAATCAGGGCCGTTAGCATTAGTTGTACTATTTGTTTTTATATTTAAAGCAGTACCAACACCAGTGCTGTTTACGTTTAGGGCATTTGCTCCTACATTGAAAGTACCTGCACCAGCTACAGTAAGACCAGATCCGTCTATAGTCGCAATGTCTGTTGCAGCACTGTTGGCTGTTCTCGGCCTAATGACAATTTTACCTGCCTCTGTAGAGTCATCCTGAGACTCAACTATTTCTGCAACAATATTGCCATAGTTAGTGTGGTTGCCTGCACTGTCTTTGCCGTAGAAATGCAGACCGCCTAACTTATCACCGTCAGCACCGTTGCCTGTGTTATTGTTAAACAAAACAATGTCGGGGTTGTCGCTGCCTGAAGTTCCAGAATTTTCAACAATTAACTGACCGCCATCGCTAGTGCCTTTTATCGTAACAGCACCTTCAACAACTAAAGCATGATCAGTGTCTCCAATGCCTCCAGCAGTAGTGTCGCCTTTGATTGTTAGTTTTTGATTTGCTAAAGTTAATAAGTCTATGTCAGCATTTACGCCAATTGTAGCAGGATCGGTTCTGGCAGTCGTGCCGCTACCAGTAGCATCGCCATCGCCACCAACAATGATACCGCTTACGCTAGGCTCTAGTCTTATGTTTTTAGCGTTGTCGTTTATAAAACCATAGTGCATTCGAGTAACTGTGCCTTGAGTAGTGCTACCGTCTAGTGTAATGCCCATGTAAGAAGCATGATCAACGTAATCATCACCAGCTACGACATCGTTGTAGTCTCCAGAGCCTTGACCATCGTCAGGAGTTTCTACCTTGCCTCTTAACTGCAACTTGCCCGAGCTTATATTTAAATCACCATTGCCTAACTGCGATATGTTTGCGTTTAAGTATTCTGTGCCTGCTGATCCAAACGAGCTATCTGCGTTATGATTATAGTTAGCTTGTATAACAAAAGCAGGGTTTCGCAGTCCTAATCCTTCACCTTGTTCATGCTCGTGTTGCTCTGAGTCAAAGATAATCCTTGAGTTGTTTTGCAGTGAGCCTCCTTTAGTATTTACAGTTCCGTCTGCGTCATAGTCACCATCGACTTTCATTCGCAAGTCGCCCTGTTTCATAATGATGCCTTTAGCGCCAAGTCCTTCTGCTACACTTGTAACTAAAGGTGGATCAATCGTGACTGTGCCAGTGATGGCTGCATTGCCGTCAATGTCTAAGCTGTCGCCTTTGACTTCGCCTGTTACGTCTACACCAGTGTCAGTAGTTTGTAGTTTAGTGTTTGCACCTTCGTGCTGAAGCAAAACAGACGAGCCGTTTGTTTCTGTCTTTAATACCAAGTGGCCTGTTTTTGATGATACATAACTTATGTTATCATTAAGGTGCGCTACTCGCAAGTCGTAGTCCTGAGCATTTGTTTTTTTAAGGTCAATGAATACATCGTCATTGCCACCTAATTCAATCGAGCAGTCTTGCTCGTGGTTAGAATCAGTTTGAGTATTGTGTATTCTTAAACCATAACCTAAACCGCCAATGTTGCCAGAGGATGCCGTAGCTCCAGAGTGTTGGGGATCTGCGCCATCGTAAGCGTTGTGAAGAGTAAGTTGTTTAGGCTGACCATCAACTGTCATTATAAAAAAGCTTTTGCCGTCTAATAATGAAATGTTTGTATTGTCAACATATAAAAGCATATTGTCTGAAAAGCCGTGATCAAGATCAGTTGTTACTAGGCAGGCTGTTCCAGCAGACGTATTAGTAATAGTATCTATTGTCCGTGAGTTCTTAATTGGGACAGTGTATGCGCCTTCTAAGTTTAAACCCTGCTCGCTGTGAACAAAACGACTTCCACTTAATCCGCCAACCCTGCTATACATAGGGCCGTTAATTTCTACTGGCTGATTTTCATTGGTGTTTCGCTGACCAAAACTAATTAATTCTGATCTAAACAAAGCAATGTTTTTGTTTGCTCCGCCTTTTATGCCTTGGATCATAAACTTAGCATCTTCACTGCCAGCAGTCGCATCGGCTATTGACGTTAATAGTTTAATGTAATCAGTATCAGCACCGCCTCCATCTTCGCCTTTAAATATAATTTGTCCTAAGTTATCGTTGACTTGAGGATTTGCACCGCTTGTTTTTCTTTGGAGCGTTAAGGTTGGGTTAGCGTTTGCGTTGCTGTCTGAGTCTTCATGATAGACAGTCAAGTCTCCGTCTACTGTCGTTGCGCCTGTTAGCGTTGATGTGCCTGTAACGGCAACGCCTGTATTGTTTACAACAAATCTAGTAGTGTCGTTTGTTTTCATTGTAATTACGTCAGAGCCTGAGAAGGTTATAGAGGTGTTTGGATCGTCATCGCCTGTAATACTATCAAGGGCAATACTGCCTACATTTGTAAAGTTAGATTCTCCAAAATCAGCAGTGCCTGTTACTTCAAGATTGCCTGAAACTCTTACAGTATCTCCAAATATAAACTTGTCTGCGCTTTGATCCCAAGTAAGAACACCGTCATTGCCGCTTCCGCCTTCAAACGTAATAACTACGTCATTTGTATCGACAGCACCAAATGTCAAAGGGTTTGAACGCAGCGTAGTTATAATGCCGCCTTCGCCAGCAGTGCCGTCATGTGTGTGGCCTGTAGTAGCATTAAAGGCATTTACTATTGCTGTAAATTCTTCTCTAAATAAAGTATGCTGTATTATGCCTCCAGCTACTAAACCTGAGTCAGTGGATGACGTTATTTGTGAATATCCTGCCATTTTATTTTATCTCCTTCCAGACGGATAGTAATCCGCATATATGCCGTTAATTGTGTAAGAGTCTTTATTGTCATCGCTAAACAATCTAAAGTTCATTGTATAGCCGCTCCCTTGAACAGACTGCCTTACTAAAGGATCTGCTGTGCCGCCATAAATATTGCCCGCTACGTTTGGTGCGTTTTCAAAAACAGCTACTCCAAATTCAGCAGGAGCAGGAACCGTGTTCATTATTATGTTGTCAGGCTGTGGTATGTGAGCTACTGAGTTGTCATATCGTATACGCAAAGTAGGCTGGACGTTCCCTTCTGGACGCATTGAAATCTTTAAGTAGTTTAAAGTCTTTCTTGTTCCCGCATCTCCAAAATCTAAGAAAGGTGTCTTATAAGCTGCAAAAATATTTTTTTTCGTGCCTGCATTATAAAAATCATTTCCAACCTCATGAGTATAAATATAGCCATCTTTGTCGCCATGATAAACTGTCTCTAGTCCAGTGACAGGATCAAACACAGATTCGATAGCAGTGCATTGTATGCCTAAAGTCTCTGACCACACAAAGCCTTCGTTTGTAATAGTTCCAATTATTCCTTTACTACCTGACGGATCTTCTCCAGTTTTTTTTGTGTAGAACAAACGATACTGCGCTTTTTCTTTTATTACTACGCTTGCAAGTGTTAAAGTATTTAATTTTTTTACAATGTTGTCTCTAACTAAAGTATGTATCTGGCGGCTTACAGACCCTAATTCAGTGTCGCCTATTTTTTCTGTGCCTGCAAGAGTTCTTATTCCGTCAGGAGCTAAGAACACTAAGTCACCGCCTACTTCTTGAATAGTCTGAAAATCAAGGCAACCTATATTTTTTGAAATAGGTTGAACTGTTTGATTAGCCTCATCTCCAAAAGCTGTTACTTTATGTATGCTGCTTTCACAGAAGATAATAACATCGCCTCTAAACGATTTAAGACCTGTTACTTTATCTTCAACTATAAAAGAGCCACCGTTGCAAACATCTGTATTTTGGAAATTAGGAGCTGAGTAGTAAACTGTGTTAGGAGAACTAGGATCTCCTGATAATAATAATCTTGTTTGATGCACTTCAGAAAACTGAGGATGTATGTTGTTGTCAGCATCAGTTCTTGCTCTGCCTACTGGAATTTCAGTGTAGGCATAAGTTCTTGATAAAGAATTTATAGCGTGATTACTGCCTCCTGTTATTTCAACAACTACAGGATCGTTTACGCCATCGCAAATAACAAGCGATCCGTTGCCAGCTAAAGAGCCTTCAAAGTGTTTAAAATGAATCTTTTCTTGGTTTGTTCTAGGATTTGGATTATTTGATAGAAAGTGTGTATGCCCAGAATAACTAATTGTTGACGTAGATGATATTCTGTTTAACGGAACCCACGAAGTGCCAGAATCTGCTCTCGATACAAAATATAAGTTAGTGCCTGAAGCAGCAACGCCTCCAGCAGCGTAGCCTGTAATGCCTAATATCTTGTCTGTTCTTATAGCATTTGAATCTGTATAATCTACTATCCTGCCTTTGTTTGTGCCAGCAGTTAAGCCAATGCCTTCATGACCGTTTATTCTTCTATAACCACCATCAGTATCTATTTCAAAATTAGTTAGCTCTACAGCCGTGCCTGCCTCAGCTTGAAGCATAAACTGACTTTTATTAATGTCAAGGCCGCCTTTACAAGCAAAGCCAAACGGTTGCGTTTGCGCCATCTTAAATAAATCTCACTCTGTCGTCTGTAATGTAAGTAGGCGTAGGTTCTAGTAAATTAGAACGCATTTGATCGTATGACTTTAAATAGTCTTCCAAAGCAAAAGAAGCTGCTTGAGGATTGTCTTTAAACTGCCAACAGTAGTAACGAGCTTTTGCTAAAACTACGTTAGTATAAGTGTCTGGTACGACAAGAGTATCAGTATAGTTAGAAAGCTCTGTAGGTTGCGTCCACGCAAAAAACCATACTTTATAAGCTTTATCGGGGATAGGGCTAAGGCCAAACTTCCTAGAGTCTGGACTGCGTATAACGTGCGTAGGCTCGCCACCTACCGCTTGGTCTGCATCGTCTGCGTTTTCTGTTTCTCGTCTAAAGCGAGTCCAATCTTCTGTAGTTGCAAAATGCAGGTTCTTAGAAACGTAGGGAGCTGTTTCTCCGCCTACGCCTACTGTAGTAAGATAAAAATTATCCCAATCAATAGAGCCATAGTCGTCTTGAACCGAGCTGCTTGATGCTTTGAGTTCGTACCAGCGTGTACCAGCTACAGTGTCTACAGACACGTTACCGTACATAGGGTCTGATGCTCCGCTTTCTGCTACAGCAAGGAAAGGCCATTGAGGTTCGTCTAATATAATATCTAAATAAGATCTGTTTATGCAGTCTTTTATATGCTGCTGAATGCCTACTGCATTTACAAACGAGCTTGCAGTCAAGGCTACTTCATTCATTTCACGAAGAATAATATTTGTAAGTTCTAAAAACGTCTTTGCCATTTACTTAGCCTCTTTTGTTTTCTTCGTGCTATTAAAAATTCTGTCGTAATTATCATTATAATTTTGTCTTGCATCTCCGCCATATGAAGAAGCATTTAGCTTTACTACTTTTCTCATTTTTACACTTACTGGTTTATTAGATGTTCCTAATATATTATGTGGTTTAGACATTGTTACTCCTTAAAGATTGAGGGGCTTTTACACCCCTCGCACTTAATTTTATTATTAGTCAATAGCAATAAAAGCTTTTGCTAATGCTTCTGGTCTTAATACTTTACGACCAAAGACATGTAAGCCTCGACAAATGTCACCAAAGCTAGTAGGATCACGAAGAACCTCTGTGCTGGTGATTGTTTGAGCAGTTGCTACAGCAGAAATATGACCTGCTAAAATCTGATCAACTACACCTGATTGAGTTTTTGCAGGTAAGTTATTAGACTTATACATATCAAAGCCACGCAATTTACCAGAGCTTACTAATCCATTACGGATTGAGCCTTGTCCTGCGTTAAAGTCTACAGACATTAACTTAGAACCTGACTGACTTAGTTGCTCATAGAATGCAGGAGAAGCTACAAAGTAACGTCCTTCTTCTGGTACATTAGCTTCATCAAGTTTTAATGCTAAGTTAGCCATTAAATCAAGAGGATCTACAGCATCAGTACCAGTAATATCTACTGGCTTGCTGTTTGTGTTTGCTCCTGCAATAGTGTTTTCATTTGTACCTGCATCAGCGCCCACAATATGATCTGGGGTAGATGCAGATACGCCTGCAAACATAGCTGCTAAGACATTTGTATCAAACGCATCTTTAAGAGCGTATGCTGCTGAAGACGAAGCAACTTCTTTAAAGTTTACGTGAGACATTTTAGTTTCAATGTCATCTACAATAAATTTAAATGCGTTAGCTTGGTCAACAACCATTACAAGTTCTTCGTCAGTTAAAGGAGTTTCAGTAGTATCAGCATTACGAGTGTAAGCATGAACATTAATAGTTGGTTCTTTGATAATGTTTACAGAATCACCGAACGTAGAGATTTCGCCTGCGTAGTCAGTGTTTGTAATTGCTTCAACTACCGAAGCTTTACGGAAAAAGTTTTGTACCTTTTTCGAGTAGACTTCTGGTAAGAAGAAACCGTTGCCTTGACCTGTTCCACCGAGGTCAAAGTTACTTGTGGCAGAACCATTGCTGCCTGTTTGAAATTTAGCCATGATAATGTTTCCTTATATAAAAAGAGTTAAAAGTTTTAAGAAACAACTCTTCCTTCCATAATGGCCTGATCTATTTCTTGTTCATACTTGTCATAGTCGGCCATAGAAAGAGAGTTAATTTCTTTCCGAGTCCAGATCTTTGCTTCTTTAGCGTCTACCGAAGTTGTTCGAGTAGATACCATGTCTGCGGCAGATCCAGAAGATTGCGACTTGGATGCAGTACGTCTAGGGCTTTTAGTAGTGATGCCAGCTTCTAGCTTATAAAGATCAATAGCTTTGATTGCAAGCTCTACGTTGTCTGGGTTCTTGTAGATCCAACCTTGAATTTGCTCTGGTTGAGTCTCTGCCCAAGCATGAAAGTTATCGTCCTGCCTAATTTCATTAAAATCAGGATGGCGATCTTGTAGAGAGGCTTCAGCTTCTTTACGTGCAATTCCTTGTTCTCGTTGTTGAAGAACACTTAACTGCTGACGCAAAGCTTCTGTTTCTTCTGCGGTACGCATGTGCGCTACAGTTTCTACAGTCTCGTACAAGTCAGGGTATTGTTGTCTAAACGCTTCAAGATCTTCTGGGCTTCTAGGCGGAGCGTAGTCAGAGTCCCCTCTACTATTCGCTGCTGCTGTCAGTTCAGCTTCTTTTTGTTTAAAACTAGCTACCTTTTCATCGTAGTGCTTTTTTAAATCATCGTATCGTTTTTTATAGTTAGTTCTTGTTTTCTTCTGCGTTTCTTCTTCAGGGGCTTCTTCCGAGGTGGCCTGTTGAGAATCATCAAAGAATAAAGAATCAGCATGTCCTCTATTTGGAGCATCTGGCGTATGCCAAGACTTATCCTTATTATACGGATTTGCTGTTGGTTCATCTACTTCTTGTTGCTCTACTTGTTCTGTCATTTTGTCGCTCTCCTTTTGGGGCTTTTAGTCTTTCAAGGTGGCTATGAAGTTAGCTAAACATCATAAGGGCTTGAACTTAAAAGGTGGCCTCTAGGTTTATATGATTGTGTAAGGGGCTGAAATAAAAATCAGGTAGCCTTACGGTTATGCGCTAGGCATCTGGTTCGCATCAAGCATCATAGTCTTCAACTCTTCACTCATGTCTTCGTCATCCTCAAACATAGTTGAATCGTCTTCGTCATCTGACACCATGCTACCATACGCATAGCCGTCTCGCATACTTCCTCCATATGCTCGACCTTCTCGACTGTCGAACTCAGCTTCGGCTTGATCCATCATCATTTGAAGATTATCTGCGCCTAACTGTTCGACAGCCTTTGCGGTGAAAACAAATTCACCGTCCGATAACCTAGCAGGTATCGAATCTGATGTGCCAGTACCGATGCCTTCTACAGCACCTGCACCAGAAAATTCTGTTGCTGTGTCCATTACTCGATCAAAAAGCGTAGCAAGCTTAGCGTCTTGCTCAAGGGCAGATGCTAAGTAGTCTTGATCTATAGGACTCAACGCTTCGTTTAATACAAACTCTTCGTACTTTGCTTCCATTTCACTGTCTGGAAGTTGCGAAGCTTTTACTGCTTCCATTTCTTCAGGCGGAATATTTGAATAAGTGTCTACAGGCATACCACCTTCGTCAAATCCAAATCTACCGATTGATTTTATAAATTTTTTGCTGAATTTTTTTCTTCCAAAATTAGAAAAAGCTTGTCCTTGCTCTGGCTTTGCTATTTTTTTAAAACTTCTTTTTACTTTTTTAAAAAGTTTAGTTCCTTTTAGTTTTTTTAACTGTTTTTTATTTCCAATACTCGGAGTAAACTTATTTCCAAAAATACTTAACCCAAGTAAAGGAGAAGTATTCCTTACTGGCTTTCTGCGCTTTCCAAAAATACTCATAAGTTTTCCAAAAAAACCACCTCTGCCTTTATTTCTTTCTCTTCGAGCAGCGTTAGGAAACTTTTGAGCTACTACGTTTCCTAGTTTTGTAGCTACGCCTACTTGAGTTTGGCGAGCAGCATCTCCCTGCAACATTGGATTTCCTGAAAACTGAGCCGTAGCCATTGCTTTTGCTGCGTCTGCTTGTGCATTAGATACTAATTTTTTTGTGCCTTGTGGTTGTGACTGTTCTTTTATTCTTTCAGCTAAGCGACCAAAGATCCCGCTAAAGCCTCCTCTTAGCTTTTTCTTCATTTTCTTTTTGCCGCCAACCATTCTACTAATTTTTTTAGTAAAACCGCCAAAGAAAAACTGTTCTCTTTCTTCTGCCATGTCTTCTTCGATTTCCATCTTAGAAGCTTTGTCTATGCTGTAGACTTTATCTTGGAATTCAAAAACAGGAGAGTCGTCAATAACTGCGTCTACAAAAGCATCTTCAAAATCTTCTAATTGCTCTTGCTTAGGCGGCTCTGTGTTTTCAGAAAACCAAACTGACGCAAGGACAGGTACGGGTATGTCTAGTTCGTCATCAGCGTCCATTTCTGGATCGTCCATTATTTCTTCTGCGCCTTGCATTTCTGGAGTACCACGATCAGGAGTCGAGAGAAGAGTGTCTTCCGCAGGCCCACGATTAATCCGATTAACGTCTTCTTTAGCTGCTTCTAGCAAAGAGTCTGAACCCTCTACAGCCTTTTGAGCTACAGAACCTACTGCGTACTTGACCTTCATTTCTTCTTCGTTTGGCATTTTATTTAGTCCTCTATTCTTTTACGAGCTTCTAAAACTTGCTCTTTTAATGTTAATAAATTATCCAGAGAATTCACTCTCCCCTGCCTGCGGTACATTTCCTGTTCCGATTGTGCCATCACCAGTGCCTGTAACTCCAGCGTCTTGAGATTGTTCAGGTGTTCCTGCACCGCCTCCCATACCTGCTTGTTGTTGGTCAGGGCTGCCAGCTTGGCCGCCAGTTGCTTGTCCAGCATTTTGCGCTCCTATAATTTGTGCCGCTATCTTAGCTTCTTCTGGATCATTGAGTATCTCATCGGGATCAAGATCTAAACTATAAGCAAGCTCACTTACTATTTTAGACATCTTAACAAATGGAGCAATGGCAGGGTTTTGCGCTGTTTGTAAGAAAGTTGTTAGTCGTTGACTGCGTACTTCTTTTTGCATTAGACTATTTGTACCCATAGCTTTTACTTCAAGGTCGCCTTCTATTTGCAATGGGCCTTCAAAGAATTGCATGTTCCATTGAAAATAAGCTTCACCAAGAGGCTTTAACAAAAAATCGTCTAAGTTTTTAACTACTGTTTTAATGTTTAATGACGCTGCACCTAGCAACATAGACATTCCTGACGCAGTTCGTGTCATGCTTTGTACGCCTGTTTGACCATGACTGTAGCTTGGAATGCCTGTTTGTTCGTCTGCAAGTTGTCGGAACTTATCAAACATCATCATGTTTTCTTGAGATGTATTAGGAAACTTAATTCCATGTATTGCTTGACCGCCCATACCTGCTTGTCGTCTAAATACTTTACCAGCATAGATGTCCATTGACTGCCCGCCTACAAGCGCAGACTCGTCAACATCAAATACAAGAGAGCCGCTAAGCGCAAGGTTGTCAATAGCCATACGTGCATGGCCGTTCATGATCTGTTGAGAGTCGTCCATGTTCTCTGCAACGCCAATACCAAAAAAGCTGTACGGATTTTTTTCGTATGTAAAAGCATTGTAAGGTATACGATGCGGAGTAAAAGGATTTACAACTGAACGTAAAAGTTTACCATTGCTGATCCAAGCATTTACTTGTACTTCATCTAAATCGTCTATTTCTTTTGGAAGTTCCATTCCAGCTTCACGACAATACTCTGCGTCTATGATTCCCCAATATTCTAAAACTTCATACTGTCCTGAACCATAATCTTCTGAGCGCCTATCATCTTTTAATTCAGATTCGTAATCCTCTTCTTCATAGTTTGGCCCCATCTGCAAACACTCACGAATTTCTCCTTTATTAAAATAAGGCATCCTAGATAGCGCTCGTAGCTGAGACTTATTCATTTTGTGTCTGTGGCAAACAAACTCGCACTCTTCTATTGTTGTTGCATTAGGGTCTGGGAAAAAATCCCAAATGCTAACAAACTCAATACGTGGTACACGCACAGCTACAGGACTATAATTCCTGTCTCCAGTATCTTCGTCAGTATTCCATCGGCCTATTTCTTTATTAAAATTAAATGGGCCTTTAATAATGCCTGTGCCAAATAAAGCAGACTCAAAAATTGCAT
>Ga0315330_10000144_pt1 | contig 37344 bp, 42 predicted proteins | sample M140m34915metaG_FD_203453 | JGI IMG/M metagenome (GOLD analysis project Ga0315330, IMG submission 203453) | Ammonia-oxidizing marine archaeal communities from Monterey Bay, California, United States - M1 40m 34915 | ecosystem: Environmental > Aquatic > Marine > Intertidal zone | place: USA...
CTTCCTGCGGCGTGGCTTCGAGATTTTGAAGGAAGTTTAGATGCTCTTCGTTACTGATGTTCGACATGGATTACTTTTTTACAAATATACGGATCAAGGAGTTGGGAATAAAGAAGCATTGATCTGAACTGCCTCATTATTCCACTTGTCCAAGACATCCAAGCCCTTCTTAATCTGGGCTCTTCTATCATCCTTGACGCCAGATACCCTACCGATAGAGGCGAGGATGGTCATGTACTCTTGATTCACCATCGACTTGTTATTGATGTTGATGGTAGTTGGCTCGACGATGATCGGAATCTCCCTGCGTCTTCTCACCTTCTTTTCGGTAATGACGATTGATGGGTTGCGACTCAATCTCTCCAGCTGCTCTGGCGTGAAGTTGCTCTTGTCCTCCTCGATGATGGTTTCAGCCATCACAAAGAGATTCTTGTTTGTGTCCATAGCAACGGCAGCAACCTTGTAGCTATCTCCAACCATCTCTCTTCTTGGACCCTGGAAGAAGTCTGGATTCCAGCTAGACTCAACGGTGATTGTCGATCTGCCTGCGCTTGTTCTTGGAACGGTCATAGCCGTAATGCCCTCACCCATATCTGGTTGCGGCATGGGGACTGCGCCCGACTGAACCATAGGGATAGACGGAGCAAAGCTCTCCATATCAAACCTAACGGACCCTGGGAAGGCATCGTTGGCTGAGTTAGACGTACCGTCACTGTTGTCAACCTCTTCAAGGTTGCCGACCAAATACGTCATGGTGTCCTCAACGTATTCTCTAATCTGAATAGGGGCTGCAGGATTTGTTGCGGCGTCCGCTTCTATAGCTGCTTGAGCAGCAGGTCCATAGTTTACGTTAAACTGAGACATGGCAGTGGCCTGCACCGCTTGATTCTGCATGGCGGTAGCAGTAACCCACCCCTGAAGCTTTGCCAGCTTCTCCTCGTCGGTCATGTCGGGGTTCTTTCTAAGCCTCGTGGCTGCAGCAGAAAAGTCCTTAGAGAACTTACCAGGCAGTAGATTGCCGTAGGGTGCCGTAGTTGGAGAGAAGTACTCCTGAGACCCGCGAGAGGGCGCCTGAACAGCCAATCCGTACAGGTCTTGCCCGCTCTCGTCCTTGAGTCTCACACCATTGATGTCTGTGTAGAACCCGTAGGTGTCTCCATTTTCATCAACGGTTACGGCGGTGGGGTCAATGCCAGACATCTCCCACATCTGACGCTTGGCGTTCAGTGTGTTCATATCATCCTTCAACTCCAGCTCTTTGTTCGTCCAGTCCTTAGTGCCAGTCACCCAGCCTTCTAAGTTTTTCATACTAGATGACACGTTATCCGAGTGGTTCTTCAGCTCTGCATGCAATGTCTTGAGGGAGTTTACGTCTTCGACGAACTGCCCGTAGTTCTGAGGGCCGTAATGATAGCCGTCAATCCTACCCTTGAGCCAGTCCCTCTTGGCTCCAAACGTCTGCTTGTCTAGCTCAGACATGTCGGCTACGTCATACCCCAGCAACTGCTTCTGCTGAGACTCCATAGACTTCTGACGAGCCTTCATAATCTGCATGTCCTGCGCGGCACGCATCTGCTGCTGCTGCTGGACGATTGCCAACTGCTGATCCACCATGTCCGAGAAGGACTGCTTCGGAAGCTGTGGCTTCAGGTGGTCGTAATACTTTTGCTCTGTCATTATCCTACGTAATCGTCGTCAAACTGTGGTTCGTCTAGGAATCTTGCGGCTTCGTACAAAGCAAGAAGCTGCTCGTAGGTAGGCTCTTCTGGATTCACCCCGTCGTATGCCTCTTCAAGCCCCTCTGCCTGTTCTGGGTTGAGAACAAACTCACCCCCAGTCTGACGAATACCTGTATCCACAAGGCCATCCTCAGTAGGCGCCATGAGGATCATGTCGTTGGTGTCGTGATCAAACTCACCTGGAGTCTTTTGCACCTTCATGCCTTGCTCTGCAACAATGTTTTGACCAAACTTACTCATGAAGTTTCCAAAGCCTGTGTTCTTGTCGCCAGCCCCCAGAGACGTGTCAAAGTTAGAGGCGAATTGCCCAATTCCCTGAGTGAGGGAGCCAAGTCCCTTTTGCTTCTGTTCCTGCGCCATCAGAGACTCCTGTTGTGCGGCAGCAAGTTGCTGGCCAACGTCGTCCATGTCGTACATCAGGTTCTCTCGATCCCTAGCGTACTGATTCTGCGAGTCTACCTGAGCAAAACCAAGGCCTTGCTGAAAAGCTTGATTAGCTGCGTCACCAGATTGAGCAGCCTCGGCCTGCTGAGCCATGGCTAAGTTTCTCTGAATAGTAGCAGGGTCTGCCCCAGACTCCATGGCCATCTTAGCTGCAGCTAACTCTGCGGAGTTGTCTTGCTGAGCAGGAACCCCTCCAAGAATAGCTGCGTTCCTAGTCGCGGCAGCCACGGTGTTGGGATCCATGAGGCTAGGTGCGCTCATATCCTTGAACTGCTGAACGAGATCTTCTTGCTGAGCACCAAGCTCATCGATCTGTTCCTCCGCTAATTTCTGGCCGCGTCTTCCCTGAAAGAAGTCTGCAACTCCAGCACCAGTCCTTAAAAAACCCTGCTTTCTCTGCTGCTTTTTGGTGAGGGGAACACCACCTCTACCCCCCATCATTGACAGCATCAATAGGGTGTTGGGATCTAAGCCCGCAGCGGAAGTCACTGGGGTTTGAGCAGTAGTCTGCGCTGGGCTCTGTACGTTTTCTTCTTCGTCCATCTCTCGCAAATTTAGTTATTTTGACCCAAACGGTGGTCAAGGTTTACTTTGTGTTGATCAACGTTGATTGCGTACAGCTCAAAGTTGTCGGGGCCTGCGGGCGTTTCGAGGTCAACGACAATGTAATCTCCCTTCATAGATTCGCCTGATCCTGGAGATGCAATCCAAATCTCAACCTCGTTTTCAGGTGAATAAAAATCACTGCCCTCTGGCTCAGAGTTTTCTGGGAACACGTTAAGCTCTTCAGCTAGCCCTGTGATGGTCAGGATTTTTGTCTGTGGGTTGACGCGCCCGACCTGGACAAGGTCTTCGGTATTGCTTTCGTCGACACCGATGACGGCAACCCTTTGCCCAAACCTTCGAATCGCAGCTATAGAGCCATCTCTAGCCAGAGTGTCAACACCAGGCACCCCCTGGGCTTTGTTTCTGTAGCAAAGAACCCCAACGCCAAAGCTACCAGACAGTGTATTCATTTGAATTTCATCGCTCTGCTGAAGACTTGCAGACGTTAGGCTAGAGCCATAAGCAGTACCGATGTACGTGAGGTTGGCCGAAGTTATCTTTCTGTCCTTGGGGATCGAAGCATATTGATCGTTCTCTTTCTCAGCAAAGTCCTCGGTGCTTCCCTCCTGCTCCTGCGTTGCCACGTTCATAGACCAGTCGCTATATGTGGTCTCAAGAGACACAGCCTCAAAGCCCTTTGTTGCTGACGGGTCTTCGTTAGATACGACGGAAATCTTAGAGGGGTTGTCCTCTTGATAGAACCTGTTCCTGTTGGGGGTTTCGTCATGAAGCCACATCTTGACTGGGCCATTTGTGGGCCTATCATCTAGCGGCACGTTCTTAAATGACAACATCCTGTTGTCTGTACTGCCGTAGCACGTGGACTCGAAGCTGTACTCCGTAGTCCACATGTTTGTTTTTAAAGAGAATGCGATTGTCATACTGCAGCTGGTTCGTCTGGGTAGCTAATGTTCGGGCACGTGTATGACTGTCCGCTGCTGTAGGGCTCAAACGCCGTAAATACCTCACCCCACAGGGTAACGCTATCAAAAGAGTCTAAGAATGTTTCCGCCTCTTCGAATGACAATTCCGTAGATTCAGAGAGCCATAGGGCCATTCCGTTTGATGAGTTGAGGAACGACGTGAAAGATTGGAACGTGAGGTACCCGTCGGTATAATTAACTAAGCCATACTGGGGGTGACAAACGTTGTATGGAATCGGATTGCCTCCGTTAATTACGTTAAACAACGGGATGTCGGCATCAAACACAAAGTTCTCGTAATCCACCTGAGGAACACTTGCAGCGATGTAGATAGATCCCTCCATCTGAACCAGTGCCTCGTTTACTCTATCGTCTAATCCACCCTTGCTGAACTGTGTGTCAGAACTAATTCTTAACGCCCCACTAAACAAGCCCCCAGTGGCATCCATGTTGTTGATAATGAATGGATTGATGATGTTGTAGTAGTCGTCTGATGTGGGCTCATAGCTACCGTCGTAGCTGACCGATGCGTCAGGCATGCATCCAAATCGTACACCTATTCTCTTTTCAACAATTTCGTTTTCATCGTACTGACTTGGATTATTCAGGGTAACCCTAAGTTCGTGAGGATACCCCCCGCCTTCAGCGAAAGAGCCGCCAAGCACAATATCAGGATCATTGGTGGCCTCGGGATCTAAGTGCCACAGGGTGGCTCCTGGCCCAAGCAGTCCCGCTTCCTCAAGGGCGGCGCGTGCAGCTGAGAGATCTTGACCGTCAAGGACTGTTAGGTCCCAGTTCCTGCTGCAGGTTCCCATGCTGAAGTTCTCTGTCACATCGCCGAAGCCTGTTTGAATGTACAAGCTCGGCGGTGATGCTTGATCAAACTGACCTGCACCAATAAACTTCACAACAATCTCTGCGTCCACGGAGATGGGCACAGAAAAGCCTTCTTTAGATGGCTTCCACGAAGAGAACTCCCCGTTGAGGTTACCGCCCTCTGAGTCGCCAGTATAAACGAGGTTCCAATAAGCGTGATCATTGTGGCTGAGACTAGAGGCATAGTTCCAATCAACGCTAATTCTTTTACTGACCAACACATCCTCTTCTTCGATTGCGTCTTCAGATTGATACACAAAGCTAATGACTCCATCTCCAGTAATTGTCTGGTCTTGTGGCGACCAGTTTTCAATGACTGCCTCACCACCAATCCCCCCTGACAATCCAGAAAATTCGTTGCCAATAACTGTGAGAAGGTATTCTTTCTTGAGTGGATCGTATCCACCGACGACTCTTACGCCGTTAGATCCACCAGATGTAGCAGCATTAAACTGATTTCTGATGTACTCGCTAACACCCTTGTCAGAGATCACGTTCACCCCATTTGCCCCGCTAACCTTAAACACCCTGCCAGAAGACTTGTTGGCAAAATATGCCGCATTGTCGACGCTTACCACAGACTCTGGATTGTCATCGCACCCTGCCTCACCCACATAGTATCTAGGCGTGCCGAGGAACTTGCTTGAAGCAATCAGGCTGGACGTTCCCGCTGTATCAGAGATCAAGGTTCTATCGACTGGGATGTGACCGCACTTGTTCTTCTGAACAAAGAAGATCGAGTCTTGATGGTTGGCCAAATAGTTAATCGGTCCTGGCTTGGTGTCAATCTCCAGGTCGGAAGGAATGGTTCTGTTGAACGATGAGTATCCAACCTTTCTCGATTCGACAATATCCTTGTCCGAGTGGATGATGCTAGCCTCCCTGAACGTTTTCTTGGCGTCGAGGTCCACGATGTTTGGACGCCCAATAGAGATGGCCCTAGCCTTAAATAGGTCTGTTGCTGCCTCTGACTCAAGGTAGTAGCTCTTGAAGTTTGGCTCAGCAGTGACTGGAATGCCCTCGTCATCAACCACGTTAATCATGTCGATGAAACCGTTGGCTCCGTCGAACTCTCTAAGGTTCACAGCGTGACGTCTAAAGTACACGTCACCATCCTCAAGAATTACAGATTCGAAGTCGTGATAATATCCAAGTACACCCTCATTAGGGTGGCCCTGAGGTGGGTAAGCGTACACTACATCATAAGCATCCCCAATTTCGTAGTACAATCTGTCCTCCCTGTCAACCTCCTTTACTGGAGAGTAGATTTCAAAGATGCAGTTGCTTCCCCAGTTGTCTTCTCCCTGATCTACAGACTGATATCTGAAACCGCCAGCGTCATTGTTGTTTTTAAGAACCAAGAACAAACCCTTTCGGTCTTCTGGAATCTCGGAATCACCATCAGCAATAACGGGGAATGGATGATCATCGCTGTTAGTAAGATTCACTACACCAGTGACTTCAAACTCGGCTCCCACTGGGTAGACCCTGCTGATGTCCGCGCCATTTTGAGACAGCATGTAAGAGATAACTCTTAGCCTATCACCTGGGGTGAATGAGTACATCACAGGTGTATTGTCTCTACCCCTGGCTCCAAATGAATCTGAATAAGAGATCGGATGACCCTGCAAATAATTGAGGGACACATAGATAGACGTTGGGTTTCCTCCCTCGTAGTCTGATCTAGCAATAAATGCACCCCCAGAAGAGTACTGGATAAACTTGTCTACACTTGTGTTTTTGCTGTAGGCAAACTTGTACTTCTTGGCCCAGCTTGGCGGGGTGTGCGTAATGTTTGATGCCTTAATAAGGGTGCGGCCTTTGGGCTGAGAATTTCTTTCCCCATACCCTGGAACATACACAGAGCCAATGGGGTTGACTCTGCCGTGTCTTCCTCGCTCGTCGTAATAAACGATACCAAGTTCGTGCGTGGCGCTGGTTTTAAATGAAGAAGAGCCTTGACCCTGGACCTGATAGTCTGTTACTGCAGAGTTCAACTCGGCATGAGAGTGAGTTCTCTCAAAGTCAACAGAGTTGTACCCAGTTCCGAACGGATTCTGTACAAGCGATCCTGAAACCAGCTCACCGCCCGAAGGAGGAGTACCTGGCGCAACGATAGGATTTGCATAAGAAACTTGAATCTCTCCATCGTTGTAGAATGCATTAGAGCCAATAGTGTCGTACAGAATAGGGTCTGCCGTGATAATTGGATCTTGGCTAGACTCGTTGCCTTCATCTCCAAACCTATCCCAGCTGGAAAACAGAACAAGGGGCAGGGTGGTTGTAAAGCCACAGATGCTATTGTTTGTACCCGCGAATGGAAGCGGTGTGATATTTACATTGCCAATGTTCTGCTCTAGCTGAATGTTGTTTAGGACAATCCTGCCTGTATAGTACGGCCCCATAAATGCGGAGCTCTGCCTGTGAATGCCAGAAGGAAATCCAGGCTGATCAATCTCTTCAAGGCCAAGGGCATCGGCCACAGAGTTGTTGACAACATACTCAAGAGCGAACTGATTTTCGACACCACCCTCTGTGCCAAGGCCTTCATCCAGGGACTTCGAGTATCGAACATAGTGCCTGTTTCGAACCTTTTCAATGTGGCTTTCATCGACACCGATAAACGCTTGGCCTGCAATAGAGCCAAGCCTGTGACACTCAAGAACATCGTATGCGCTACCCTCACCCGCGCCAGCGCCCCCTGGACCGCCTTCGCCATCCTGAAGAGAGACAAGCATTCTTGGTCCTAGATCTGTGCCGACCATCTGGTCAATGTCGTGATAGTGAGGCAGTAGGTTTAAATTCCCGCTTTCGTCAGCAACGATCTTTATGACACCAAAGCACGACTCCATGATTGGCTTAGGGCTGGCCTCATACATGCTGCCTTCACTTGAATAAACCCTCATTGGGAGTTTTGTCGTGAAGTTTCTTGTGAACCCAAGATGAGGCTCGGGGCTGGCAGAGGCCATCGCCCTAAAGATTCTGTTTGGAACCTGTAGGTTGTTCTCCCACTCCTGTGTTGGGTTGGCCGCAAAGTCGCCCGTCATTTTACTTGGAGAGATAGCCCACCACGGAGACGAAGGATCAAGATCTCTTACACACGTCCACACATCTTCTGCGCTATCTACGTTTACGTAACCAACCCCGATGCTAAACGCCCTATGCATGCTGGGCAATCTCTCTGTAGACTTCTGAAGATAGAACCCAACACGAGCTTTGTTTACAATGAATGCAAACGAAGGGGCTTTGTCCTTTAGTGCGTCCCCTAATGAAGACGAATTAGCAGCGGTTGGCACAATGGCCCCACCGCAAATCAAAGAGCCTAGATCGCTGTCAACTGGGATTGGAGCGTAGTCCTCAAGACCCAGATTGAACTCGTGAATGTGGGTTCTTTTGACGTTCTCCTCATCAAACGTAACAGCCCCCTCTCCAACCTGTGCGTCTACGTAATCTTGACCCCTGCCCTCCAAAAGCCACCCAACCATATCACCAATAAGTTCAGCACCACCAGAGGTAACTGGCGCCAACACAGTAAACTCCAGCTTAAACGTAAGCTTTCCGCCCCTGACGATGAGCGGGTTGGCACCGCTTGTGCCAAAAGCTATCTCTCTTTCTCCGCTTCCGCCAGTCAAGCTCAAGTTTGCCGTTGCGCTAGTCTGCTTCCACTTTACTCGATCGTTCAGGGCTAATCCCTTGGTGAATCCAAAGTAGTTCTCTTGCTGCTCGTGAAGGAAGTATCCCCCAGCGGCAGCATCGTTCAGATACCCTGGCTCACCATAACCATTATTTTCCTGGAAGAAGGCGGGAGAGTCCTCGGACACCTCATCCTCATTGTATCCCGATAGATTTAATGAGTACGCTCCGACTTGCTTTGTCTGATGATAAGACTTGTGAGTCAAATCGCCAACGTTGTAAAAGTGAAAGTTCTTGTCTGGGGACATAGAGAACGACACGATCACCTTGGTGTTGGCTGGAATAAAGTTGGAAAACTGTTCGGTGGTGTAGGTAAACCCCATCGTCTTGTTGGGGGTTTTTTGATTCCCACTAGAAGAGTCTTGGCTACCGCCTCCACAAATCTCAACAGACGGCGTAATCTCTAAGTAGTAGTCCAGAATTTCTGGAGGCCTATCAAGATAAACTGGCTCAAGGTTTACACCTGAGCAATCCACATTGTCGTATCCCTCTACGTAATTTCCATACATGAGTCTATTGGACACAACTGATTGAGCCAGAGCCCTTTGCGGGACATTGTCAAACGTTTTGTCTGTGGTCTGAGGCGAGACACCACCTGCAATTCTATCGTTGTAGAAGTCAAACACAAAGGCAGTGCCAGCATTGTTCTCCACCTCGTCAATCTCGATGAAGTTTACACCGTTGCCATACCTTGCAAGAATTTTAATCGACTGAACCTCTTCGTTCTGAGGTGGGACTGTAATCTCGCACTTGTTGTGAGCAAGGGTTTGATCAGATGCAATGGCGCCTCTATCCACAATCGAAGGAGGAAAGGCGGCTGCTGAATACGGAGAGATGGCGCTTTCAAGCCCATCCTTGTAAATGTTCTGATATGCGAACTGAAATCCTGGGGCCGTGGCAAAGTTGTTTACATCCCTGTCTGGATCTGCAACGAACTTAAACGTGGGTCTATCAAGGGGGACGCGAGGACAGGCAGAGATAAAGTCTTTTCTTGCCTGAGTGTCTACCGAAGGATATCCAGACAAGAAGGCTCTATAGATATTTACCTTTCTTGGCTCATTCTTGTTGTCGGTGAAGTACAAGATCGCATCCTTCTGAGGATAAGGCAAGTCTTTGAGTGCGCTGTAATTGTCAAACTCTCTAGTGTTTGAGTACACGATGTCACCCTTGACAAATCCATTTACAGGAAAGTCAAACTCTTTGGCAGAAATAATTCTTCTCAGAGCCTTCTTCTCTCCAGCAAGAAATGTGTCATTGTCGCTGTTGTACTGAGGCAGTACACCACGATGGTCGTAGGCCCAGACGCCATGCTCTTCAGCACTCTCAGACCACACAAAGAAATATACGATACCAGTGCTCTCGTCAGTGACTGAGCCAATGGCCTTGTAAGACACCTCAGAAAAGGGGATGTCGTACTGATTGGTTTGGATTCCCTCGGTGCCCTTGATTGGCTTGATAACACCGCCTGTGCCTTCGCCACCCGTCTCTACATCAACGTAGATATTTAGCGCGTCAATAAGGCTGGTCTTGCGTACCAGCTTGTAGTCTGAAGACTTGTCCAGAAACTTGGGTGTAAGCTTATCGATCATTAGTACTTAGGTGCCTGCTGGAAGTTCCTACGAATGGTGTTGAGCGCGTTCTCTTTGTTGAACGTACTCAGTCGTGCATTGGCTTTTCTTCTCTCGTTGTAGTACTCCGACCTTGCACGGGCCTTTTCGTTTGCGGGTACGCTAGCTTTTCTTTCGACGAGCTTGTAGTACATGTAGCTTCGCAAAGCTTCTTCTGCATACACGTGGACCTCTGGGTCGGTGGACCTGGCCTCGTCAGCCACATACTCGATAACCACCTCGCTTGCGGATGTGTGCAACTCCACCTCGATCCTGTTGTCGTCGAGGTTGATTCTGTAGTGACCTGCTGCTTGACCTCCTCCGAATCCGTACAGCCTGCCAGTGCCACCAGCAAAGGTGTAGTTGTCAAACACAAAGCTGTCGTCTGGTCTCTTGGGTGTAGACCCTGTGGCGGTTTTAGATGACTCCCTATCGTTGATGATGTTCTGAGAGATATCAAGCGGTCCTGCAGAACTGTCGGTTGTAGATGCGGGGCTCTTCTCCTTGCTGGAGTAGTTGATGTTGTTGTTCTGAATCAGAGGCCTGATAATACCGTCCTCGTCTACAACGCCCAGCTTTGTCAGGTCAACGTAGTCTGATGGCAGAGCTACGGTGTCGTTCGTTGTGTCGATGCTAACCTTGATAGATCTGATCTTCTTTCCTAGGTCAAACCCAATCTCACGTATACCGCGTAGGGCGAAGTTCCTGATGGCTGCATCCGAAGCGTTACTTACGTAATCGTCGCCGTCAAGGGTCACAATAAAGTCTCGGACAATCTGACTCAGCTTTACCTTATTCATACTCATTACTCAGCAGCTTCTTGTTGTACACCGTATTGCATCAGGTTCATGTCCCTGAGTCTCACACCGAGCAGCCTGCACATTTCTGCAATCAACTCTGGTTCGTACTCGTCGGGAATCATGAAGTCTTTAGAGGCAAGCGGCTCAGGAATGTCCTGCAAGAAGTGAATCTGAGGGTCGAGATCTGAAACCTTGTACGTCCCGTAGTCGTATGACTTGGGGACTGCATAGTAAGTAATGTACACTCCACTCGCTGTGTCAGGAAAAACCTCGATGTCTTGAGACACGAGAGCCACAGGGAACTGATCTGTCGGTGTGGAGAGGTTGCTGCCCAAGATTGCGTTCATCTTCTCGACATCGTACACCATCTCGCACATCACTCTATCAGATCCACTACCCCTGTCCTCTCCATCCACGCGCAGAGAAATGATGCTAGCCAGGTCTTCAGGCTTAGAGTAAATGTTACCATTAACTACTCTCAATCTTTCGTCTCTAACATAAATAGAAACATCCTCCGCAGTCATCTTGCGGGGGGACCTGTGACGACCTGGATCAAGGCTTGCTCTGTTCTGCTGCTTGGCACCCGTAAAGTCCCTAAACATCTCGTTATAGACGTTCATCTGGGCAATCGGAGCAAACGAATTAAAGACGTTCGGGGTGATGAAACCCTTCTGTTCTTTGTTGCTTAGATTCTTCAGAGCATTGTATACATTAAGTACGCTTGCCATGCCTCAAATATACAAAAAGAAAAGCCACCCCTTCGGGTGGCTCCTCTTAGCGTATGGGCTCCAATCAGTTAAGACGATCGAGTCGTTCCTCGATGTCACCGAGCACTGGCGCTCCCTTCTCGGTCAAGCAGAACCTGACCATAACGTCCATGGCATCCTGACCGACAGGAACTGATACAATTAGACTATTAGAATCGAACCAGTATACCCCGTCTTTCTTCAGGTTGATGATCTGGTAATCACCTGCCTGCTGAATGGTGGCGCGTGTAGTAACCTGAGGTGAGTCAAACGCTTCGATAAACTCCTTAGTCTTAGTCTTTGCAATACGCAACAGATTATAGCGAATCTCAGACGTAGGCTGATTGATGCTGACCTTGAAGTACAGGGCAATAGGCAGTAGATCCTGGATGTCCTTGTCTCGCACCATAGCGATGGCCTCTGTAAGCTTGAACTCTCTTTCGAGCTCGCGCTCTGCATCACGCTTCTTATCAACCTCCTTGAAGACATTGCCTCCATTCCCCATGTTCATGGGATGCAGGTCCAAGAACTCCTTGAGGTTTGGCTTTTCACGGGGGACAAAGAGCTTACCCTCTCGGAAGGCTACAGACTCCTTGATTGCGTTATCGCTCTGCTCATCGACCCAGATGCTTGGCTCGTTGGGGCAGTAACGAATCTCTCGAACTGTGTTTTTTTCTGAGTCGTATATCGTGATTCCTTTCTGCGGAAGCATGTACACAACGCCAGCGCGAGACGGGATCTCGTACTCTACGGTTGTTGAAAGATTTTCTTTGCGCTTAATTGTGCGCTTCTTTGATGCTGCAGGGGCTGGTGCCGTTGCTGCAGCGGCTGGGGCTTTAGGTCTCCCAGGGGACCGCTTTGGCTGTGCCATTTAATTAAAAATTATAGTGGTTAAATAAGTCTTGCGCTAACTGTGCAGCTCCGTCTGCACCGATGTCGTTTTCAATCACCCCAAATCTAGCAATACTTGACTTGCTGAAGTGATCTACGGTGAGATCTTTGGTTGTGCCCAGTCTCTCGATGACTAGTCTTCCAGAGGTTTCATGCCTTTCTGGAATGATAGAACCAATAATATCTCCGTTGTAATATCCAGAATGATAGAACATGTTGTTGTTCTTGTCCCTCCTCACGATAAGTACATGGCAACTATCTGTCACGGTGTCGCTAGACCTGTATATGCGCGGGAACTCTGCAGTAGCTTTTGTGTTTGCGGGAACGCCAGTTTGTCCAGAGTGCCTGGCTTGAAAGGTATTTCCAATAGACCCGAGAACCAAAGAAGTAGCTCCCTTGGGTTCACCCTCTTGAAGGATAAGGCCATTGGGTCCTGCGGTTTCGCCAGCAGCATCACCGTATGCTACCCTTAGATAGTGCTGATAAAGGGATGATGTGTACTGAGTATCGAAGACCATATACAGCGTATAGTCAGAATCAACGGTAAGGGTAGGCACGATAAAGTGCTCACCCTCGTTAAACTGTACTGCCTTCGTGGTCAGTCCTCTTTGATTTGTTCCTGGATCCGTACAGTGTGGTGTGCTCACATTTGTGGCGATGTTGTATGCAGTGCCCCCGCTGCCCGCATTTGCCCAAGAAGTAACCTCTGCAGCATCTGCAAAACCAGACAACCCCTCGTGATTGTAGTCCACAGTCGGTTGATTCACACCGAAGTCAATGCCCGCAATAGCTGCCGAATCCTCGGCATCTCGTTCAATCTTCGAGCTCACACGACCACTCTGCATATTGATCGGTCTCCTTCTGATCTGAGGGTCTAATCCCTCTACTACCGCCTTGGACAACGTAGACTCACCAGTCACTACATCAAACTTCATCACGTTTGACACCGTCTTGTCACTGGAAATAAACTTGAGGATAGACTCAACGAGCTCAAACTCGTCACCCTCACTGCAAGAAATAAACACAGATGACTTCTCAAGAGACTCCCCATCACGCAGGTTAGCCTCTTGATAAACCGTCACGTCATTAAATACAATCTTAACTCTACCGAGCTCTGAAGAAATGTACGAGACCTTATCGGTTGGAACCGCCAGGAGACTCAGGCCCACGCCTGTGTCAGAGGAGGTTACGCTGCTGATGTTGACCTCTTCCTTTCTAAATAGGAAATACTTCTTCATTGCAATAAAGTTACCGCAAATATAATGAAAATGAAAAAGGGGCCGAAGCCCCTTTCTCGTTCGTTCATCCAGTCAGCTTACGACTCAACGTCACCGAATGGAGTAGCCAAGGTTCCAGAACCAGAGAGTCTTCCAGAGACCAACCAGTTGGTACCGTCGCACACAATGCGAATCACACCACCAGCCAAGCGACCCTTTGTGTCGGCGTCGAGGTTGATGAAGTCGTTTGAGCTCCCGTTGGAAGCAAACGAGTGTGTGTTTTCGGTGGCAGTCCCGTGCTCCTCCAAGAAGAGGTTGCCAATAAAGTATCCAGAAGGCACGCTAATGTGCGTGTCACCTGTCTGAGCGACAGAGATCTGGATCTCCACCTCGTAACCTTCCTTGGCAGCAGGGAGAATCAAATCGCCTGCTGTTGCGTCACCTGTGTAAACGAGAGCACCACTGGTGTCAGAACCCAGTGTCAGGTCTGAACTCCACTTGATAACTCTTCTCTTAATGCTGGCAGCTTCAAGCTTGCTAACCAACATTTCATCAAAATGTCCCATAATTTTTTGTTTTCGAAGTTGTTAAAAAAGAAAAGCAAAGGGGGCCGAAGCCCCATTCGCATTAGTCAAACTTTCTGAATACCAGAGTAACCTCAAGTCTACCGTTGTCAGGAGCCGTAGCTGGCTGATCTGAAACGATTCTAAAGTTGAGCTCTCTTTCATCAGTTGCAACGACAGAAGCAGCACCATTGGTTCTAACGTCATTTGCCGCAGTAGCCAACTTAACGGCTCCAGCGTTAATCACAGTTTCGCCAGAAATAAAGTCTGTGCTTGCAATAACATCTACGCCACCAGCAGCAGAAACACCGCATCTGAATGAAACTGTGCCTGAAGAGTCGATAGTAATTGTATCGAGAGCTCTAACAACGCAAGAATCAACAGTGCTGTTTGCTGGTTGCTGAATAGTAAAATCAGTGTTGCCGTTTGTAATTGCATCAGAAACAATCACTCGACGAGAAGTGAGAATTGACCCTGGGGTCGCGTGTCTAAAAGTAGCCATAATGATCTAGGTTTTAATAGTTAAACAATGGACTATTAGGAACCTTTGATCAATACGTGCTGGTTTGCAGCGCGAACGCAGAGAGCAATTTCAGATCTGTAGTGGAACACAGCCTGGTCAGTACCAGCGTCGCCGTTGTTGTTGTGACCCAACACGCCGCCACCAGTCACCCAGTGCTCCATTTCACGAGAGTAGCCGTTGGCTTCCTTGTAGTGCATAGAGAGCGCAGGAACAGAAGCACCGCTACGGGCGTCGCTCACAGTTCTCAAAGGCACCATAGCACCCTGAATGAAGTTGCTGGCGCCCGCTCCCAACATAGTGGGGTCGTTCAACAATCTCCAGTCGTGCTTGTGGAAGGTGTAGCCACCGCGAGTAAAGCTCTTAAAGCCCAACTGCACGGCCATGTCTGCGTTGTTCTGGAATGCACCGAACTGACCTGGGAGACCTGCGGTCACACCAGTAGCGATACCAGCTGCCAACATGTCGTCGATAGCCAAGTCCTGCTTTCTGTTCACGTACATAGCGTACTCAGAAGGAGCACCCTGCTTGTCCAACTCCAAGATGATGTCGTCGAACTCAGCGAAGCTGTCCAGTGGGTTAGAAGCTGCAGATCCGACCTGGATGCCTCTGTCCTCGATAGCTGCGAAGTAACCTTCAGAACCAGCGAGCTTGTTATCCAAAGCACTGCCTGCGACCTCAGAAGGACGCTTCTCACCGAAGAGCATCATCAACTCACGCTTGTCTTCAAAACGCTTGCGAGCCTCCTGCTCACCGTACATGAACCATCTGTAATCGCCGTTACCCAAGTTCACGTAACCCACGTTGGTGGCCTGAGAACCGTTCACCTCATAACGATCCTTCACGATCATGTATGGGTTGGTGTAGCGGATGATACCTGGATCGGTAAATCCGATAGGCTGATTTGTACCCTGACCGTAGATGTTACCGATGACGATGAACTTAGCAGAAGACGCAGTAACGTCCGCGCTAGCAATCGCACTTCCATCCATCTTGACCAACACGACGTCTTGAGCGCCGCCGCTAGTCAAACCACCAGACTTAACGATAAAGCGGGTGCCCTTCTCGGCATCCATCACGACGTCATTCTTCTGAACTTCTGCCTTAAAGGTAGCGTCAGTAACAGTCATGGTAGCTGCGCCACCTGGGGCCAACGAGTCAGAAATGGTGTATGCTCTGTGACGACGACCTTCTTCCCACCAGTCGATCTGGTCTGAAGAGCCACCGCTGTTCACAGCGCCAGTCAACTTCAAGAAGCCAGTCAAGCCCTGGTCACCGTAAACCTTTACGAGGTCGGGCATGACGTCCTCACGAGTCGCCTTGATCAAGTCGTCTACAGTGGTGTAGGAGTCAGGAGTAAGTTTAAACCCTCTGTTGAGAAGAGTATTCTTGACGGTTTTGGTATCGCTACCTGAAACAACATCCGCCAAAGTGTTGTCGATATTGGGCGTAGAAGAAATACTAGCCATAATTTCTTAGTTTTTAGATTTTAAAAGTCACACCAGAGGATCCATTCCTCATGATGTTTCTCACCTGATCGGAGAGAGGATTCGAAGTATTCATCTGTCCTCCCTGGTTTGGTGAAGCAGTACTCACATTGGCTGCCTTGTCTACCAGGCCGCGCTGACCATCGCCCATGCCCTGCTGATATGCAGCCTTGACAATAGAATCGATGTTCTGCGTGACGGCCATGTGTGTTGACAGGGCGTCCATGTTGAATGAACCATCTTCATTCAGGAAAGGATCGAAGAAGTCTTCGATGTTTGCGTTCCCGTTCTTGATGCCGTTGCGGTGTTCGTCAGTGAATCCGAAGGTGAAATTCTTGTCGTTACCCAGATTAAATTCTAATCCAGTAAGATCGTCCACCTGCTGACCCATTGAGGCCACCCACTGTTCATCAACAATAGGATCTAACAGTTGTCTATCCTCAGTAGGAGCCATGTACCTCTCGCGCAATTCGGAGATGTCCTGTCTCGCTCTCTGAGCATCGACTTTAAGTTGCAACTGTGAAAGCTGTACCGCCTCAGCATCATGCTTTTCGGCGTTCAACTTGTAGCTGTTGCGGACGAGCAAGCCGATTTCTTGACTAGAAAGGTTGGGGTACTCTGATGCCAAGCTCACGCGAACTGCAGTGAGATCGTCCATTTCGGACGGATTCAAGGACTGATACCTAAACCAATCTTCAGGACCACGGCCTGTCGTTTCGACAAACTCCGCGATCTTTGCAACGCGCTCGTCCAGAGCTGATTGTTGCTGTTGAGCTCCCTGAAGTTGATCGAACGATTCGATCTGCATACCTAGCCTTTCGCTAGCGTATTCCAGAACTGCCTGCTCGATGTCCTGCTGAGAGTACTCGGGTTGTGTATTTTGTTGCTCAACCTGTGGCTGAGCTTCAGTGTTCATAGGCGCGGCATCGGGATCCACGTACTGTGACTCCTGAGCGGGGTGCTCCTGTACAGGCTGAGGCGCCTGCTGGGGAGCCTCTTGCTGTGGTTGTTCTTGTGGTTGCTCCTGAGCGGGCTCAGAAGACATCATGGCTTCGGGTGAATCGAATACCTCGAAGCCTGCGGTGGTGTTATTTTCCTCCATTGTATTTAAGTATTTTATTTTTCATTAAAGAGATGGCGCGAAGTAAGCAATAACGCCCATGCTAGGGGTGTTACTTACTGTAGCAGCAGACCATCTTCCGAAAATAGTAGATCCCACAGGGAATACCACGCCAGTATTGGTGACGCAGTCTACGCCGCTTTTTGCAGTTAACGCGGAAAACGAAGTAGCAACCGACCCCACCATCTGAAGTGCTACAATATCGAATCCAGACGGAACGGTAACAGCTGTGGCTGTCGTTGCATAGAAACTCCCGTACTGACCGAGAGTAATCATGTTCGAGGTGCCAGGGTTTGAGATACTTGCCATGTCTTAGTTATTAGGTTCCAGACCCTCCGAGTGAAACGTTGGTGTTGTCCTCGCCGAAGATGCCGTACTCAATGGGAGTGTTGGCAACGGCGGCATGCACAGCCAGGGTCTGGTCTGCCTGAATAGGAACGAATGCGAATTGACCGCCTCCCACTTTTGCGAACAAGGCAGTATCACCTGCCGTCTCGTTGCGGACGTGCAGATAGTCTTCTGTGCTGGCAGAAAGGTTTCTGATAAACAGGAAGGCTTGAGTCTCTTTGTCGTTGGCCTTGTAGATTACCAGGTCATTGCTGTCAGCAGTCGTGCCCTTTACTGTAGCACGCACAAGACCTCCCGAGTCCACCAAAAGGTTGGAGTCGATAGAGATGGCCAGCGGAGATGTCAAGACATCTGGGCTGGTCAAAGAAAGAGAGGCTGTAATCGTAGCCATTATTGCTCGTAGATTACCATGTACTCGATGCTCATGTTGTTTGCAGAGGTGTCGATGTCGATGTCATTAGATCCATCGTAAGGAAGGAAGGCGAAGTCGCCCCCATACAATCTACCGATCACAGTGTTGCTTGATCCAAGTGAGATCTCCACGTACTCTGAGTTACTCGCAGAAAGATTCTTGAGATACACCTTGTGTGCCTTAGCTGGGCCAGAGTACTTGAGTTTGTTCAACAAAGTGTAATTGTCCTGAGCTGTAGCAAACGTGAGGCGATTCACACCAGTAGTATGAGTCAAGCCAGTGTTGCTGGCGTGACCAGTCAAGTTTGTTGTGCTTGTAAGCTGCAGAGCGTCTCCAGTGAGGTCTGGGCTGCTAAGGCTGAGTGCTGCTGTAATAGTTGCCATTATTCGAAGATGATTAGGTATTCGACCTCTTTGTTCAGTGAGTTGGCTGGGGTCTGAATCAGAATGTCTGAGTCAGTTCCGCCGAGGTCTGCTGACCAAGGCATAAACAAGAAGTCGCCGCCGTATAGTCTCCCGAGTTCTTGACCAGTGTATGAGGACCCACCGTCAGTACCAGATCCAATCAACACCGTCAGGTATTCGGCGTTGCTTGTGGAAAGGTTCTTGATGTAGATTTTGGCGGCTCCGTCCTCAGTAAACTTGGCATCAGACGCATCGGCAATGATGTAGTTTCTGACCTGAGAGGCATTACCGTCAAGCCTCTTTCTAGCAACACCCTCCACTTGAGACAACCCAGTAGCAACCCCAGCGGCATTGAGGTTCTTGGTGTTACTCAATGACAGGGCGTCACTAGTCAAGTCAGCACTGACGATAGATAGTGTAGCGGTTGTTGTAGGCATTTCGTTATCTTATTTCTGCAAATATAACAATTATCGGTAACGCGCTGTTTTCTTGGCGATTGACTTAGGCTGCTTTACAAATTGCTTCTTGCCTTTGGCTTTTGCCTTGTTCGTTGCGGACTTCTCACCCGCACTCAGTGCGCTCCATGCGGCCTTAGGAAGGTACCGCTTCTTGCCCTTGGACTTAACCTCCTTGGACTTTCCTTTCTTTTTATTCGCGTGAGTACCAGACGTCATCCATTCCTGGCTCGTCCAGTCCTTCAGAGACTTCTGTGACTTCTTGAGCTTTGGCATTAGTTCTTGTATCCTCCGCCCGCTTTTTTGTAAGCAGTCGCCAGCAGCTGAGCCTTACGCGCAGACCACTGACCAGGACGACCACCCTTAGATCCAGCCTTGATGCGATTGAAGATTCTCTTGCGCATACCAGGCTTGGTGTAGTTGCCAGCCTCGTTTACACGGCTCTTGCTTTTCTTCTTGAGTTTAGCCATGGCTCACCATTTTAAACTTTGCGTTCTTGACAGCGCCAGGATGAGGCTTGTACTCACCCTTCATCAAAAAATATCTGCCCCGCTCCTCCATCCAGTGATAACCTTCAGGTGGTGGGACAGACATTGTCTTGCTGCTGACCTTGAGCTTTCCGCCCTTGTTGTACTTGACGAGCCCAGGCATTACCACTTGACTCTATTGGCCCAGTAGGCTGCACTCATCTTACCCTTAGCGATGTTACGTCTATGCCTCGCCTTAAACGAAGCACGCTTCTTCTTCATTCTGTCCCCCTCACCTGCCTTAGGCTTACCCGCAGTCTTCGCCCCTTGCTGTCCGAAGCGAATAGTCTTTACTTTACTGCCTTCTTTGGCAACAACAATGTGTGACTTCTTGGGGTGACCTGGCGTTCTCTTAGGCTTGTTAAACCCAGAGACTCCAGCTCTTTTTAGTCTAGGGTCTCTCTTGCTCATATTGCAAATATATGCAATATGAGATTGTAGATCAGAGACCAGCAGATTCAGTGTACAGATATATATCAGCTACGATATCTACAACCATATAGTTTGAGCCTCCGCTGTCTTTGCTTACAACAATCCTGGGGACAATTTTGTCACCTGCAGAAACGGGGATAGACCTTTGGCTAGCTGCTGATAGGCTGTACACGCTATGCCTAAAATCATCATCATTATTTGCGTGAGATGCAGCGCTACTCATCGTGTGACTCTCCGATGCGCTTCCGTCTTCCTTTACGATATAGACCTTTAAAGCTGCGTGGCCAGTAACGCCAGCAGAAGATATATTTTTGTATGCAAAAGTCGCGCTTGTCAAAAACGAATCAAAGGGAACTATAAATCCGTGAGTTTCAGAATAGTCGTACACCGCGCCGTTTAGGGTTCCCAGGCCTGGAGTAATTGCAATCGAGCCTAGATCTAGATTGGATTCACCAGTATCAGAGACTGAAAATTGCGATGCGCTAGATGCGTGAAGGTTATACAGTGTCCTTCTTGTTAACTGCTCAAGATTTGTCCCCCTAACCTCTATGCTTTTGAGCTTGTTTTCATTCTCAGTGAGAATCACACCATCGGCTGAAATTCCTCCATTCGGGGTGACGGATAAGATCCTCTGAGGGGCTTGGGCGTTTTCTGGCTTTACAAGTATGTCAAATCTCGCCTTCTCTACGCCATCAGCAACGGACAAAACTTTTGTCTCTAGTTCTGCGTAAACTACATTTTCACCTGCATCATTTTTTCCGTCAGATCTAATCGATGTTATTACATCGTTGTCGACATTAGTGCTGCCATCAGTGTTTTTAAGAACGATCGTGGGATAGCCCTGGCCAGAAGTTGCATTTGCGTCTGACGAAAGAATAAAGAGGTCTCCAGTGCTTTTTATGTTCAGGTTAGGGTTAACGGCTTCGAGCCAAGTCTTGAGGCTTCCCTGGTCATAAATCTTGAAGTCCATCGATGCGTCTTCCGTCCCATCGGTGACATCGTTAATCTCTACAGAGATTGACCCATATTTCGTTTTTTCTAAAGCACTGTTTTTCCCATTAAACTCGATGATACCGATATCATTTCCATCTGCAGGAGCCGATGCGTTTTTGTACAAGTCGAGGACGGGAGCAATGTTTGTCGTATCGTCAGACTCAATGGTTAGCTTGTTGGTCTTGTCAAACAAAACAGTGTTGTCTGACTTCATCTGCATGAGCGCACCTGACGACTGCAGATCCAGGGTGGCAGTAGAGACGCTTGAGCCAAGTCGTGCTGTTGTCTCTTCGAGGACAAGCAGCAGCTTGTTGGCATTGTTTTTTACACGAAACTTAGAGGACGCATCCCCGAAAGAAAGCGTCCTCGTAGTTGAAGAATTTATAGTGAGATCGTGTGAGCCTATGTTGGTGTTGGCAATATCGTTCTCGGTAAGCAGTCGCTTCCACGTGCCCATATCTTATGCACTCTGCTTTTCTTGCAACTTCTGCAAACGAGAAAACTCTCTGTCAATCTTGTTTACAACAGCAGCTACAGCTGGTGCATCGGATACCTTGATCTGCACATTGGCAATGGCGTTCTTCAAGAAAGCCACCTCTTCGATTTCAAACTTCATCTAAATTGAATTAAGGGTGTTTGTTTAACTACCCTGCAATTTAGCTACAATCGAACTAAGAATCAAAACATCTTTCCCAGTAAAGCTTGCGTCAGCGATGTATCGAAGCAAGAACTCTTTTTCATTCTTAGTGAAAGAGAGATCCTTGGCTTCGTTGTTTTTGCTCATTAAACCCATGATCAGGATACTCTAATGTAAAGCTTTTGGTCTTCTGTGTTCAGGAAGAACTGACCGTTACCAGCGCCACTACCATTTGGAGTCGCCTCCGCCGTGGAAGAGAAGTCCATGACAGATACCGCGTACTTAGCACTAGAAGAGTCGAGGGTTGAATCGTAGGCTTCATTTTCACCTGGGACATGGGTGGTGGCTGCGTCATTCAACGACCAGCCAGTAAGTCCTCCAGTATCACTCCAAGAAAGGCCAGCATAGAAGGCATCGTCTTCGTGGGCGTCGTGGTGGGTAGCCAAGAAGAAACCACCGCCCTCGGCAGCGGCAAGGGCTGCAGACACTCCAGCGGGAGTGTCGGCGTGGTCATCAGCGGGGACAGCGGCGACGATGCTCCTGTCCTGGACCTCAAGGGTTGCAGTGTCAAGAGTTGTCGTAGTCCCGTTCACGAAAAGACTACCGTGAACAGTCAGGTCGCCGCCTACGCCCGACTGGCCAACAACGGCACCATCCTTAAAGGTTTTGACACCCCCGAAGGTCTGGGTGGACGTGTCAACGACACCAGTGACGTTGTGCTCGGCTGAGGGCAAGGTGCGAGTAACGACTTCGCCTACGTGACCATTGGCATCAATCGACATTGTATCGATTACGTCAACACCGCTGGTGTCAACGCTTTGAGCGAGGCCTGTGCCGACGCTGTTGTGGACAGTAGAAAAAGAGGCGATGCCATTTGCGAAATAGTCCTTAATGGTACCGAGCGTCGTTGTTTTGTGATCCGAGCCATCGGTGTCTGCGGCCGACGCATCGTGGAAGATAAACTCGTCCGCGTCTGCCAGGTTGCCGTAAGTAGTCTCTGGTGTCGGTGTGTCGAAATCAATCGCACTGAGCTTGACCTTGTTGGTGGCAGCAATGTCCGCAAGCTTAGAGGCAACAATGCCAGCAGAACCACTGATCTGATCGTTGGTGATGGTGGTGTCTGCAATTTCCGCCCCAACGATACCCTTAGCCTTAATGGTAATGTGGCCAGAGCTGATGGCGAAGTTGTCAGAACTGAACGACGCAACACCTTTGTCTGATGCGGCAGCGGTGCCGTCAGCAACAACACTAGCATCTGTAGCGCTAATCAAGACGATGTTGTCGCCCTGGTTGGTCTTAATGCTAGTGGCCATACCGACACCGCCCTCAAACTTCACGGAGACGGCTCCAGAATCTGTTCCAGTAGACTGCACCACATCAGCAGTATCGGGATTATCGTCATCATCGTAAGTCTCGTCGGTGGTAAACTCAATGGTTGTCACACCAGTAGACACCGATGCAATCGCATTGGCAAGAGATGTCTTCTTGGTGGTGCCACTAGCACCCCCATCAAAAACGATAATGTGATCAGAGCTTGCTACACCAGATCCGAGATCAGACAATCCACCAGGATCAACCGCAATGGTTACATCAATGTCGTCACCAAGCAATCTGTTATCAAGACTGGTACCATCAGATGTAGTGATGGCAATAGCAGAACCTGCAACAAGGTCTGCTTTGTTTCCTGTAACGTCCGTGTTGTCGTACAGATCCTGCCCTTCAAGCAGTACTTTTTTCCACGTTCCCATTTAATGTTTTTTTATCGTGTAGCGCAAATATAAAGTCTTTTTATTTAAACAATCAATCGTCAGATACCCCAAAGTATAGATTGTCGTTTTCGTCAGCGTACATGCCCCCCTCAAAGGCTTGGGGCTCACTCCCCTCAGCAAATCTCTTAAACTTAACAGTCCCGTCAAGATTGATGCTGCCTGTGCCAGATGAAGTAAATGTGATATTGCCGTCCACAGATGTGGTAAATATGCTATGTGTAAAAACATCTAGCGCCTGACCAAGCTTAGGAGAGGGATCGTGAAACAAAGAAATAAGACCTCCCCCGTCAACGCCATCAATACCTGGCAAGCCCTGGTCACCCTTGTCCCCCTTGACCCCCTGACCCAGGACAGAAACCTGATTTTGAACTGGACTAGAGATCTCCACAGACCTGACGACCTGCTGAGTAACAGAGATATTGTTGTTCGGGTTGGGGGTTACATTAACCTTCACCTTGGCCTGAGTGGTTGAAACCACTGGTGCCAAAGCGGCAGGCTGAGTTACTTCGATTTTATTCTTCTCACCAGTAACACTTGTCAACACATTCTCATTGACAGAAACGGTGATAGAGTTGCCTCCAGAAACCTTTACCTCTGTGGCCATTATCTATCGTAATTCGAGATGTCGTCGTTGACAATGAACCTACCCTCAAAAATTGTTGTAGTGACATCTCCTGCGGTTGTCTGCTGAATGTCATAAACATACGATGCGGCCTGAATCAATGCCATGGTCGAAGCCGCCGCCTGGATTGTTACATTTCCTCCAGAGCCAGCAGTAAGGTCGATATTGAAGTTTGTCGCCACCCCGCTGTCATCCTTTTGAGCAACCTTCCCCTCAGAGGCAGTACCAATAATAAGTGGGCGCTCACCAGTTACAGGATCGGGATCACCCTTCACTTGCATCAAGAATCTATAGTCACTCACATCCAAAGGGTCACCATCCGAGTCCTTCATAAGAAGTCCCAGATTAAATGTATCGCCCTTCTTGCAAGTGATGTTGAGCTTTTCCGATACGTCTAGATTTACTTTGGTCGCCATTATTGGGGTAGTTCATTGATGTTTACATCCTCCTGTTGATTTGATTGAACTTGCTCCTGAGTCAGGCGATTGTCTTTCCTGTCCTCCTTCATGACTTCAAGCTTTTCCTTGAAGTTCTGATCGTCCTCGCGGAAGCCGAGGGTGGCCTGTGCCTTGATCATTTCAATTTCTTTTCTCATCTCATGCTCCATCTGCATGAGCTGCATATCCATCTGCCCCTTGAGCTGGATCTCCTGCTGCTTGAGCTGAGCCTCCATCTGCAGCTCCTGCTGCTTGGCCTGGCTTGCAGCCATAGCTGCCTGCTGAGCCTGCTGAGCCTGCATCTGAGAGTTCTGCGCAGCCATCTGCTGCTGCTCCTGCATACGCTTCTTGCGACGGATGATGAGAAGGCGCTCCGCCTGGTTCACGTCCTTGAGGGACCGAACAGCCATGGCGTCCTCCAGATCAATCTGACCCTGCTGGATAGCCATCTGAATGTTCTGCTCCAGGAACTCTCTGTCCTTGTCCTCCATCTCCTTGACCACCTTGACACCGAAGTTGTACATAGGTAGATCTCTGAATGAGTTCAGTACACCCATGTTTGTCTCGCCGATGGCGTTGGCATAGATCCTAAACAGCACGGAGTCTGGTGGAATAATCTGCAGACACTTTACGATGTCGCTGCACACCCTCTTGTACAAGAGCATAGAGGAGTGGGTGATGTCGTAGAGGGCGTTGTTCCCCTGGGCTATGGCGTTCTGCTGTACACCAACCAACATATCACCCTTCGGTGTGGTTCCGTCCATAGACTCGTTGATACCTGATGTATCTCTGATGAGCTGGAGGTAGTGGTTGTACAGGGCTACGAGCTCCTGGATGTTGCGGATCTGATTTCCGATCTCACGTACTGGCGGGTTCTGAAAGCCACCCTCTGGGTTTTTGCTTCTGTAGTAGAAGACACCAGTCTGCTCGTAGATGTCGTGAATCTCCAGTGGCTCAAGCTCACCGCCTTTACCGAGCTGGACATTCTCAAGTCCTTCGATGTCGATAATCAATCCGTCAGGCTTAGCCTTAGCAACAGCCTGCTGGATCTTGAGGTGAGTCAACTGCAACATGTCGGCGAACCCAGTGCAGCTCTCCACGAGAGACTTGGGCATCATCCGACGGAAGTTGGTGGCTACCACGGAGTACGACAGGCTCACGCGAGAAAGGTCGTGCAAGTTCTTTGGTACGTTGGCTTTCTTCCCGTATCCGAAAATCTTCTCGGTCCCGATTACAAAGGCCCCCCCGTACAGACACCCGACCTCCATCTTGTGGGGCTTACGATCAAACACACCATTGTTCTTGGCTTTGTGCTTCATCCCCTTGAAGTAGAAGCCAGTGTTTCCGAACCTGCTTTCTTTTTCCTCGAAGTGCATGGTGTCGATAGAGATGAACTCGAAGTCCAAGACCTCTACCATGTATTCATCATAACCGTGGACGGTACGAGAGTACCTGTCGTCGTAGTGCGATGAGTTGAAACGAGTGGAGTCGTTGCTGTACTTATCCTTGACCTTATTGGCTATCTCCTTGTAGCACTCCTCGCTCAACTGATCTCCCGCCAAGCGCTTCAGCTCCTGGATAGGGATACGCTTGATGTGGCCCGCATACACAAGATCTCCGAAGTTGTGATCCTCGGTGTGACTGTGAACGAAGTGAACTGGGTCGACGTACTCTACTTCGATACCCTTGTTGGGGTCGTTGCTTCTCTTCACCACAGACATGCCAAGAGCAACCAAATCTTTGACTGCCCTCCTGAATGTTGTGTCGTTAAACTCAGCCCAGGATAGAGTCATGTTGGTGGCAACCTGCGCGGCTACCTCGGCGTCAGTCTTGATGTTCGTGTCCATGAACATCTCGGCCTCTTCAAGGGTCTCGGGGATTTCGTCTGGGTCCATGTCGAGAACGACACCTGTCTGCTGCTTCAGAGCCATAAGCTCCTGGCGAGCCTGGATCTGCATCTTGATTCTGTCCTTTTTCCTGTTCTTCTCTGAAGAAGAGATGGGATCGATGGACTCAAGGTTTGGATATGGATCTCTAGACAAGATCTTGTTCATCACGATCTTGACGAACTTAGGCAGTATAGGTACTGGCGTATAGTCAAGGTTGAGCAAGCTCCCGTCTCCCTTCTCTGGTCCGAGAGAGTTGAGAAGCTGCTTGTAGATCGTGGTGTCTTGTGTGCCGTTGGCGTAGTCTCTGTTGCGGCTGAAGATTTTGTTTCTTCTGCCGTACAGCGAGTGAGTGTCGGTGGACTGACCCCACTGTTCGTAGATGGCCTTGGCGTACTGCAGTCCGTATGACTTGTCCTGCTTCGCAGAATAATCCGCTAGTGGATCTGGGAATCCCGACTTCTTGTTATTGCTGCTATACATTGGCACAAATATAACAAATGAAGAGTTTATCTATATCGTCTAAAGAACTTGCGTTCAGTGAAGTTGCTACTCTCTTTTGGTTTTGATTTTTGTGCAGCAAGAAGTGCTAGTCCAGAACTAATTGTCAAGTCAAACTTTGTACGGTCGTTGATCTTAAATCCAATCCAATCTTCCAAGGTTCTATTAAAGTACATCTTCCCCATGTCCCCTGTGTTTCCATTCACCCCCACGTGATCGTAGATGTACTGCTCGATAGACTGAGCATGAGCCTGGATGACATCCTGAGAGTTGGATGGGATACCCTTGGTCTTCACATTGATCTTGGCGTTGGCAGACTTCAAGTGCTGTGGCCTATCCATAAGGTATCCGTCATAACCTCTTGATTCAAAGTATCTTACGATGCCATACTTGTTGTTCTCAACCAGGAGTGGATACCCGTAAAAGAAAGCAGCCATCAGCACATCCTCGTAGAATATCTTAGCCAGGTCGGGACGCGATGCATACTCCACAACGAACATGTTCGATGGGTTCTCAATGTGGAACTTGTTGTACAGATGCAGTGCCCCTTTAGAACCCCTGCCATCTACTGTGGCATCCAGGTCGTAGGAGTCAACCCCTCCGCACCCTCTATCTGCATGAGGAGCGACACGCTTACCCTGGTCCATACGAAAGATGTTGCGCTGATCCTGCGGAGGCATCCATGCCACACGGAACCTGCCATTCACGTCTGGAGAGAACACGACCTCTTTGTCTTTCTCCTTCCACATGAAGTTGCCCTTGACTACAGGGTTGGGGAATAGCTCATCGTTGTGTTCTACCTGCTGATAGATCTTGCCTACGTTGAAGATACTACCATCGATACTATCACGGAACGCCTCATCTGTGGTAAAAGGGAACTGCCTAGTTACCTCATTGAGTTCCGAGGGGTCGTCCTTGAGGCTATCCCTCTCGTTCTTCAGGTATTGTTTTGATCCTTGATTGATGATATCACCATCAATACCAGGCACATCACAACCAGGATCTTCAATGACTGGATGTCCGTGGACGTCAAAGAAGCCTTCGAGAGAGTTCTGTGCAGGAATAAAGAGTCGATAAAGTCCGCTCCTAGTCCTGCCGTTAGCGTTTCTCTCATTAGGGTTTGAGTCTTTCCACAAGTCTTTGTACTCCTTGCCGCCTTTATCCATGGGGTTGACGGTGCTTCCTACCAGGGCCTTGCCTACAATTTTACGTCCAACAATTAGGCAGGTCCGTTGAATCCTCCAGGCATCTCTGATGTCCGTAGGCTTCTCCCACTTTCCCGCCTCGTCAAGATACAGTATATGGAGCTTCTCTCCATCGTAGGCGTTGTTCGTGGTGTTCTTCCAGTTGATTACCGAATTAAGAGCCTCGCCCGTCTGCGAACTCTTATTCTTCTTCGTGATTCTCTTAGACGGCTCGCGAAAAGCCAGCTCCATGCGCGGATTGGTCGTTCCATCTTGAATGGGTTTAAAGAAGAAGGGGTAGTTGCGAAACATGTACACAACCTTCTTCATGAATATATTTTCCTGCGCGTCCTTACCCGTCTTAGATTGTATACCAAGGAGCTTGTCCTTCACCTGCGTAGCCTCGTCCACCAGGACAGAGGAGCATATATTGGTGTATCCAGATCGACGGCACTTGGTGTACAGCTGCCCGATACATCGGGGGTCAGCCTCACATGCAGCCATGTGCAAAAAGATGTCGCGCTGAAACGCAAGATAGTGAGGAAACCCTATATCGAGTTTCGTCCACTGAAGCATCATGTAGTGCCGACCCGTAATATACGTAGGTGTACCGTTGTTATAGAACCAAAAGCCTTGACGCCTGCGTCGAAACTCTTCCTCGATATACGGACGAAACTTTTCTCGAAACTCTCGGGGCATCTCGGCCCACTCATCCATAGTCTTAATCCTAGACAGCTCCTCAGGCATAGGCTGCCTCTTCCACATGTGCATGTGGTTTGGCTCTCCATATCCTTGAATTTCTTTCTTGGGCGGCTGAGCGGGAAGTGCAATGTGTAGATCACCAACTGAAACAATTTCACCTTGCGTATCGTTGGGACAAATCGAGATAACATCTTCGTCGTAGTTATCGACCTTGACCAGCATAACGCTTCACGTAGTTCTTAGACGTCTTGGTCTTAGAGGTCTTGGTCTTTGCATGAATCCCTTTACGGCGGACCTGCTTCTTCTGATAATTAGATACTTGTACTTTGGCCATGGTAATTTAATTTGTACCCCCGCCAGGATTCGAACCTGGGACCCACAGCTTAGAAGGCTGTTGCTCTATCCATCTGAGCTACAAGGGCATTCGTTATTCCAGGAGTCTTCCCAGAACTTATGTTCTATGTTGTTACGCTCCCATACAATTTCTTTCCAATCACTTCGAATATCTTTCGGCAAATCCTCCTGAGTAGTCTTTTGCTTCTTCGATCGCTCCATCTGTGTTTAGGTCTTTGATCATTTGCTCCAGCCGCTGTCTCTCAACGAGGAGTTCCTTGCAGTCAGTCGCTGTCTGCTTAATGGACTGAAGCTCTGCCTTGCGTGCGCTGCCATTGATCTCTGGATCAACAGGCTTCTTAATCTCGTCGATCATGTTGTTGATGGCAACCTCCATAGACGCCATGAGGCGTTGTGCTGCCTCAACCGTTGTGAACTTCTTCCTCGACAAAATTGATGTATTGAGGTGTCTTTTCTCCAACGTATGCTCCAATGACATTGTAGTCAAGGTGTTCTACTGCATCCTCAGGTGTCATGCCTTCGGCTACGAGAACATCAATCATTCTATTGATATCATACACAGCCACCATACTTGGTCCGCATGTAAATCCGACAAGGGCATTATCAAACCCGTCTGCAGTTAGACACTCTTCTTCTTCGAGCGACTTCATCAATTCTTCTTTATTCATCGTTTTCAACATATAGTAAATCTTCAATTCTAGTTCTGTAGTACTCCTTACCGTCGATTTTGATGCGGTAGTCTCTGTTCTCTTTGAACCCAACCACATCGCCCACCTTTAATCCAAGCTCTTTAATCCCGCTAGACGTAAAAGCGACACGACCTTTTGTAGGAAGCTTCTCTTTAAGTTGCACAATCTCGATAACATCTGACTTTGTTTTGTCCTCCTCCTCTACAGGCTCAAGAAGAGACCAGCCCGTAAGGGGCCTGATCTCACCAGTGTCTTGACACTTGTAGGCGATGGCTTGATTGCTAATGGCTTCCTCGTTGTACTTTACGATGTAGTGATCGTCAGCACCAGTGAGTACTTGTCCTCCCTGCATGACGACGAGGTGGTGGAAGTATAATGTATCTCCAGGCCTGACTCCAGTTTGAAACTTGAAGGGGGAGGCCACCACGGGTCCTTCGGTGACCCTGTAGTTGAACTCTCCCATATCGTCGTGTTTTGAATCGATGTATAGTTCGAGTCCACTATCCGTCGTGATTGTGTCGTTGACGAGTTTCTTTAGCTCGACAACAAAGAAATTAAATGTCCTCATTGAATTTAGTAGCTAGAAGCTGGGGAAGACGATGTGCGCGGGGAGGGGTTGATAGATGTGGGTTGCCCCTGACTTTGAGAAAGCTGAGACTGAATGGCCTGAACTAAAGACCTAGCCTCATCCGTAAAAGCTGAAAGCTTTTCGTGAGACTCAGCAGTGTGGCTCCTTCCAACCATAGCACCGCGAGTAATGTGTACATGATAGTATCCCACATACACCTCCCCGTTAGGAAGAAGAAACTGCCCGCCGTCAGTGTATAAGTTATCTCTACTCATCAGAAGTTTAGATCAAACTCCAGAATGCATGGCATGTCATCGACAGACTTCCAAAGCATCTGGCCATCTTTGTTTTGGATGTACACAAGGTACCGCTTCTTGTCGTATCGATGCAAATGTTCGTCGTCCAAAACGATCGCACTAACTTCTCCTGAGCCAGCTCGCATGCCGACATAGTACGCCATAGCGTCTTTGGGATCTCTCCCAATAATAATTTTTCTAATAACTCCGTTCATCAGTTCAATGAGATGCCCAACCCTCCGAGGAGGTCTTCAAGGTCATCTGTTCCCTGGTGGTCCTCGTAGGTGTCAGAAATAAAATCAAGCATTACCTGCAGTTCATCCTTGTTGTCAATCATGTAATTGTATGACGCCTTCATCGTTGAGTTCTCATCATCGATGGGGTCAAGGATTCCCGCCGCAAATATAGAAAGAAGTCTTCCTCTCATCTCATACTTGTCTACCAACTCTTCGTATTCGAGCATCAACTTATGGAGCTCGATCAAAAATTCATCTTCCATATCTTGCGTGTTTAATGTAATCGAATGCCAAAGAGCAAGATCTCTAAGAAGAGGATGTTCCGTGACTTTGCTGTACAAGATAGCAAATATATCAAGAGGAACTATCTGAAGAACTTTAAGAAAGTGAAGCACAAGATGATTGAATCGAGCGGATTGAGATTCAGTCACATAGAGTTTTTACTGTGGGGTTATGACCTGCAGTTCTTCACCATAGACCATGCGGCTACAGAGCTAGACATGAACAAAACGAATTTGTCCAACAGGGTGATCTACCCGTTGCAGAAGAAGGGGTATCTGTACAAGCACTTCGACAAGCTAACTCCCTCAGACAGCTACGAGGATCACCTGTTCAGAGACGAGACGAAGTACAACTACAGGGTAAGATACGCCATCACGCAGAAGGCGAGGCTTTTGGTTCAGTCGTTCTACAGGGATCTAGAAAAGTCTTAACCCGTATAGTTCTCAGGGTTGTCGATAACATCTTGGACGTCCACCCACCAGTCCCCTTCGGGATCATTTAGAATAGCCAGAATCTCTTTGTGGGTGTAGGTATCTAAAGAAGATGCACCCCATGGCGTGTCACCATCCCATCTGATCAAAGATTTCTCTGTGTTCCTTACTGTCTTCCTAAGGTTTTCTCTAGATCCGTCAACGCTTTCATTGGCTGTCCTTGTAAGCAGGTCAGCAGTATTTACGATTGCATACTTTCTCATGATGGTACGTCATTTGTAAAGGTAGCGCCACTAATAGTCAAGGCATTGCTGTTAGAGCTAGAGTCGTCTCCATTGTCCTCCAGTCTCCAGTACCCAACAAGGTTTGATCTGCTTGACTCATCGGCAGGAACTCCGCTGTTGTAGATTTCACTGGCGGCACCAGCGGTAAGTACTGAATCATAAATAGAGAACTCATCAATCTCAAAAGCTTGATATGTGTCTCCTCCAATGTTGATTGTCTGACTAGCAATTCTAAGATCTCCAAAAGATGTGCTACCAAAGTCTGCGCCACTTGTACTAGTAGAAGTAGAGGCAACCAAAGACCCATTGATATAAATGGTACCGAGTCTGGTGCTGCCTCCGTCCCTGCAGGAAAAGACAACGTGGTTCCAGTCGTTGTCAGTTAAGCTGACAGCGCTGTTAGACTTTGTGGTAATGTGATTTGTAGACCCAGCTTGGATCTGAAACAGCATCTTTCCTGGGTTTCCAGCGCTTGCATTAGTTCCATAAACTGAACCAAGTAAGAAGTAGTTGAATGGACCTCCAGCAAAAAACAAAGAATAGATAAAGAAGTTATTTGGGTTCGCGTTTGACAGACTGAAGTCAGCAGCCTTAACCCAGTAGGAGATAGCAAAGTCTCCATCACCAATCAGTCCAGGAAGGACGGAGTCTGTAGCAAACTCAGCATAGTCGTTAGTCCCATCGAAATTCAAAGACTTCGTATTTGAAAAAGACGCAGCCTTATTATTCTCAACTGCTTGAGAGTCCGATAGCGACCCACCGACCAATGAAAGTTGTAATCCTAGTGGCATGATATCAGAGTTGCTTTCCGAACATTACTTCGTAATAAACTTGGCCTCGATCATCTCGAAGAGCTTTGAGGCACCTCTTACGATTAACACCATCATAAACGAAAGACACGTGAACCCAATCAGGATTGTTTTCATCACCAAACTCCCAAATGAGCTGATCAAATTGTAGGTTCTCTCGTATGTAGTTGAATATGCTACTGTTCGACACATGTCCGAATACGTCTCCGTCAAGGTCGAGTGCTCTTCCCTCCACGTGCTGGCTGCGCTTCGAGCCGCCGATTGCAACATTGAGCTCAGGGGATCGATAGCCGCTCGACACGTATATAGGCCTTCCGAAATGATCGCGCACAGGTTGAAAAATGTGCTCTGCAACTTTCTTGAGATTCTCTGTAACCCACTCATCTGGTGTATTGTCTATGCCTAAGCGCTTTGCAGTTGTGCTCTTCGTCACCTCTGCGAGTGATAGGTTCTTTGATAACTTCATATATTACAATGATGCGTATCCATACCCGTCTCCACGGGACCTACGCGATTTTACTTTCTGGCTTCTTCTATCAAAATATCTAGCAACCAGCTGCATCAAAGGTAAGTTAAGTTGGGCATCATGACCACCAAGGGTGGACCTATCTTCAAAGAATCTAGCCAAGTCCTTGTTGGTCTTTTGTCTGCGACGCTTTCTTTTGTCTGCGTTGTTGGCCATGGCGATCAAGATGTCGCCGAAGCTTTGACTCTGAGCTCCACGAGCAAGGCCATCCTTTACTCCGCTGTTGCCTCCCTGCTCTGTTGGCTGACCAGTACAATCGATCTCACCATCTTCGTTGATGATGCATTGCTTGCCACCGCCTGAACCATCGTCAAACGCAGGGGCATACAGTCCTCCAGTTTCTTTCTGATCTTGTGCAGCTTCAGAGAACTCATCGTCCTCTCTTTCGGCGGCTCTATCGTTCATAGCCTGACCGAGAGATCTCAAGAGCCTAGGACCAGCGATCTCAGCAGATCCAACTTGACGCCTCTTGGCGCGTGGATTGATCAGGCCTCTTGTGCCGAAGACGCCTACTGACTTTGGATTCGGCGTACTCATCCTGGCTCGCCATTAAAAAGAATCTGAAACAATGAACCGCCAGGACCACCACGTACTGTTCCGTCATGAGGCTGTCCACGCTGTGCTCTTCTGCGTCGCTGCTCCAGCTCGTATGCAAGCTTAGCCAACAGGCCCATAGTACCCATGGTCCCCAGCGCCTTTCCAGCAATGTCTCTATCCTTGAGATTGTAGTAGTCGTCAAGGTTCTCCATCAGGCCCTCAACATCATCAGCACCTCGCATGGCGACGTTCGCATCTCTTTCAGCTCTGCTGCGATAACGCTCGTTCTTTCTAAACTCTTTATTGGTCAGAGGCTGGTTACCTCCTTCGCTGTATGTTCTTCTCAACTTTGGCATTGTTCAGGCGTCTCTTTTCGTTTTCGATATTCGAATCTTTCTTCTTCTTGATCGGATTGAAGTACCTCTTCTTCAAGCTCAGAAGAGTCTATGCTTGGGAGAAACGTATCCGCCGTGCTTCTGCTGGAACATTCCCCCGATAGCGCCGAGAGCACCCATAGGGTTGCCACCTGGCAAGAAGTTGCTAGCCATACCAGCCATCTTACCGACGTTCTGCAACAATGGGTTGTTGCTCTTCTGAGCGAGGTTGCCTGCAAGCTTAGCGCCTTGGGCGATACCGCTACCTGGGGTGGCGAATCCTTTGGCTGCAGCCCCTGCTGCACCAGCCAAACCTTTGCCTGCCATCAAGGCGTTGACACCCCCCATGACAGCGCCTCCAAGACCGTACTCAACGGTACCGCCTCTTTTCATAAGCTTAACCTTACCTCCGTAAGCCATTCCACGAAGATCGTCTGGTAGAGTAAATGGATCTCTAATAACCTCACGATCAGATTCTACATTGGGAACAATGAGATCCCTATTTCTTGGCAAAGAGATTTCAGGAGCCCTGCGTGAATCGATAGGCTCGACGCGAATAGGCATGCGACGAATAGATCTAGAAGGTCTAGGCTCATCCTCTTGAGTGGGCCCAGTCATGTCATCACCAGGCATAACTGGACCTACAAATCCATAGGGGTCCTGATCTGGACGTGCAGATTCAGCAGCTTCCCTAGCCCGATCTTCCATGTAGCCCCTATAAATGTAAGCAAGTGGACCCCCCAGTGCTAATTCTGCGGCATTAAGCAAGTTGCTGGATAATCTATCAGCAAGAGAGGGGGGATCGTCGTTCCTTCCTCCGTTAGCCATAGACTTCTTTTTCTTCTTACCAATCACACCTCGACCAGCAAGAATGTCGGCACGAGTGACCTTGCCGTCTCCCGTCAAGTCAGGAAATGTCTTGCCTCCCTTCTTCATGAGCCTGGGCATGTTCTTTCCGCCCATACCCATTTGTTTTTTGTTGTGATACATGTTTTCTTTAGATATTGATCCTCCTGATTCAAACCTATTTACGTCCCTAAATATACGATTTCCTTCGGAGTCAAATTCTTGATAGACACTCCTGCCTCTGGATCTAGTTGGTCGGCCCGTTTTACTTCTATCTACCTGTCTGGTATTTACAGTAGATGAGCCGTCGTCCCTGAGAAGATTGATGTTATCTGTGTAGGTTTGCTTGACTATTTCCTTGCCCCTCCTGTTCGTTCTAGAGTCTGTCTGTAGATTATACTCAGACTCAACGCGAGACTCAGGCAACACTTCACCCACCCCCTCGCCTTCTTCTAAAATAACATCACCCATCTGCTCTGGGGTCATCGCAGGGAGGGATCTAGGCAACACGCCTTCAGCTACCAATCTATCAACTTCTTCGTCAGAAAGGGTCATGCCAGGAATGAGAGGCATATACATATCTGATTCTAGCTCCACTAAAGGTAGCTTAGGAAGAATAGACACATCTGGTACATCTTCACCCTCAGGTCTCCTGGGTCTGCTTACGTTATCGTCTTTGGCAGGTCGGCTTACATCCCCAGGCCCCCCTCCGTCAGGACCGCCTACACCTGGACCGTCGCCTACAAAGTCGTCGGGTCTAGGATCGTCAGATGGTTTTTCTCCATCGTCACCCTCTCCTTCTTGGTTTCTCTTAATTCGACGCTCTCGGTTCTGGCTGTCAAACTCTTTTTTATCCTGAGACCTCTTCCATGCTTCAGCCTCAAGCTTGAAGTCATCAATGGTGCCCTCGTTACCTGCAGCCAGCCAGTCCTCATAGCCCTTCCTCCAGCTTACACCCCTTGTGTCGTATCTGACATCCTTTGATCCGTCCCTTCTTTCCGTGATAATAATATCGCCAGTGACTGGGTCGACTCTCCTGCTAACCTCTCGCCACTGTCCATAGACAAAGCCGCCATCGTTATAGCGATTGAGCTTTGGCATTACGATGCGATAAATACCTCTACAGTAATTGTGTTAGATCCTGGATCAACAAGGAGAGATTCCAAGTCATTGAGGGTGGTGATGATAGTGGCGTTGGCGTCACTCACACCGATACCGTCCTCAGGGGTGCCCATGATAAAGCTCCGACCTGCGGCCACGAGGATTGTGGCAGAAGAATCTGCTGCAGTATCATCCTCACCTGTCTCCACCTGCAACGACAAGTTGATTGAGTTGGTGGAGTCCAGGTTTGTCACGCGAATGTACTTCACGTTGCCGAGGTCGAGCGCACCATCTGCGGTAGAAGTAGCGCTCTTGAACGTGGCGATCGTCGTATCAGATCCCGAAGGACACTTTACGATACGGTGAAAGACTTCTGTGACCGAGGTAACATCGAGAGTAATCTCCGATCCTCGCTCCTTACCGTTGAGTACTACAGACTCTGTGATTGTTGTAGACAGCGTAGCCATTATCTCAATCCGTATTTGCGTTTGATTCTAGCGACAAGATCGTTTGACTTGTCTACTCTACCACCTTGCTGCATAAAGAGAGGGCTTCTTAGTGCTCTATCAATAGCTCCAGGCAGTCGAGGATCGAACACAGTATTCATTCTAGGATCTGGTCTGTCTACTGGGAGTTGGCTGGCGGGTCTAGCTTGCATGCGGTCAGGAGCAACAGGACGAGCGCCCCTCAACTCTTCAAATCTACCTGGACTAAGATCATCAAGCAGTCCTGTAACCTGGCTAGGGCCTTCCATCTCTGACAGATCACTCAGCAGTGAATTGGCGCTAAGACCTTCCATATCTGCCAAATTACTGAGCAATCTATTAACCGAGCCAGTTGCGCGAGTAGCGCCCATTTCTTCTGGATCTTCATAATTTGTATAAGGTCGATCGGGGCCTCCAAGTCCAGCTTCCAAAGCGGCGTCTACACCAGCTTCGCGAGATCTTTCTGCTCTTTGGGCTGCACGCTCTGCTCTTGCCTGATCTTCAGGTGTGGCTTGTCTCTCCTCGGCCGCAGGCGCTTCCTCAGCAGCTGGGGCTTCTTCCCCATCTCCCTCCACTTCTTCACCCACCGCTCTCGTTGCTTCATCGGGAGTTTCTCCAACAACCTGAATGTCGCCCATCAGCACTCTATCTTGAGGAGATCCAAGCTCAATTTCTCCAGCTTGCTTCATCTCCCCGCCAAACTCCCTCATGTCTTCTGGTCTCTCACCCTCTGGCTGCTCATTCTCAGGATCATCTTTTCTAAGGCCGCCAAGACCACTAATCAATCCAGCGACTCCAGGCACTAGAAGTGCACCCGCACCGAGTCCAGCTCCAAAGCCGAGCCCTTTCATCAAGGGACGACGTGCTTTTCTAAACTTTTTTTCTTGTGAGAGCAAAGTCTTTTGCTCCCTGGCGCTAAGCGTACCCTTGCGTGCCTGCTTTCTCAAGTTGCGGCGGAGGGCTCTACTTCTTTTGAGTCTTGACA
>Ga0315330_10000145_pt1 | contig 37331 bp, 36 predicted proteins | sample M140m34915metaG_FD_203453 | JGI IMG/M metagenome (GOLD analysis project Ga0315330, IMG submission 203453) | Ammonia-oxidizing marine archaeal communities from Monterey Bay, California, United States - M1 40m 34915 | ecosystem: Environmental > Aquatic > Marine > Intertidal zone | place: USA...
CAAAGAAAGATGATGCTGAGGATTTCCAACGCTTATGGAATCGATTTGTGAGCACAGGATCAGTGGTATATGCGAGGGGCGAAATTGGGAAGATGGCTCTAGCCGATGCCAAACAGCATGGATACGAGCCAAACATCAGAACTCGTGGAAAGGATGTATTCAAGTGACTGTCTTTATCGACGGTAATTCGGGGCTTCTCTGGTGATTTCCACATCGTGTACGTGTGATTCGGAAAGTCCCGCATTGGTTATTTTCACGAATGAGCAATTCTCACGCATCGAGTCTATCGATTCATTTCCGGTGTACCCCATTGCGGATCTTAGTCCCCCAAGCAGCTGATACAGAACATTGTCGACTGGTCCCCTAGCGGGAACTCTTCCTTCGATTCCTTCAGGGACATACTTTCTCGTATCACCCTGCTCGGACTGGAAGTATCGGTCATGGGCGCCGTCCACCATAGCCCCGACGGAGCCCATTCCCCTGTATACCTTGTACGACCTGCCTTGATACAAAATGGTCTCACCTGGAGCCTCGTTGGTTCCTGCAAGAAGGGAGCCTATCATTACTGAATTGGCTCCAGCGGCTATTGCCTTCGCTATATCGCCGCTAAATTTGATACCGCCATCGGCGATCACGGGTATCCCCCTTTCGGAACACGCAGACACCGCACTCATGACTGCGGTCATCTGAGGAACCCCCACCCCAGAAACGATCCTGGTTGTGCATATCGATCCAGGCCCTATTCCCACCTTGATCGCATCTGCTCCAGCATCTATGAGAGCTATGGCTGCAGAATCGGTTGCCACATTACCTGCGATGATTTGAGTTTCATTTCCGATCATCTCCCTTACCCTCCTCACAGTATCGATTACCCCCTCTGAGTGACCATGAGCGGTGTCTACTACAATAGCATCCGCGCCTGCATCGTGTAGGGCCGTAGCACGATCGACCCCCTTATCCCCTGTTCCAGTGGCTGCGGCTACCCTGAGCCTGCCTCTGTCGTCTTTGCATGAGTCAGGATGATTGAGATCTCTTTCAATGTCGCGAACTGTCATTAATCCAAGGCACTTGTCCCCCTCTACGACGAGTAATTTCTCGATTCTATGGTGATGCATCAGACGCTTGGCTTCCTCTGGATTGACATCGATTGGGACTGTGACAAGGTCCCTGGTCATCAGTGAGCCTACCTTCTCCGAATCATCCTCTACGAAACGTATGTCCCGATTGGTGATTATGCCAACGAGTCTACCATCATCGATAACGGGTAGACCTGAGAATCCATGTTTTCCCTTCAAATTCCGTAGATCCCCTATGGATGCATCTGGTGTTGTTGTCACCGGATCAATGACCATGCCTGCCTCGAATCTCTTGACCCTCCTGACATGCTCGGCCTGTTTCTCAGCCAGCATATTTCTGTGGATTACCCCAATTCCCCCTGCCTGCGCCAATGCTATTGCCATTTCAGACTCAGTGACGGTGTCCATTGCAGCAGAAATTATTGGAATATTGAGGTTTATTGTACGTGTAAGCCTCGTTGAAAGCTGCACTTCAGCAGGGAGTACTGAGCTTGCAGCTGGCAATAGAAGAACGTCATCAAAAGTGAGAGCTTCGGATATACTTGGGGTCGCCATTGGGGATATCCCAAGCCGGTCGTACATCAACCATTCGTGAGTCAGCCGGTTTCCAAGTGTAGGACTTTTCAATCAAATTAGACTCTCTACATTGATTTCAAATGCTATCGATACACGATGGTGACGTGGAAGCGCTACCGAAAGAGCCCAATTCGTGGTGGCTGAGAGGAACCGCCATTGTGATGGGGCTCATGTTCCTGCTATCTGTGGGACAAGTTGCTAGTTCCCTTCTAGTGCCATTGGGCGTGGAAAGACTTAGCTCGACTGAGTGGGAAGACATAGCTGGAGAGTATCCCAGCGACGGTAATGAACGAGAACAGAGTGAATGGCGCGAGGGAGAGGTCTTCTGGAATGAGTCGATGGATTACTGGGAGTCGATTATTGAATCAGGCATATTTGAGGTTTCAGCAGCATTCAGCATGGTTCTGATTCTGATTTCTGCTGCTTCTATTCCTGTTCTTTGGAATGGAGACAGGGACCTTGGTCTGAAGTTGGTTTCAGGTTGGTTGGTTGGCTTCATGGCGAGTCAAATTATCACCACTCTGATGTTCTATCGTGTGGGATTCATGCCACAATACTCTGAGGTGGGCGACTCGGGTATGCAACTGTGGTTCGATCTAACAGAGACATTTAGCCTGACATTGTCATTGGTGCAGATTGTGATATGCAACTCATGTCTTGCAGCCCTACTGGTTGTTGTTGCTGCAAGGTCGAAAATAACTGAAAGTGATTATGATTTGGAGTCAGCGTTTCATCTTCCAGACAGTTAGTATATCAGGAGTCTCCAAGTCGAACTATGTCAGCAACCGTTGATGGAATACACGTCGTAAGCACAGAGACAATCCCCGGATTCATAATCAAGGATCAGCTTGGTGTTGTTTCAGGTTCAACAGTCAGGGCAAAGAATGTGTGGCGAGATTTTACCCAGATGATGAAGAACATCGTAGGAGGCGAGTTACCGCAATACACAGAGCTACTCGTCGAATCTCGGAATGAGGCGTTCATGAGGATGGTGGCTGATGCAAAAGCCAGAGGGGCCAACGGAGTTGTGAATCTGAGATTCGCGACTTCCGCCGTATCTCCTGGTGCAGCCGAGTTATTCTGCTACGGGACTGCAGTGGTCACGGAATGAACAGGAGGAGTCACCTCTGGAAACAATCGAGCTTCTTTTCTATGCTGTGTGCGGACTTCCGCTCTTGCTGATTCTACTTTGGAGTGTACTTTGGGCTGTATATGGGATTTTATTCTCAATTGCTTATCCATTCCTGTTTCTTTATGGCGCGTTGACAGGCTCATCGAAAAAGAAAGAATGGCAAGATAGTCTTCTGTTGCGCGAGAGACAGACCCTTTCCAGAACAGGAAAGGACGTACTTTCCATGGATAAACTGCGAAGACCCCAGAATGTGTCTGAGTCAGGTGTAATCTGGACTAGCATAGTAGTCGGGCCCAGTCACTGGCAGCAACTGGTTGCATCGATTTACATGCTGTTCGGAGGTTCCATCGACGTGTATCATGATTTGATAGCATTGGGTAGATCTGAGGTATTCCAAAGATTGCGGGAAATGGCCACTGACAAGGGATACGATGCAGTGATAGGAGTCAGGCTGGACACGAGCATGATAGGCACGCACAGAGGAAAGAAGCAAGGTTCCAAGGGGATTGAGATATTTGCATATGGGACTGGCGTGAAATTGGATAAGCCTCTCCGAGGATGACTCGATTGGCCTTCTGTAGATGGTATATCTTGCAAAATTAAGGAATGATTCAAGGCAATTAGCCAGTGCTAGGGGGAATGAGGACATGGTGCAGAGCCCCGTGACGAAGATTGAGCCGCGTATCGCGGCTAAGCTTGCTAAGCAGCGCTACCACCTGGTGGGCGAGCATGGTGGCGTCAAAGTCTGCCATTGGACGAAGCAATCCCTGATTGCGGACAGATCGTGCTACAAGGGAACGTTCTACGGCATAGAGAGCCATGGTTGTATGCAGATGGCGCCCAATGTGGATACTTGCAATCTAGGCTGCACCTACTGCTGGAGAGAGCCTCACTCGGATACTCTGAATAAAATCGATGATGACCCGTATGAGCTCTATCTCCAGAGCGTTAGGGCTCATCGAAGGCTTCTGACTGGATTCGGTGGAAACCCTAAGGCTGATCGAGAGAAATGGCTCGATGCACAGAATCCGAAGCATGTCGCAATCTCACTTAATGGGGAGCCCACCCTCTACTCAAGACTGGGAGAGTTTCTCGATATATGTCACCAACATGGGACTAGTACTTTTCTTGTGACAAATGGCAGTCTTCCGAAGGTGATCGAGAATCTGGATCCTCTGCCCACTCAGCTTTATGTGAGTGTGGATGCTCCTAACAAAGAGATATTTGATCGGCTCTGTAAACCAAAATTCGACCAATCTGCCTTCTACAAGCTTGAGCAGACTCTTGAGATTCTTCCATCGCTCGATACGAGAACGGTGTGCAGGCACACGCTCATCAAAGGCGAATCTATGGGCCACCACGAGGATTATGCGAGGCTTGATCGGTTGGCTGATCCGGACTTCATTGAAGCGAAGGGTTACGTGTATGTCGGCAATAGTAGAAACAATCTGAGCATTGAGAATATGCCAAGTCATGACGAAGTGATGGAATTCTCACACGAGCTTGCACCGTTGGTGGATCGTGAGGTCTTGTCTGAGAGGCGTGAAAGTCGTGTGGCTCTTATTGGAAGGGAGATGATTCCTGTTAAACTGCCTGAGAAGATACGTGATCTGCCCAAAGATCTGGGGATTGCAAAGCCTCAGAAGCTGTCTCTTCCGACACTTTGAGGTTGAATGGGATCTAGACCGGAACCATTGGCCTAGAAGATCCGCATGATGGGCATTCTTGAGCATCGTCTGTGTAGACATACTTGCATGCAGGGCACTCAGCAGCTAGAGTCAAATTAACTGGAGCGATGTTGTCATCAGGGTCTCTTTCATCAGCTCTAGACATTGTCAAACTATCACCATCAGCATCGATGTCAAATCTACCAGGGCCGCCGAGTTGGGTCAGGATTTCTGGAGGTAACGTCAATGTCCCTGTCTCGTCGATTATGAGGGCTCGGGTGCTACTCAGATCAGCGATGTCCACGTCATTTCCATGTTGGGCGATAAATCTCCCCTCCCTTAGTTCGAGTGATCGATCTGCGAAAGAGGCGACTTCTCGGCTATGGGTTACAAGCAGGAATGCCACATCCTCTTCCTCGTGCAATTTGGCGAACAGCGACAGTACCTCTCTGCTGGTAATGGGGTCTAATGCACCAGTTGGCTCATCAGCGAGTATGAGTTTTGGATTAGTGATGAGCGCTCTCGCAATGGCGACTCTTTGTTGCTCGCCTCCAGAAAGTTGGGCGGGCATGCCATTTGATCTGTCGCCCATTCCAAGTTTATCGAGGAGTACTTTTGCCTTTCTTCTGGAAGCTGCCGCGCTAACTCCGCGGTGTCTGAGTGGCTGGGCTACATTGTCAAGGGCGTTTAGATCTGGTAACAAATTAGCATCCTGGAATATGAATGAAACAGTTTCTTGACGTAAGCGGACGAGTTCTTGCCCTGTCAGTCGATTGATCTGAAGGCCTTGGAATGATACATCTCCAGCGCTGGGTTTCATTAGGCCACCGAGGCATTTGAGAAGCGTTGATTTTCCTGATCCAGAAGGACCTACTACAGCTACTGCCTCGCCGGGGCGTACTTTGACATGAAGTCCACGGAGTGCGACGACATTGCCATCTAACGCACTAGATTCGTACACGTGGTAGAGGCCTTCAGCCTGAAGGATATGATTCGGCCCTTGATTGCTAACATGGAAGCCCTTCATGATATCACTCTCCCTTTAGAACAACTGCTAGATCTGAATTCAATGCACGTCTGGTGACCATCAGAAGAGCTGCGACGACGCTGACCAATACTACAGCATTGACGATTGCAAGTTCCATCCAAGGCCAGACAAGCGTCCTATCTACCGTTGCCTGCGATCCAAGGAATATCTGGAATATGAATCCAAAAATATCGAAGAATCCGTTGAATGATTGTGCAATGCCGAGACCTAGGAGAATACCCAGGCCCATGCTCATTCCCACTATGGCCAGTATCTCGAAAAGGACGAGTTTGATGATCTGCGAAGGACTTGCTCCGATTGCTTGAAGGATGGCTAGCTCCTTCTTTCTCTGTGTCAGAACTAATGACAAGAATACGAAGGCTGAAGCTACTGAAGCCATAGAAGCGACTACGAATTGAAGACTGAGGAGTCCCTGCGTACCGAAAATAAGACCTCCATTTCTCTCGACCTCGGAATGCGCACTGTTCCAATCGGATGCAACTGAGACGCCCTGGATATTGACCAGCTCTGCGCTGAGCCGTTCGAGTGCGTCTTTACAATCATCATTCGACTGATCGCAGACTTCGAAGAACCAACGAGTCGAGGTGTGACTATCGACAGTTGCATTTCCTGCAAGTGTTCTGTATGTCGATTCGCCCATTAAAACGGCCTGTGTGGACTCTGCTCCGGTCATGCCGGGTACCCACTCATGCATTCCGATGTACTGGAGGTTTGCTGAGGTGTATGTGGTTGATATTTCGAATCCACTGTCTGTAAATATAGGTGTGAATGTTGGAAGGAATATTTCTACAGACCCACCCTCAATCTCAAAGAAGTCTCGAGCACTGTCCCCTATAGTGATCATGTTGCCGCCATAACTGTCCCATGGAGCAGCTTGTTCGTCCCAAATCAGAGTATCTTCATGGCCGTCGAATAACACAAGTGCGGGTACTAGCCCCCCGCCCTCCTTTGCGGTGACGAAAGTAGAACCCACGGAAGTCATTGAGTCTATATCGTCGATCGCACCAGCCCCTAAGTTTGCAATCGCGGATTCCACTCGCTGACGAGCGACATCCTCAGAGACTGGGCCCTCGAATTGGACCTGGATGTCTGCTCCCACCTGCGCAGAGGCCGTTCTCTCATCCACAAGGGTGCCAGTGTACCCCTGAACCGCGGCTAATGTAACGATTGATAGAGTCAAAAGTAGAATCACGGCAAGGCGGTCAACAGATTCATTCGACCCCGATGATCTGAGCCCTCTCCGAATATCTGCAACAGCCTTCGACCATCCCACGATTTTCAGTACTATGCGCGGTGCTGCGCCGCCGATTCGTCCAAGAACAAGAGCGCCTCCTATCCACAGGGCGAATGGGCCAAGCAGAGCGATCAAGGAGTCAACGAAAAAGCCGGTTATGATTCCATTTTCACCGAATGGCCCCCAGCCCCCTGAGGTCTCGATGTAGCTCTCTAATGAAGCAAATACGCCAATTGAGAAAGCAAGTACGTGCAACCAAGTCTTTGGTTTCTTTACACTCGTTACTTTACGGACGCCTTCATCGATTTCCATCTCAAGGAAGTCCTTGGTTCGCGCCCTTGCAACCAGATAGGCTATTCCCACTGTGAGGAGGAAAACTACCAAAGTGTAGCCAACCCCTAAAGTGGGGTTGAGATCTATGTCTCCCTTCTCGAAGGACATGAATCCGACTGCATCCAAAATGAGGGGGACTGAAAGTAATGCAACGATATAACCAAGAAGCCAACCTGCGATTGAGATAGCGGTCATCTCTCTCAGAACCATCCCTCTCAAACCGCGCTCGGTCCCCCCGATAACTCTGTGAATGGATATCTCCCTCTTGCGCTGCTCCAAGGATAGAACCAGCCCATAAATGAGCACAGCGAAGGAGAGTATGACTATGGGAATCATCAAGATGTAATCGAAAACTTGGACGAGTCCGAGGAATATTCTGAAGAACACTAGTGAGCCGGCGATTAGATCATTGTATCTGATCTCAATTTCCTCGTCTGGCCCATATCCTTCTCCCTCCAATTCTTTCTTATTATCTTCGAGCCAATCAGCTGCGTCATCTGTAGAGGACGTCGGGAGAAGGCTTCTGTCTATGGCGACTCCAAGATAGCCGTGATCGTTGGCTATCAATGCAGTCTTATCCGATTCTGAAAGTGCCATATCGCCGACGATTACTGGGTTGAAGAGTAGCGTGGGATTGGTAAATGGCCATTCCTCGTAGACGCCGACGATTGTCAGATCTCTGAGTGACATTGTAACGCTGCAGAACTGATAGCCGCCCGAATCTATGACTCTAGTGACCACCTCCCCCTCGCAATCTGTGAGTTCGCTTCCACTCGGTTGTGAGTCTGTCACATACGTGAAATTGAGATATGTGATTGTGTCATTCACCATCACCTCCGCCTGACTAGCTATCTTACTGGGCAGTATGACCGGGTTTATCCCTGGTTGGACTGATTCGGGCCATGAGCCGTAAAGTATCCGATCGGAGTATCTGTTAGCTAGCTCTCCATCGAAATGTGCTGAGTCGACGATTCTCAGAATGCGATCCCCGTTTATGGATGGACCGTTCTCTAGCGCCTCCGGGTAATCCCATGAGACGTCGTCCCAGTTTCCTGTTGGGCCAGCAGCATCGACGGCATTCAACGGCTGCGGTATGGCGAAGGCCTCATCGAAGAATCCGCTGAGGCGTATTCCCTGCCGTCCGAAAACCAAGCCACAATCGATTATCTCTTCCCTTTCCAAAAGTTCATCGCACACTGCAGACCATTCAGCCGAATCGTTCGTTCTGGTCGTCCAATCAGATTCGCTGTTGAAGTCGACTTTCGCATCGTAGACTTCGTCAGAGAGTCCTCTCTGGAGGGCGCTCTGTGAGAGGCCGACCCCGTAGGCAAAAACAGTGGTTATCACGAGGGATGCCAAGAATACGCCTGCGAATACTGCAAGCCCTCTTTCTCTGCCCCTCCACGCGCTGCGGATTGCTGTGGAAAGATCAGATGGAATATCAGATAATTTATCCATCATGGATTGCTCATCGAGTTTCTTCATACTCATGTCTCGACCCCCGCATCTTCCCCCCATGCAGACCTTATGTCGGAACTTGCAGTGACGCCATCCCTCATCAGAAGCATCCGATCTGCCTTTGATGCCAGGAGTGGATCGTGAGTTACCATCAACACAGAAATCGGATCATCGGGGTCGGAACAGAGCTCCTTGAATAATTCGATTACTGATTCCCCCGCTTTCACATCGAGATTGCCCGTTGGTTCATCGGCTAGCAGAAGTGGCCTGGATCCTGCGATGGCACGTGCGACGGCGACGCGCTGCTGTTGTCCGCCAGATAGTTCATTGGGCATGAATCTCATTCTCTCAGAGAGGTCCACTCTTTCCATGGCCGATATGGCCCTCTGCTCTGCGACTTCAGAACTCATGCCAGCTAGTTCAAGCGACAGTATCACATTCTCCAAGGAAGTAATGTGGTCAAGAAGATGGAAATCCTGGAAAATCCAGCCCACGCCCTTTCTTCTGACTTCGATGACTTGACTCGGGGATTTCGTGCCATACTTCATCGGGGGATCGGCATTAATCTTGATACTGCCCGAGTCACCCTTCAAGAGACCGCCGATGATGTTCAGAAGTGTTGACTTGCCGCAACCAGAGGGTCCCATCAAGGCAACTAATTCCCCCCTTTTCATGGAAAGATCGACTCCTTTCAAGACCTCGAGCCTACTAGAGCCCGAGCCGAATCCCTTCTTCAGACTCGTCACCTCTAGGAGCATATCGTCCGTGCGGAAAACGAAGTGTTATCATTCTTCGTCTAGTTTGGTTGTTACTTGATTATGCATATGCCCCTTGGACCATCAGGGATACGATTGAAGATATAGGACTACGTCCTGTGGGTGTGACTGGTCGCCTCAACATACTCTTGGTCCATGTCTGGTTCTGGCCACATGTCGGAGGAGGAGACAGGCACGTCGAGTTACTCGGCAGGGAACTTGTCGCAAAAGGACACAAGGTCACAGTCTGGTGCGCAGATGTTCCTGAGCATAATGAGAGGGAATTCTCCAGGCACGGAATTTCTGTCGTGCGTATTCCTGCGATCTCGGTGCTTGGAGGGGTTGATCCTGTTGTTTCTGTAAAGAATCTTGACATGTCTGATTTTGATATCGTGCATCTTCACGATACGTTGCCTATACTAATCAGAAAAACAGCTCTAAAGGCCTCTAAGATGGGCATTCCCATTGTAACGACATACCATAACGACTACGTGAAATCGACGTTTATTGGTAGATTGATAAAACGAATGAGATGGTCTTTACAAGGTAACAGGACGCTCTCTTCTTCTGAAATTATTATTGCGTTGAGGCCCTACTTTGGAGACCTGCTTAGATCGAAGGGTGCAAAAGGGGAGATCAGGATAATCCCGACTGGATTTGAGCCCCCTCATGATTCTCGTAGACGTCCTAAAGAGGCTCCTAAGGGTCCGTTCTTGCTTTATCTTTCACGCCTGACCAAGCAGAAAGGCGTTGACATCCTGCTCGATGCATGGGGTTCCATGGACGATAACGAGCGTAATGGGCATGGACTGGTAGTTGCAGGGACTGGACCCATGGAGCAGGATGTGATCGATGCCTCTAATTCACCTTCTGAATCTGGTCTTCATCACCTGGGGCTCGTTGATGAGGAGGAGAAGTCATGGCTATTGGAAAATGCATCAGGCCTTGTGCTTCCTTCACGGTTTGAAGGGTTACCTGCAATATTGCTGGAGGGGGCATGGACTGGACTCCCAGTTGCCATGGCAGATGTTAACGGGTTGGGCGACTTTGTCGAAAAGGGTGGTTTCGGAATCACATTTCAATCAAACAGTTCGATGCAATGTAAACTTGCAATGTCGCGCCTATCCATGGCTGAAGATGAGCAGAAGAATTCATGGTCGAAAAATGGTCGTAATCTGGCAGAAATGTACCTATGGCCCAATGTAGCTGACAAGATTGAAGCAGCCTACAATGATGCTGTAAACAAGTGATTCTCTGCTCAATCGCGAGCAGATATACTCCGGAAGCGACAATAAGTATCTGCTAGAGGAAGCAGCATGCAAACTCGGCTGGCGGTCGGGACGGAAAGCAAACCAAGCCTACTAGTGGCTAAGGGATGTTTCGAACCGATGGGTGGTGCCGAGCGTGATCTCATCAGAGTCATTCCAGCCTTGTGTGAACGTTTTATCGTCTCAGTCGCCACTCTAAGACCTTCAGAGGAGCTCGTGAATATATGCTCCGATCTCAGTATCGATCTACTTCATCCGGAGGATCCGTGGATAGTGCCTCGAGGGGGATTGAATGAAATCTTACATAGGAAGCAAAGAGGGTCATTTCAGCAGTGGGCTTCAATCCCGGACATAAAGGAAAGAGTGTCCGAAGTAGATGGGGTTCACCTTGTCAGCGGAGATGGCTCTCTGGGCATACTACGTCTTATCGATTCATCTAAATCCGTACATGTTCACTACCTTGAGCCTGATCGTGGTTTGTACGAGGATGTGCTTCATCTAGATATCAGAGGTCGGCCCAGAAGACCGCTTTTCCTTACTCGTATCGCACTTTCTTTTGCTAAATTCTCTGACAGAAGAATGGTGAAAAAGATGGCTTCATCGCCTAATGTAGTTATTTCTGCTAACTCGGCATATAGTGCTGAGAAGTTTCTTTCTACCTATGGATTTGAAGCAGGAGTAATTCGGCCTAATGTCTCTTCCAAAGAATTTTCCAGAAAGGAGACGGACAGAGAGGAAGGAGCATGGAAAGAGGTGGAGGACCTTCCCGAACCTCCATGGGTGGTCACCATAGGCGGTTTTAATTGGGTGAAGGGTATTTGGGAATGCATCTCCATGTTAGAAGGTTCAGAAGTTGGACTAGCCATCATTGGGAGGGGTTCGGATGAAGACCTCTACGCTTTGAGAGAACATGCCAAAAGTTGTGATGTGGAACTATGGACCTACAGCGACCTCGATTTAAGCCAATTAATCGCTACTATGAGAAGGTCCCGTGCCGTCATTTCCATGGCTCATGGCGAGCCTTTTGGTCTGACTGCTATCGAAGCGCTATCGATCGGGGTTCCTGCATTGTTCGTAGATGAAGGTGGTTTTAGAGACTCGATTGTGGATGGGGTATGTGGGAGGCTCTTGCCCAGGGGAGATGCAACGGCGTGGCATCTAGCGATTGAAGAGGCAGGCGATCCCGAGGTAGCTGATCGATGGAAATTGGCTGGAAGAGCACGAATTTCAGAGTTGGAATTGGGCCCTCAATCCCAGGCCGACTTTATCAGCGAAGCAATCTTTCCAAATAGATCTCCTCTCCAAGTGGAAGAAGAATGAGTCAAATCAAGACTTGTTTGGCTTAGGCTTAACCCAGCACTGTGAGGAGTCTGAGGAAACCCAGAAAGACGATTGAGGCTAAGAGCCACATCATAGCATCCCCGATTTTTGAATGTATATTTCTCTGAGGGGTCTTATGGTAGTCTTCTGACTTTGACGATGACATCGACCTTCCAGTCTTGCTCATGGATATTGTAGCAATGAGGAGTAGTGCGCCCAGCCAGCCATGGAGACTTAACAATTCGGAGAATGGCACATCCATCACAATACCACGGTAAATCTCAGCTACAATGGCGAGGGTGATTACGAATGCAACGATTGACGGGGCCTTCCTGCCCATAGTCTGATGCTTATTCAGAATCTTGTCTTTCTGTTTGGCGGACATTGTGGACGTATTCGATTTTCTGCGGATTGATTTTATCGTACTCCACTGCTTGTACAAGAAATAGGCTGCAGTCATTCCAGCCAACGGGTGCGCCAGGATGACTAACGCATCGATTAGACCCACGGCCATGTGATTCGGGAACTATGGTTTCTCCTAAGTATTGTCAATTATCGGGAAGTGTCTCAGCGACTGGTTCATGAGATACCCATGGGACGGCCGTTCATGCATCCAATCGAACGTATCGCCGTAGTGGGGGCGGGTAACATGGGTTCCGGCATAGCTCAGAAATCTGCTCAGGAGGGATTCATGGTTCAGATGATTGACAGAGAAAAGGAGTTTATTGATAGGGGGATCATGACAATTGAGGGCTTCCTTGATGAGGCGGTCGAGAGGAGGATTCTCAGCGATTCTGATTCCAAAAATACGCTATCGAGGGTTTCCGGCGCTGTGGGCGTGGAATCGATAGATGGGCAGACGGATCTAGTCATAGAGGCAGTATTCGAAGATTTGGAAGTTAAAAGATCAGTGTTACAAGGTCTTTCATCGTCTTGTAGTGAAAAGACGATCATAGCAACGAATACCTCGTCATTATCAGTAGAACAGCTTTCCTTGATGTCAGATCGTCCCGATCGCTTCATTGGATTGCATTTCTTCTATCATCCAGCAAAAAATAGACTTGTGGAAGTCATCCCCTCTTCATCAACTTCTGATTCTTCAATCAAAGCCGTGGTGCAGTATTGCAGGGCTATGGGGAAAGTTGTGATAGTTTGTAAAGACAGGCCTGGATTCGTTGTTAATCGATTCTTCGTGCCATGGTTGAACGAGGCATGCATCTTGTATGAGGATGGCATAGGGACCCCTGCCCAGATAGATGCAATTGCTAGAGAATCCTTTGGGATAGGTATGGGGCCATTTGCCCTTATGAATCTCACAGGTCCATCAATAGCCCTCCATTCAACGGACTACTTGGCTACACAGCTAGATACTGATCGCTTCACTGGTGCAGACTGTCTACGTAAACTGGTAGATGAAGGCATGGAATGGGACCTTTCAGGGCCTGAGGCATGCGAACAGGAATCCTCAGAAGTGATTAGAAGTCGCTTATTCGGAACTGTATTCTGCGTATCTTCCCAGATTGTCGAAGAAGAGATATGCTCGATGGAAGATGTCGATAGAGGGGCTAAAGTAGGATTGAGATGGGCAAAGGGCCCTTTCGAAATGGCAAATTCGATGGGGGTTGATTTGGCCTCAAAACTGGCATCTGAATACGCTTCATTAGCTTCAATGGAAACCCCATCATTGCTGATCGAACAGGGCTCTGAGCCATTCAAATTCGATTTCTTTGATTTGAATCTTGATGGTGAAATTGCAACAATAACATTCAATCGCCCAGAAGCAATGAATGCACTGAACGTAGAAGTGATGGCCCAGCTTGGGGAAATATGGGAAGACATAGAATCTAATCATTCAATCAAAACGGCAGTTTTCAGAGGTGCTGGAAAGGCATTCGTGGCAGGTGCAGACATCAAGTTCTTTGTTGATAGGATTGAATCGAATCGAATTCATGAAATACAGGAATTTACAGAAGAAGGGCATCGTATCTTGAATAATATTCAATCATCTAGATTGACCACTATAGCGCTGATTTCTGGCCTGGCTCTAGGAGGGGGGTTGGAACTTGCTCTTTGCTGTGATCATCGAATTGGGGTTCCGAAGACGATGCTTCGATTCCCCGAAACTGGAATAGGAATTTATCCAGGACTTGGAGGGACGCAACGTGCAGTGCAAATCGCTGGTGCAGAATGTGCTAGATATGCCATAATAGCAGGTAATTGGATGGGTTCAGAAGACGCCTTGTCCATGGGCTATCTTACAGAAGTTGTTGCATTTTCTGATATAGAAAAAGCAGTGATGGACGCTTCTGATGGGACTACTGAACCATACGGCTACCCCTACTCGCCGAGATTGGGTGAATCAGAAAAGATAGGAAATATTCTCTCATCGTACACTCTAGAGAGCATGGAGTCGATGATATCAGGTTCATTTGACATGAGCAATCATTTCTTGAGCAGACAGGCTAAACTGATTTCGAGGAATGCCCCCATAGCGATCCAGATGGCTGCGGATCTAATCGAAATCGCAAATGAATCGAGAGAAGATCGCGGAATTGGCCTACAAGCAGAATTGGACGGGCTAGATGCAATCTTCTCGACCAATGATGCGCTCAAGGGCTTGAAATCAGTCCTAGAGGGCTCGAGGGTTTCTTTCGATGGTGCCTAGTACTTTCTTCTTGGGCTTTGAACCCAAGCGGGTGCTCTGTATTCTGCAATAGCGCGAACAACAAGATCGATTATTTCCTTCCGACTCAAATCATCATCTCCTGTTGAATAGAGAAATTGCCATCACCATTAGAGACGACTTCTTCTCGCTCAGATTCTCAATCTCGATTGCTTCTTCTGCCCAACTCTCTAGCCATCTATCCATATTAACTTCCTCCATACAACTTGGTGTTATTTCAGCACCGGCTCAGATCATACCTATATGAATGATGAAGTTTACATGTCAACACCGAGGTTTTGTTTATACACTAGATGATTTTTGAAGCACCATGGACCGCAGCTTCAAGCCTAAGAAGATGGAGAAAAACGATATCGTCAAGATCTTGGAGTACATTGAGGATGTAAAAACGACTGGAGGTATGATTCGTAATAAATTCGAAGAGTATGCAGATCCTATGACGTCTATTGAATGGGAAGTCGATGCGGCCGTGGAGTGCTTCGAGATATTTAGTTCAAGGTGGACGATTGAAATTCTTGCTGCGCTGTACATTGCTGGTGATCGCCGATTTAATGAAATGCGTACTCTATTGAGAGGCATCAGTAGCAGAACGCTCTCCGACAAATTGAGTGCCTGTCAAAAGAATGGTCTTGTTGACCGGATAGTGGAAGAAGGTCCGCCTATAAGAGTGACATATCGACTTACAGAACATGGGAAATCTTGCGGTAGATTACTAGGTGTCCTCATAGCCTATATGAAAATCGAGAAAGGAATTGTACGAGGTGCTTAGCATGATGCTGGAACCCGTTTCATTCATACGTTGTTCAGGTATGTAGTATCCATGGCATTGATTCACAAGATGGTTCAACCGGGATGGTCTGGACGATTCATATCCGTAGTAATGGGCATTATTGGTATTCCCGTTGCTGGAATTCAGGGGGTTCTCAAAGGATCACCCGAACATGAGTGGGGGCATCCATTGAGAAATAGGATCATGATCACTCTGGATCGAAGCCCAGGCATACATTTCAGAGAGCTTCAGAGAAGGCTTGTAGTTGCAAATGGGACACTACGTCATCGATTGCGCAGGATGGAAAGTGAAGGGGATATATTCGTTCAGAGAACCAATGGTCGGGTCTGCTATTATGCGGGCCCTCCTGCTCAATTAGAAATTCTAAATGGCATCAGAATAACCAGTGACGCCAGGGCTTCATCCATATTGCCCGTAGGTCTCTCCGATCTTCAAAGGAAGATTGTCAGTCGTTTGGTTGAAAGAGATTCATTCAGGAGTCAGGCTGATCTAGCTAGGTCTCTCGGCAGATCTCGTTCTGCGGTAAACAGCGCCGTGATGGTCCTCAGAAATAGAGGCATAATCCAGGAGGACATGATAAAACTCGAGAGTCATCTATCTTGTCTTTCAAATCCCACAGTCGACTATGGTTGGGTCGATATGCAAACCAGAGTCGGTTTCCGAGGGTGAATAGTGCTCTTTGATTGGCAACACTGATGTGCCGTTAGTTTGAGTTCGCTACGTGCTTAGAGTTCGGTTTGTCGAGAATGCTCTTCCTGCTGGAAGTCGCGATATGAGCGTCCTTCTAGCATGGATACTGGATAGCATGGCCCTAATTAGGTCCAAGGGCGAGGGGAATAGCATAGCTGATGAACAGGGCGGCATGCATTCTATTGTGAGTAAATGCTTCATGTCGGATCTGAGAAAGGGATGGACAAGTGCGGAGATTGCAGAGGTTACTGGAATCTCATCGACCGGTATCCACCACCAATTGGTGAAAATTAGAGAATCAGGACTTGTCTCTGATGTCAGGGGTGGTGGAGCTAAGAAGTACATGCTGAGAGGAGGTAGCTTCAGTACAGCAATAGAACTCATTTCAGCCAATGCAACGACTATAGCAAAGCAAAGACTGTCTCCCCTGTACGATGGGGTCATGAATAGCCCAGCAAGGATGGTAGTTTCTGCAGAAGAAGAATCTCTCCCATTCAAGATAGACATCGTAGAACTTGGCCCATCCTCTGAAAGGGATGTTTTGGAGGAGTTGGTGACGGATTTTGGCTTTGGGGGTGACAGGCCTAGAGCAAACGACTCCCTTCATTCTAATGTGATGAGCATACTGGTTTCTTCCGAACGTCCTGTGGAGCTTTCCCTACTCATGGAACGATCAGGGGGTAGTCGTGCCAGAGTTGGCCGGATTCTAGAAAGAATGCGATCTGCAGGAATGGTGGAGCGAGCAATTGTCGAAGCACGTATACCGATAGACGTATTCGGGAGTTTGAGTCGTCAATATCGTGCTAGAGGCAGCGATTGGTTGATTGGAAGAGGGGGACTTGGTCGTCTTCCAAATGACATATGCAAATCGATGATAAATAGTCTTGAAAAGGGAACCTTGACCATCGAAGAAGTGTCCAATTCCCTTGAAGAAATACCTCTTCTTGATCAAAGGGTGCTGCTTAACACAATTGGTGGACGTGCGCCTCTTGGATATCGATTAACAGGTGCAACGGGAGGGGAGGTAGTGGCATCAGTGCTTCGCGGACTCGAACGTACATTGTCCAGAATATCGTCTGTAGCAGGGCGATTAGATTCCTTACTCGAATGAACCCTCTATGCGGCAATTGTATCTTCTTCCAGTTCTCGCAGATATTCAGACACCATTTCTCCGAGATCTTCATGGTTTTTGGCCCTATGAAGAGCGACTCTCATAGATGATGCTCCTGGCAAGCCCTTGGTGAATGATACTGCATGCCTCTTGGAATTCTTACTTCCTTTGACGCCGTATACTTCGGAGCAAATTTGCAGATATCGTTCCCAACACCAACGTCTTGCAACTACCACATCCTCGCTATCCCAAGGAGGATTTTCGTCGGTCCATCCGAGATCTCGCTTTATTTCATGAAATATCATTGGACGTCCTATAGCGGCCCTTCCTATCATGAGGCCTGCTGCTCCAGTGGACTCTAAGCAATCAACTGCAGTTCTTGAGTCTATTACGTCTCCATTCGCAATGACCGGGATAGAAACTGAGTCAACAATCTGGCGAATTGAGGACCAATCTGCTATTCCAGAATATCTCTGTCTCAAGGTTCTCCCGTGCACACAAACACGAATCACTCCCTCGTTTTCCAATCTTTTCGATATCTCAAGAGCGGTGTCTGGACCGGATCCCGTTCCAAGCCTCATCTTGACGGAAATAGGAATGTTGGATGCTTCTATACAGGATCGGACTAGATGTACGACTCGATCAGGATTCTTCAATAAGGCCGCTCCTGCATTATTCCTGCATACCTTAGGCGCCGGGCATCCGAAGTTAATGTCAATAATATCCGCACGATCTTGAAGCATCCTAACCGTGGAAACCATCTCATTTTCATCGCCCCCGAATATCTGAGGTATGAATGGGTGCTCTCTTGGGTGGCTATCCATCTTCAACCAAGATTTTGCTTCTTTTCTCGATAGGCCAGAGGCCGCAGTGAACTCTGTCATAGTGAAATCAGCACCACACTCGCTCGCCAGGAGCCTATATGCCAGATCAGTTACTCCTGCCATAGGAGCAAGGAAGAGGGGTACTGGACCTGTTGGCATGCCCCATTCGCCACGAGCGCCATATTTCACGATGACTCGGCAATATGAGTTAGTTTCTCGGATATTAGCTCTGAAAGCGATAGCACGGAACCCCTGCATTCCTTCAATTCATCATCTGAAGCAATAGTTAGGAATCCAGAATCGGTCTTTGCAACTAAAATAGGAGTATTTCCATCAGTGTATGAGATTAAATCATCTGGACGCTCATTTAGATGAACGAGGTGGAAGGGTATGTCGAATTTGTTCCTGAGTTGTTTCATATCCGACTTTTCCCATGCAATTTTGTGGGTTATGTCGCAAAGTGAGCAATGTTGACCCTTGAGTAAGGCTCCTGCGACGTATTTTATCTCTCCAATTAAGCCGCCATCGGCATGATAGACGCCCCATATTGATTCCACAGGCATACACATCTGTTGTCGATGCAACTTATGGATGGCTGTAAACAGCCGTAACTAAAATGTCGATTCCCAATCATCAACGTCTTGTGAGCGCTCCCAATCCGCATAAGTAGCCTCGCCTCGTTGAACGAGCGTTTCTCTGGCGAGCAACCAGTACACCAATGAGAGTGATCTTCGGCCCTTGTTATTTGCTGGCAAGGCAAGATCTACATTCCTCAATGTGTTGTTTGCATCGCATATTCCAATCACGGGTATTCCAGAACTGATTGCCTCGTTGAGTGCTTGTGAATCGGCGGATGGATCGGTGACCATCAGAACCTCAGGCTCGATGTATGAGCTAAGCCTTGGATTAGTAAGTGTGCCTGGGATGAATCTGCCGACTATTCTCTTAGCGCCTATGGCCTGTGCGAATTTTCGAGCAGGGCGCTGTCCGTACTGGCGTGCACTGACTACGAGTACTCTGGAAGGATCGTATCTGTTGAGAAATGATGCCACTACACGTATGCGCTCATCGGTCTTCTCTATGTCAATCAGATGGAGGCCTGTACCGTCCTGTCTGTCGGTATCGAGGAAGCGGTTCATGTCAGCAGACTTCTGATTTGTGCCTATGTGAACCGCATGAGTTCTGTACATGTCGAAGGGTACGAGCGGGGCTACTTGTTCCGTCATCATGATGCCTCGGCAACGCGGCCACCTAACGGGCGTTCATAAGCGCTCCGTAGACGTATGAGATAAGAGTTGTACGATTAATCCAGTTCTGACTGGAAAGTACAATCATCAGACTCATGAATTTCAGCGAACCTGATACATGGCTTTGTGATAGTAACGAAGACATCAAAATGGTCCTTGGCAGTGAGTTGCTCTATGCCGGGCTCCCACCCATATCCTCTTGCATCTACTTCTAGAGTCCATGCCCCCTCGCTGAATTCCATGCCAGAATAGTCCCACCTCTCAAGTGGATGATCCTGGGTTACTCGTATCTCCCAGAAAGGATCGCCGCCTGCTGACTTCGATCCCGGAGCCCAAAGTTTTGCATCGACATATCGAAATAGATTTGTCTCATTTCCTATAAGGCTCTCAAATGTCTCAGAAAGAGGCATCTGAGCACGGAAAGATATGGACATACTTTGAACGCTTGGATCTATTTCCATGGTGCTTTCATTGTAATAGTCGGTTGAGTCGAAACCTGTTGATGTGAATGTGTGATCAAAACCAATTGATTCTTCTCGGAGTATTGTTTCAGGAGGATCTCGCATGTCCTCCATCATTTCACGTTGGAGCACTAATCCAAGACACCCTGAGCATGCTCCTGCCGCTAGGATGAGGGTTGTGATCGCCATCGCGGAGGCACGCATCGAAGATTGAGAGTTGTCGATTTGATTTCAACGGAGCGGTCATCTGGGAGGTTTGCTTCCATTCCAAGCATTGAATTGTGCCATCCGAGAGGAAGGGGCGCCTCGATGACGACAAGAGAGTCAACTGAGCTACGGCTTTGACGTGCCCTGTGAGTACCGAGAGGCGAATGACTACTTTTTCCGAAATATGGTTGATTTTAGGGTCTCATAACGAAAGAGAAGAAGGACGCTGATCGATAGGACGATCAGTCCCAATCCGTATGATGTGAAGTAGGATTGCCCTTTGCTTGATTCTGAGTTTTCTGGATCTTTTTCTTCGGACTCATCTTGCGTTTCATTCATTGGTTGAACGGTTATTTCTCCGACCATTCCAAGCTGTTCATGTGGCTCACAGACAAATTCATAACTACCACTCATACCAATCTCGAACACAAATCTGTAGTCCACATTTCTGGAAGGATCGCCACTGTCAAACAATCCATCTGTTGATACTGCATTGTGGGGCAGTAACTCTCCTGACCAGAAGAATCGTACAGCCTGGCCTTCCTTAATCGTGATATCTGAAGGGCTAAACTGCAAATTTGTGCTATCGACTGTGATAATTACATCGTCATCTTGAGCAATTACAGTTGTGCTGGTTAGTAGCACTCCGAACGCTGTTACCAAAATCAAAAACCGATATCTCACGATTCAAGGCAAGGATACTATCACTTAGTTTGATGTTATTCTTCTTCATCGATCTTTCGAGGTTCGTGTACTTCACGGAATACCACTACTCCGACACCGAGATGTTCCCTAAGTGTCCTAACCAAACTGAACTTCGCATATGGCCAGTTTTGGTCGTATGCGATGGATTCAGGCAACGTGATTGTCACATCGTCCTTCTCAAATTTGACCTCAAAGTCATCTTTGCCTGTATTCATCTCAAGTAGGGTCTGGACTCTCGCCTTCTTCTGCTTCACAACTTTGACGATTGAATATGTATATCGAAGTTTGACTCCCGCGAGAGGATGGTTGTAGTCAATTCGTGCACGACCGGCGCGGGCCATCTGTAGAACTCCCGATCTTCCATTGATTTCGACTTGTGAGCCTATGGCCAGAGTATCTGGGTCACGGACACTTCGCATCAAGACATTCATCCCAACTGTCTCAACAAGATTGCCATCACGATCCCCATAAGCATCCTCTGGTTCAATATCAAAGGTGTATTCTTCTTTCTCCTTTGCACTCTCAAGATGCTCTTCGAATCCTTTGATGAGCCTGCCATCCCCGATGACGGTGATCATTGGTTTGTAAGTTCGACGCTCATCGTGTATTTCATGCTCCTTGGCGACATCTTCTCTTGTGGTCTCTAGCAGCGATTCAGTATCTGCATTGTATAGATCGTAATCGATATGAACGATGGTTCCCTTCTTCATTCTGGGCCCTCCAGTGGGCCCGGCGACCTGCTGGTCCCTTTTCATTCAGTCGGTTGAAGGGGTCCGTCTCAAATCGTGACTTGATAGGGCTAGAGACCCTCCGATGAGCAATAAAATCCAACCAACCCAGACCATATGACTCCCTTGTAAGTCGTATACAGTTACCCCCACTCGATCAATATTCTCGATTTCTCCAAACATTAGCTCGTTTAGTGCTCTGCTAGCCTGTGCAACGTCAAGTATGAACATCAAATCACCCTGAACCTGTGAGATTCGATCGACTTCAGATCTTGTGAGGATTTCTCCGGAAGGGGTATCAAATCGTAATATCCCGGGCCTTGCTGACTCGATATAATTGCCATCCGCATCATGAATCTCTATCTGAAACTCCACGAATCCATCAGCGATTGAGTACTCATATGCTGAATCTTCAGAATCTATGGCGTTTACTCCTGTGAATGTAAGGATGTAGCCTGCATGGTCTACAGGTTGGTCTCGAACTAAAGTTACCAAATGAGAAGGGTCTGTTCTATCAACTAAAGTAGTTGTCAGTACGTGTCCAAGAAGCAAAATCAATATCCCCACATGAGCTATGCTGGAACCCACTTTACGTCGATTTGGAATGCTCCACTTAGCGGGGTAAAAACGCTCACTAGAAGAGATAGATGTACGTATTGACTTCCACATCTCAATCAAAGTAGGGGGCAATGCGATCACCAAACAGGCCAGTATAGTACCAGCAACTTGTCCTCTTGTAAGGCTCTCAGTGAAATTCCGGTCAGGATCTCCCGGTAGACTGAGGCCATTTGCCATAGCACCTATCGCTAGCGAGATTGTCAGCGTCCCAATCACCGCGAATACGCCTACCCTGCCGTCGTTACCCTTGCCCCACGAATATACCGTGAGTGAAAGTGCAAGAATGATTAAAATTGGAGCACCGAATACCTCATGCGCCTCAAGACTTGTCCCATCTATTTCTGCTGTAAGCAGCATCCAAGTTAAACCAAGATATGCTATTGCACCAAACCATGGAGATGCTCTAGAAATTCGATTTTGATTTCTGGGATTGAAAATGGGTTCCAGCAAAGATTCAGGTTCATCGTCAGGAGGAGCCAGTACCCATGGCACTAGGAAAGTTGCCATCCCTGAAACTGCCAGAGGGAGAGATGCTGCCCATGACCAACTTGCAAATAGATACAGTGCAACGCCAGAAAAAATCCATACGATAGAAATTTCTTCTGAGTCGCCCTCTACAATGAGGATCATAAGAGCAAGGCCAACTACCAACACAAGTGTTGATCCAGTCAATGCTCCGATGATTAATGTGGCAATAAGTAAACTGGCGGTCAATGTGGGGGATTGCTTCCTCAGTGAAATCCTGCCCATCTTCTGAAGCGTCCTTGATTGTACTTTGAGAAGATGCCAGATCAGAGCTAATCCAAGCACCATGGTCATGATTAGGTATGTTATGACTTCTATGCCAGCAGCACCCTCTCCAGCTAGAGAAATTATCCTCAGATAAGGGTCCGAGGATTCCGACCCCGCACCATCTGCCGCAAAAGAATGCACTGAGGACCAAACGCCGTTTGCACGTGTGACAAGTGTAGAGTGGATTGCGAGCGCGCCGACCCCTATCATAACTGCAGGGCTGGCTTTGCGTGCCTTTACAGAAGTCTGACTTCGAGCGTGGAGAACGGCAACCAAGCATACCCAAGGCAAGAAAGACGCTGTTTCAACAGGGTCCCATGCCCAATAGCCCCCCCAATCGAGCACCGTATATGCCCACAAACCTCCAAGACCGATGCCTGCAGTTCCAACTACGAATGCTGCCCTGGCCCATGGGAGAATTTCATCATGTAGGGAGAGCTCATCGCGATCTTCCAACAATCCTGAAACAGACATGATTGCAGGGATCAGGCACAAGGTGTAGAATGCAAAGATAATTGGCGGGTGTATTACCATCAGATCAGTCTGAAGTAGTGGATTGAGATAGTTGCTAAAACCTGAGGAAGGGGCAAATGGATCTAGAAGCATGGAAATGCAAAGTAGGATCCCATTTAGACCGACTACCATTCTCAAAGAATTTTGTTCATTAGGACTTGTTTTAGACAGGATTAGTGAACCCATGGCCAACCATGTACACCACATCAAGAGTGGTCCAGAGCGTCCGCCCCACACTGCAGATATTCTGTAAAGAATGGGGAGTTCTTCGCCACCGAATCTCGATACCAGGTCGAGAGAATCCCAGTTCCACATGAATGCAATAACCATCAGAGTGAATGGCAGTGACTGAATAGTGACCAGAACAGACAAGGGTAAGCGCCTAGATATCTTCGATGATGAAGCCCAAATCAGCGATATTATTGACGCTGTCAGAAGTATCAAACGCCCAGATAAAGGAAGCACGTGCTTACCATCCGTAGTACTTGGCCCTACTATATCCAAAAGCAAGCATCGCAGACACTATTCTCTTGGAATAAAGAGATGGTTTCCTAAACAGTACTCGAAGTGCGACCATCGCCTTTCCTGATGCGCCCATATCGGACATCTCATCGGGGAAGCAAGTAGCCATCAGAGACATCTCTTCATCGGACAATTGGAAGAGTGCATTCTTCCCCCTTAGAATTTTATCATACGGGGGGAACTCTGCCTTCCATGTGCGTGTGTAGGCAGACATCATTTCAGAACTCAGATCCGACTTAGATATCGCCATCGCAGCGGTTTGGGCTGCGAAAACAGCAGATTTCAGAGCAAGATGCGAGCCGCCTTCGAATAGAGGAGAAGTGAATCCAGCGGCATCGCCGACAAGCATCAAACCATCATAATGAGTATTTTCGAATGGTCCGGAGATAGGTATGGTGCCACCAAAAGCAGGATTGCCCTTCTCTTTCCAAGGAGGTAGTTTTTGTTCGAGACCCTTGAAATGAGTATCTTCTATGAACTCGTCCAAAGCCTTCTTGGCTCTCGGTCTGTCTTCAGTCACAAGACCGACATTGGCTCTTCCATCGCATTTTGGGATCATCCAAAGATACCCTTTCTCAGCATATTTTGGCCAAATGTAGAAGTCTAGATACCCATCTGTGGGGACGTTTGTTAGCTCATACTGCATGCCAGCAACGACCTTTCCTTTATCGTTCAAAGGATTACTTCCATCGGGCTTGATGAATCTTGAGCACACAGCAGACACTCCGGATGCGTCGATAACTATCTTAGCCGATATCGGGAACCTGTCTCCCTTACCATCGCATTTCCATCCCTTGAATTCGCCATCCTGCTCGATTCTTTCCATGGAGGTGAGTTTGTGCTTTAGAGCGAGTTCTGCACCTTCTTCAACAGCAGATTGCGCGATCCATTGCTCAAAGAGATGCTTCTCTAATACGTATCCAGTCTCTGTGAGTTGTTTCTCAGTTCCATCAGGAAAAATCACCCTTATCCCATTAACCCTCTTGCTAATTACTTCCTCGGGTAATTGAAGATTCAAATTGGCTACAGCTTCATCCGAAATACATTCTCCGCAGTGGACCGGAGTTCCTATTTCGGAGTGATCTTCGATAATGAGAGTACTGAGGCCTTTTCTCGCACATTGTAGTGCTGCATTTCCCCCTCCAGGGCCTGCGCCCACGATCAATACGTCAACGTCGATAGCGTCCGACACGGGCCTTGGAGTAAGCGATGTGAAAAAAATCCAGCGGTCGTACGGGAGAAAAGCGAACCTTCTCAACGGGGAGTCGCGAGTATGAGTCGTGGCGTGGACGAATCTGGGTCGGTACATCGACTCGCTAGAGCGTGATGGTGAGCTACTACGGATCACCCGAGAAGTGGATGTTGAGCTTGAAGCAGGCACCATTGCGGATCTTCTAGTGAAAACCGGAGGGCCTGCAGTGATATTCGAGAAACCAAGACTCCCGGATGGTACCATTTCAGATATTCCTCTTGCTATGAACATATTTGGGAGTCACTCTAGGACTATGAAGGCACTTGGAGCAAAGGGTAAGGATGAGATTGGAAATCGACTAGTTTCCCTGATGAAACCTGACATAGGAGCTTACCTGAAGGCTCCATGGAAAGGGATACCTCTGCTAAGAGATGCTCTTGCATTGCCCCCCATGGTGGTAAGAAGGCCGGCATCTCAACAGATCGTCGATCTTGAGCCGGATGTTACGCGTCTCCCAATACCCAAGTGTTGGCCCATGGACGGCGGTCGTTACATTACTCTGCCTCTTGTCATAACTCGAGACCCTAAAACCCAGGAGCATAATATGGGAATGTACAGGGGGCAAGTGCACGGACCGAGAGAAATCGGCCTCCATTGGCAAGTTCACAAACACGGTGCTGACCACGCATCTGGACATCCTGACGGGAAGATGCCTGTCGCAATATGCATTGGAGGGCCGCCCGAGTTGATTTTCTCGGCCATAGCCCCCCTTCCTGACAATCTTGATGAGTACATGTTTGCGGGCTTCCTTGGTCGTAAGCGTCTACGAATAGCAAAAGCCAAAACTCAGAATTTGCTAATTCCAGCCGAGGCAGACATAGTCATAGAAGGTTGGACAGACCCTAACGAAACCAAGATTGAGGGGCCCTTCGGCGACCACTATGGTTTCTATTCGCTGCAGGGGAATTATCCTGTTCTCCATGTAACAGCGATAACTCATAGGCGGAATGCCATTCTGCCAGCTACAATAGTTGGCCAGCCGCCTATGGAAGATGGTTATCTCGGAGAGGCAGTGGGTGCTCAGCTTACACCAGTAGTGAGATTCCAACACAGGGATCTTCGTTCCCTATATCTACCTCTGGAGACTGGTTTCCATAACCTTGCTATCGTTTCAGCTAAACAGCGATACCCTAGACAGGGTCGAAAGACTGCACTGGGCCTTCTGGGAGCAGGTCAAATGATGCTGATGAAGACAGTCATGGTCATTGATGAAGATGAAGACCCTCATGATTTGGAGGTATTCCTTGATGCATTGAATAACAGGGTGAATCCCTCTGAAGACATCATCGTGATCGAGGGTCTACCAGGGGATTCACTTGACCCCGTAAATCCTTTTGAGAATGTACAATCAAAGATTCTGGTGGATGCGACGTCGATACCTGCAAACGATCCAAGAAATGGTGAAAAATCACCTCTCGGCTCTCCCGTGATGCGATCTCCTGAGTGGAGAGTAGCGGGTACTGGCGCTCCAGGTGTACCTGATGACTTCGATCAATTGGTTGTGAAGGAAGGCATTGCAGTCCAGGCTCGTTTACTTAGAAGCTCCATGCTTGTCGTTACCGTGGAAATCGAAGGAGGACCTGGTCCCAGAGAAGGTATGGAGAACCCCCATGAAGAGCTGGCACTACTTCAGAGGGAGAAGGTACGCAAAGTTGCAGAAACGATATGGGGCATGCAAGGCGCCCAGAACCTTCGCTGGCTCTTCATAACCGACAATGACCTAGACTTGCACAACAGCGGTGCTAAACGTAGACTTCTTTGGCAGTTATTCGCACGATTTGACGTTGATAGGGGCTTACATTGGGACAAAGATAGAGAGAGAGTCGCATGGGATGCCACTGCACCTATTCCATCTGCAGAAGCCCCAATTCCTGCTCGTCGGTGGCCTGCTGTAACTCTTCATGACCCTAAAATTCTTGAGCGAGTGAGTAAACATGCGGAAGAGGATGGGCTTCACGAATGGGAATGGCCTTCCAACATACTGATGTGAATGGAGGAATTTTCATGGAAATGAAAGATATCCTAGATTTTGTCAAAATAGAACACACTCTTTTTTCCCTACCATTCGTTCTAATGGGATTCGTACTTGCAGATCGTCAATTCGGTACAGAAAGCACAGATTTGCTTTGGATAATAGTTGCAGCAATAGGTGCAAGGGGACTTGCAATGGCACTCAACAGAGTAGTAGACAAGGAAATAGACGCGAATAATCCCCGCACCGCTTCCAGGCACCTACCTTCTGGTAAGATGACTACCATGGAAGCATGGGCACTCTCGGGATTGTTCTTGGTTATGCTGCTCTTTTCTGCATGGAAGCTTAACGAAGTGGCCTTGAAGATGGCTTGGTTGCCAGTCCTTGCATTCGTCATATATCCCTACACCAAGAGGTTCTCGTGGCTGTGTCATTTCTGGATAGGACTCTGTCTTGCCCTTGCTCCGGCAGGCGCATGGGTTGCAATATCAGCAGATGTCCACGGATGGGCGGCAATAACGGGAATTGTTCCACACGCGGGAGGAGGACGCGTTCTTCTCTGGTACCCTGAAATATTCTTCATATCATTCGGAGTAGCATTGTGGATCACTGCGTTCGATATCAACTACGCCCGCATGGATGTAGAAGTAGATCGTAAGCAAGGAATCAAATCATTTCCTGCTCGTTTTGGGACTGAAGCAACCAGCAAACTGAGTGTGCTTCTTACATTGGGGTGGTGTGTCTGTTTCTGCCTCACGGGTCTTCAAGGGTTTGGTGATCCCAGGGATTACCGATATTTTCTTTGGATTCCTGCAGTCGTCATAATGAGTATTTTGAATATCTACGTGATGACTAAAGAGGTGAAAAATTCTGATCGAACGGAGATTGAAATGGAGAGGTTTCAACAAAATTTGTTCAAGTGTTCGATGCTCACGGGTTGGGTTTTACTTGGAAGTCTGTTGATTATGTGGGACCAATAAATGAGGTGGTTTGCTGTTTAATTTGCATGCGGATTACAGTACTGCTGGGGATCAGCAACAGGCTATCGATCAATTGGTTGATCAGCTTGAAAAAGAACAGAAACGTTGTATTCTGCTAGGGGTCACCGGCTCAGGTAAGACTTTCGCCATGGCGAACATAATACAGAGACTGCAGATGCCAACTTTGATACTGTCGCACAACAAAACTCTCGCTCGTCAGCTTTGGCAGGAAATGAGTGAGCTTTTCCAAGACAATGCTGTAGAGTACTTCGTTAGCTACTATGATTACTACCAACCCGAGGCATATCTCCCCAATCGTGATCTCTACATAGACAAAGAATTACAGATGAATGAGCGAATCGAGCAAGAACGTTTCTCAACGGTAGCATCACTGGTCTCGCGGCCCGACGTGATAGCCATCGGCACCGTATCTGCAATCTATGGTTTGAATCCCCCAGAAGTATTCCAACAGAGTCACGTTCAACTTCACGTGGGGCAAGAAATCGAGCCACAGGAAGCTGTTAGGGAACTCATAACACTTCAGTATCGGAGAACAACTGGAGATCTTGTACGTGGAGACATAAGACTCAGGGGCGAAGTGCTTGATGTCTGGATGCCTAGTAGGGATGACCCAATCCGTATAAGATTCGGATGGGATGGTATCGAAAGAATTCAGGTGTGTGAAGCAGTTAGTTGGGAGCCTCTTGACGAAATAGAAGAAGCCTGGATTCATCCGAGAGAGTTCTACATGACAGATGAAGAAAGATTCTCTACTGCACTTGAAAACATAGAGTTGGAACTTGATGAAAGATCTGCTTGGTTTGAATCTAAGGGAAGGGATTTGGAAGCACACAGGATTGAACAACGAACGAAATTCGATCTAGAGATGTTGCAAGAATTGGGCTCATGCAAAGGGGTGGAGAACTACTCCCGACATTTCGATGGCAGGGAAATAGGAGAACGCCCATACTGCCTGCTTGACTTCTTCGCTACTAATGCCGATAGTTTCCATGGGGGTGCGGATCGGTATCTAGTAATCATGGATGAAAGTCACGTCACCCTGCCCCAGGTAGGAGGCATGTATGCAGGAGATTTTGCTCGAAAGAAGAATCTGGTAGATCATGGGTTCCGCTTACCATGCGCATATGACAACAGACCACTTAGAATTGATGAGTTTCAGAAATTGATTCCAAAGATGCTCTATGTCAGCGCGACACCGGGGGAGCGTGAATTCAGACATCTAGCAGAAGTGACTGGGCAAGAAGTACCGAGGGGGCTACTCCATGCGCCCTCAGGTGGAGGAGCGGGCAAAGCCGACATTGCAAAAAGGGAAGGCGATGGCTCCATGGAGAAGATTGTCAATTCCATAGAGGGTATTGTCAGCATGGAGATTCGACCTACTGGACTTCTTGATCCGAAAATTGAGGTACGGTCGACAAGTGGCCAAGTCCAGGATCTTCTAAGTGAGATAAACAACAGGGTCGAGAAGAACGAGAGGGTACTGGTCACGGTCCTTACCATCAAATTCGCAGAAGAAGTGTCTGAATATTTACAAGGAATGGGGATAAAAGCCCATTATCTTCATTCAGAAATAGACACGCTTGAGCGTTCTGAAATCATCAAGGCTCTGAGAATTGGCCATATTGATGTCATTGTGGGAATAAATCTCTTGAGAGAAGGGCTCGATATTCCCGAAGTCTCCCTCGTTGCTATTTTTGACGCGGCTGCTCAGGGATTTCTCAGAAATGAGCGTAGCCTCCTACAAACTATTGGTCGCGCGGCACGTAACGAGGAGGGGTCAGTCATACTCTACGCAGATAGCATATCTCCTGCGATGGAGGGCGCAATTAGGCAAACTTCTGAACGTAGAAAGCGACAGGCAGCCTACAATCTAGATCACGGCGTGATCCCAAGAACTATCAAAAAGGCACTGCCGACTATGGGGGATGAAACAGAAGACTTGCTTGCAGGGGTTGCAGGACGTGGCACCAAGGGCGGTAGGCGCCTGGTGGCCAAGAAGCAACGAACTAGAGATGTGTCAACTTTCGCAAAGAAGTTTGATTTGGGCGCAGGAGCGTGGACCTCTTCAGATTCAGTTCTTGAGTCGATCTCTCAGCCGGAGTGGGTTGATGCCGCCGAAGAGGTGTTGGCTGGTAATGTGGGGGATTCGGAGACGGAGCGGCTTATTGAAAAATTAGAGAAAGAGATGAAGGCGGCGGCGGCCAGGCTTGACTTCGAAAGAGCGGCCGATATTAGAGATAGAATTTCTGAACTTCAGTATACGACCAATTGAAATCTTGATGCAGGAGCCAAAAGCATGGTCGAGTACAATCCGCATGACTTCAAAGATCCTGTTCTGGATTATGATTTCAATAAAATTCAGAATACTTCCGATCTCATAGATCAGATGTCTGTGGCCGGAGGTTTTACTGCGACAAAATTAGCCAAGGCGAGGGACATGCTATCCAAAATGTTTGAAGAAGCAGGGAGTGAGGGCGTCGTCAATTGGATTTCCTTCCCTGCTGCTCTTTGTGCGACAGGCACTCGTGGCTTCTTCCTTGAGTTGGTAAAAAGGCGTTTAGTTGACGTCATAGTTACAACATGCGGCACCCTAGACCATGATCTTGCAAGAACATATAGGCAATACTTCCATGGTGATTTCGAATTGGATGATATTGCTCTTGGCCAGCAAGGCCTTAATCGCCTTGGCAATGTTATAGTTCCGAATGAATGCTATGGAGAAATTCTCGAAGCTAAGCTTCTACCCTGGTTGAGCGAGATAGAGGAAGAGAGGCGTGCATTGAGTGATTCTCCATGGAATGGTTTCGGTAGTGTTGAGCTGTGTTGGGCATTAGGAGATCGGATGGAAGATGAAGGAAGCCTCCTTTACTGGGCTGCTAAACACAGGATTCCGATCGTAATTCCCGGTATAACTGATGGTTCAATCGGAGCCCAATTATTCATGCATAGGCAAAGAAGCCCTTCGTTTATGATCGACGTTCTTGCAGATGAAGAAATATGTTCAGACCTATCATGGACGTCAAAAAAAGCGAATGCTCTCATGGTAGGAGGCGGGATCAGCAAGCATCATGTGATTTGGTGGAATCAATATCGAGGGGGACTTGATTCGGCGATTGGGATTTCAACCGCTCCCGAATACGATGGTTCATTATCTGGGGCGAGACTCCGCGAAGCGATATCTTGGGGCAAGATCAGACCAGAGGCTCCCCATGTTTTGGTTGAAGGGGAAGCCAGCATGATTCTACCAATCCTAGGAGCGGCATTACTTAGTCAATGAATTTGGAGAATATTCAAAGAGTACTCTTCACTCGGCTGGCCTATGTCTATTGCAGATATGGTACAGAACATGATTGATGAATTGAACGAGGCCATGGCGGACGCAGTGAAGTCCGACAATGGTAACAATGCGGCCATGACTCGTGTTCGCAAGGCAATGCAGTCCGCAAAGGGCGCTGCACAGGATGTTCGTATGAAGATCAGCACCATCCGAAACGGATGATCTGTATTCTCATTCAAACAGATTAGCGAATACTCGCATTATGGCGAGTCTGAGAGATCCTGAGGGCCTCCAGCCGTGAGGCTCCCCACAGTTTCTCATGTGCCTATCGATATGATCAAGATTTGGCCTAGCAATGTCGCCGTGTCCTCTCGGCAATGGTACAAGTGGAGGCTCTTTCAGAGTACTCGGATCGTGTGTTCCCTCTACTGAAGCGGAATAACGATTCCAGAGGTGAGCTGCCTCGGAATACACTGCTTCAGGCCACCATGGCCTCCTCCCAGCCATTAACAATGGTTGACTGGGTGACGGTAATTTGTTTTCTATAACCATTATCCGTATTGCTTCAGCAACATCACTTACAGACAACCAGAATCTTGGCCTTTTGATTCTACAATGCATATCAGAACCGGATATCGCGTCGGCGATTATTGAATGGAAGGTGCCATCCTCCCACAAAGGGTCACAAGTATCCGTTATGACGTCCATCACAAGTATGAGTGGCGAGTTGGGAAGGATTTTTTCTTCGCTCCATGGGAGGATGGTGAGTCCGGATGCCTCGACGCCAACCCCGATCTCGAGCTGGTGCGGGTCGTCGTACTGATATTGTTGGTATGGTATTGTATCCAGTCTAGATGCTATGGCATCTCTAAGAGGTCCTTGAGGGCCCAGGATATCAGCCACTCCCGGCATAGTCATCTCTCAATTTGCAAGAATTCCTTCAGCCGGTACATGATCGTCCTCGACGAAAGATCTCAGACAAGATTCTACAAGTGACACAATCATGTCAATTTCTTCTGACGTGATTAGGAAATGCGGAGTGAATCTTAGCGCATTTACGCCGCCATGTATCACACCTAGACCATTTCTCCGACACCATTGCTCGATTCCGTCCGCCCCCACCACAATAAATCGTGTGGGATCTAATTCTGCCGAGAGCAAAAGACCGGTTCCCTGCACCTGTGTTATGCATCCGGGCATTGCTGCAGAAAGTTTCTCTAATTTACTAACGAATTCTTTACCCCTTTCCCTGATATTTTGACGTAGTTCTGGAGTTATGCTCTCAAGAACGGAGATAGCCGTTTCTAGAGATCTAGGATTTGTAGTCATGGTGTTACCATAGACGCCCACGACATATGTCTTCGACGCTCTTTCACTCATGCCCAATACTGAGAGGGGGTATTGTCCAGCATTGAGCGCCTTGGACCATGTCTCAAAGTCAGGCACCTCACAATCTTCGAAACCAGGATAATCTACAATACTTAGACATCCCTGTCCCCTCAAACCTGCCTGTATCGAGTCTATCAAAAGGAAGGAGCCATGCAGATTCGATAGTTTTCTTGCAACGTCATAGAAATCTCTCGTAATCGAGAGACCAGGGTTTCCTTCACCCATCACGGGTTCCATCGCAACAAGTTCGATGAAAGCATTGTTTGCCTCTGCTTCCTTGAAAACAGATTGAAGTTTGTCGACATCGTTTGGAGGGACTAGTTTGACCCCCTCTCGATTTCTGAATGATGCGAGTTTATCGCGATATTTGGGCAGACATGAGTCTGAAATCGAGGCGGGTCGGTCAGTTCGTCCATGAAAGCCATGGTCTAATGCGATAGTCCAGATTTTCTTTCCTTCATGCGGTCCGCCTACGTCAGTCATCAATCTAGCATTGATATCTGCAATACGCATAGCCACCGTGACAGATTCGGAACCGCTGTTCATACATATGAATCTGTCAAATGGACAATTTTCTCGGCTATACCCTACTTCTGTTCTTATGGCCTCTGCGAATCTCATATGAGTCAGCGAAGGAGTCATGACATTGGCCATAACATGAGTCTCAGACATTGCCGACATAACGTGGGATGGTGAATGTCCCATTCCGAGCATACCATATCCTCCATTATCATGTATCACAGCGCCATGAGTTGTTACGATCCAAGGACCCTTGGCTGCAAGAGGTATGTACGGATTTACAGTTGATGGCTCGTAGAAATTCACGTAATACTTCTGGAGCTCCTTCGCAAAGTCTGCTTCATCGAGATTTAGAAGGAGTTCTTCAATGGAAGAATCCATCTGGCCTCTGGCTAGCACAGCTTGATCTATTGCTAAATCGAGATTGGGGTCACTAATGAGGAATGATTCGATTGATTCGCTACTAAGACCATAGGTAAATGCCGGTCCGGAAGAAGATCTGAGCAGTTCGATTCGGCTATCCATCAAACTACGCAGGAGTAGGCCATCAAATGAATATTCGCTGTTTGCTTCAAATTTTCAGCACGGTTATTAGAGGCTGATAATCTATTAAAAAAATAAAAATTAATTCAATAATTGAATTGATATTTTATACATAACAATAAATTTTCAATTGAAAAATTAAATTATTATTCGATTTGATTATATGCCGACTTGCTGCTCGACCCATGTAGATCGAGGGCAAGTGGGGTGCAGGTCGGTGGTAGTCGAATGAGTGAGAAGTTGGAAATACAGGAATTATTACAGAAGGAAGTGTATGTTGGAGATACCCTGGTAGGGGTTATCGTTGGTGAACGGTTCCACCCGCGGGAGGAAAATGTCAGGTCAATGCGTATCCAGGTGCTGGATGGCGTTGCAGAAGAATACATGAGGAAGCCTGCGGATCATGCGCCTTTGCACAAAGAATTGGTCCACAGCATAAGGCCCGATGGTTCAGTTAAGTTATCGAAATCGATGCGTGAACTTCAGAGAAGATGGCGAAACACCGTTAGGATCAATGAGCAGCTTTGGGCGCCTGATGAATTGATGGATCGTGCAGTCATGGATAACGATGGGGTCGATATAGGCAATGTCGTTAGTTTGGTCAAGGTGAAGAGGACTTATCGAGGGGTTGTGGTAGACGTGCATGGCGTTCTTCAACGAAGGATGGGTCTTCCTGATCAAATCATAATACCGGTAACTCAACTGGCTAGGACTACTGCTTATCTCGATGAAATAATTCTGAGATGTCCGCTCAATAGGCTCCTCTCTCTCCCAAGTTATTTGCAACTCAACGAGTGAATATGGTGGGCATGGCAGGATTTGAACCTGCGGCCTCCCGGTTATCAGCCGGGTGCTCCAGCCAAGCTAAGCTACACGCCCTGAGCGGCCTCCGGTGAGGCGCTACTGATTTGAAGATGCCCATTCGAATGATGATAATGATGCTCGTGATCCGGCAAGGTCATGTGTAGCATGGGACTCGCAAGACCAGATGCCAGTAGTTAGTGGCCCGGCCTACACGGAGGTCGCAATGGGTCTCGCTAATGAGTTGGGCATGCATTACCTCGCTACTGAAACTCGTCGTTTTCCAGATGGTGAGGGTTATCTTCGTACTCCTGTTGAGGGTTTTAATTCAATGCGATCTGAACCAGTGATTGTAGTCTCTTCCACCTTCCCAGATAATGGAATTGTCCAGACGATGATGATGCTGGCCGGTGTTGCCGATATCCAAAAGGGGGATTTGTCTAACCTAAAGGGCGAAGGTGCACAGAATCTGAATGACTCGGGACGAAGAATCTTGCTTGCAGTGCCGTACTATGGCTATGCGCGGCAAGATAAGAGATTCTCGGCAGGAGAAGTAATCGCTGCAGGGGTCATTGCTGATCATCTGGCTACAGCATGCGATGGGATTGTCATACTCGACATTCATGAGTCCAAAGTTTTGGAATCTCACAAACATCCTATTCAATTTGTCACCGCGGTGCCTGAACTCTCTGATTTACTCTCCAAAAATGTATCTCCAGACTTCATTCTATCGCCTGATAAAGGAGCAATTGACAGGGCGAAGGAGGTTGCTGGGATCATAGGGGTCCCATATAGCTACCTTGAGAAAAAGAGAATTGATGCACACACCATAGAGCATACTCCAAAGGATCTTGATGTATCTGGAAAGGTTGTGGCGATTGTTGATGACATGATTAGCACAGGCGGTACGATCTGTAGGGCGAGTGATGCCTTGCGCCGACAAGGTGCGACCGAAGTGCATGCAGCGTGCACTCATGGACTGTTCACCTCGGGGGCACTCACTAGGCTCGTTAAGCACGTTGATGGCGTATACAGTACTGATTCGCTATCTAATCCACGTGCCGTCGTTTCTGGGGCGCCGGCCTTAGCACGAGGCGTCAGGAAGCTGTTGACCACCCTGTGATGGCACCCCAGGTCCTGCGGTGCGTTTATACAGGCCGCGTTCAGCGGCAGGACACAGCACGAGGATGATTCCAATGAGTGTACACGTTGCCTTTGAAACCCCACAAGATGTTCATGAGATTGTTTACGAGATGGTCAAGGCCCTCGGAAAAGATGGTAGAGGAGGCCTGAAGAAGGGTGCAAATGAAGTCACCAAGGCTGCTGAGAGAGGGACTGCTCTAATGGTAGTCATGGCTGAGGATGTTAATCCAAGCGAACTGCTGGCCCACATACCAATGATATGCAAGGAAAAATCAATTCCATTCATGTACGTGCCAGATCAAACATACCTGGCTGAAGCAGCAGGGATGTCTGACGGAACGAAGACCGCCGCAGTGGCCGTTGTTGATGTAAAGAAAGATGGCGAAGATCGATTTAACGAAGTTAGGGGCCACTATGAGACCCTCTCTGCATGAGGTGGTTGAAGGATGTCACAAGAATCCTGGCCTGCCGAAGTGGTCGAAGTTGTTGGGCGCACAGGCATGACTGGTGAGGCAACTCAGGTGAAAGTACGGGTTAACGATGCTCCAAACCCCCGGGACATTGGCCGAATAATAACCAGAAACGTTGTCGGACCTGTCAGAATAGGAGATATCCTAATGCTGAAAGATACAGGTAGGGAAGCTCGTAAGCTCGGTGCGAGATAAGGAAGTGTTGTCAATGCCAGAAACGAGAATCTGCAGTTTCACTAGAGAAGAGATAGAGCCCGGTACAGGAATCATGTTTGTTAGGAGAGATGGTACAGTACTGTGGTTCAAAGACTCGAAGGCGAGAAAGAATCAGGTAAATCTGAATCGTAATCCTCGACGTCTTAAGTGGACGCGAAGATATGAGAAGGGCGGCATCAAGTAAGCTCCCCATTCATACAAACAGCCCAGATTGAGGTTGATTGGTGTTTTATTTCACCGATGTCATCAAGAACCCCACTTTTTCGTTTGTCTCGATGGACACATTGATTGCGATACCAGGGGTTGGTGAATCACTATCTCGGAGGCTTATCGACGAACTTGGTGATGAGGGAGAGGTTCTCCGTATTATCAAGAGTAAGGATGTAGCTTCTCTCGCAAAGATTGAGGGGCTTTCTGTAAATCGCGCTGTGCGTATAATCAATGAGTTTGGAGGGAACGGCAAAAGTATCGCTCAAACAAGCGACGCACAGAAACTCCATGATCGCCTCCTCTGTGATATTGAGATTCATATTTCTTCTTCTCCTGCCAAGAAGAGGTTGGGCGTCTTACAACCAATGGGCATTGAATCGAAAAGTGAAATTGAAATTCGAAGAAGGATGGTTTCTGAGGCTATGTCATTCGTTGCAACGGCTCCATCATCTGTGATTGAATGGGATAAAGCATCGAGGGGAGTTAAGAGTTTGAAGAGCCATATCGGCAAGATAGACAGGGTAATTGTTGTTCCAGATTCTACATCAGCACAGCAGATCAAGAACATAGAAAAATATGCCAGAATAGTAGTTCGTGGCACAAATGAGACTTGGAAAGACTACGAGGGACTTCCCAGAGTAACATGGATTGGGCCGAATGCACCTGACCAAATGCCTCCTGGTTGGTTGTTTTGTAAGATAGCAGATGATTTCCGATCTATGATTCCCGAAATATCACTCCAATGGATTGAGAATAACAGAAGTAGCCTCGAATCGCTCG